>ENA-UEYF01002549-UEYF01002549.1-human-gut-metagenome-genome-assembly--contig:-NODE-2549-length-11377-cov-7.062478_pt1 | contig 11377 bp, 7 predicted proteins | sample MGYA00242902_ERZ507920 | MGnify/ENA primary metagenome ERZ507920 (study PRJEB26167, sample SAMN06115402) | human gut metagenome | host: Homo sapiens | place: China:Jiangxi | collected 2016-07-05...
CATCTCCAAAACGCTGAAAGATTCCGAGAACTTACCTCCGATTCGTTGGGAATATCCGAGGCCGTAGGTGATCGTAATTATACGTCCGTTGCCACCCGGAACCTCATCCTGCCGATTCAGTCCCGAAGCCTGTCCCGATTTTGCTACAATCGGGAAATCCAATTGAAAAGAGCCGGGGAAGTTTTTTTGACTTTACAGTGTCGCGGCGTTACAGAGCCGTATTACCGCAAAACTGAGGAGTCGTAGGGCTGCGGTGCGGGTCTTCGGCTGGTGTTCGGACGGGCACCGGAGTCCCCGGTGCCCGCCGGGGCGCCTATTCGTCGTACACCAACTCGAAGTCGTCCACCCACATCTTGCTGTCGCGGCTGCCGATGTAGTAGTCGCCGTAGCGCGAGGCGGAGCATACCAGTACTATATGGGTCGGGACCCGGTTCGTTGCGTTGTAGGCGAGCTTGATCGTGAACTGCTGCCATTCGGATACCGATTTGTCGAAGACCAGCTCCCCGTAGGCGATCACCGCCGCGCTCTTCGGGTTGAAGAAGGTGTTTTTGTCGCGCGTGTCGACGCAGATCGGCACCTCGGCCGTTCCCAGCATCTTGTTGTCGGTCTCCTTCTCGCAGACGCCGTACTCTTCGGGTGTCCAGGTCCCCAGTGCGACGTAGATGATGCCGTTGTCCGGGTCTCCCTTCGCGATGGTGACGCCCGTGGGCTGCGTCGTGCCGACGTCGGTGATCTTGCCGCAGTTGTATTTGGCCCACCCGCGCAACGCTACCGGCCGCCGGGTGAAAGGCCGCCCGAAGCCGACGATGCCGTTGGTGCCGCGTGTGCCGACGTACTGCCCGATGAAGAGGTTGCCCGCGGCCAGCTTACCGATGCCCGCGATGCCGGCCAGTTTGGATTCCAGCTGCGCGGCGTACTGGCCGGTGCTGCCGGGCCGGGTGTCGGTCACTTTGTTGGTCAGTGTGGTATTGGCCACGGCCGCCCCCGTGTTACCTGTGCCCCAGTAGGCTGCATCCCGCGTCGGGCCCGGGTAGACGATGTCCTTCTCGGTGCACCACTCTTCGAAGCCGCCGTTGGTCAGCGGGGTCTCGGGTTCGGTGGTCACGGTCTCTACCGGGGACTCGTCCTCGCCCGAATAGGCGACCAGTTCGTAGGTCGTTTCGGGTTCGAGGCCGGTGAGGCAGGTTTTGAACGCGCCGCCCGATACTTCGACCTTGTCGCCGGGAATGGTAATCCACGGCGTGTCGCCCTGCTTGCGGTAGCGGAAGCCGAGGTCGGTGCCGCTGCGGCCTTCGCCGTAGAGCCAGATCAGGCGCGTCCACGCGTCGACCTGCTTGAACTCGGCCGTCACGTCGGTCGGAACCACGTACAGCGACCACCGCTCTTCGAAGTCGTGGTAGCGGATGTCGATCGTGCGGTAGGTCTCGAACGACGTTAATTGGCTCGGGTCGGGCGTCATCGTCGTGATTCCCGCCGGGCCGAGTTTCAGCTCCTTGATCGTGATATGCTGCATGTCGGTCCCCGTCGGGACGTGGACGGTGGCGGTGTGTTTCTCTTCGTCGAACTCGGCCGCACCGATCTGCGATTCGACGGTGAAGATGCGTTCGATCTGCTGCTCGGCCTTCAGCGTCCATTCGTAGTCCTGATAGAGCGACAGCGTGACGGGCAGGTCGCTGCGCAGGTCGAATTCGCCGGAAAGGGGGACCGATGCGCTGCCGCCTTCGGTGATGACGATCTCGGTGATCGGCACGCGGCTGATGTCGGTCGTTTCGTCGAGGTGCAGCGTGACCGTGCGCAGTTTGGCGTCGATGTCGGAGGCGGTGCAGGTGAAGCCCTCGCCCTTGATTTCGAGGATGTCGATGGCGATCACCGGATACGGGATGTCGTTCTGGATGCAGGAGGCCAGCGCGAGCATCGGGACATAGAGGAGCAGGCGGCGGATCTTGTTCATGGCGTTTTACAAAAGGATGTTGAGGCCGATGCGGATATTGGCCAGGTTCAGGCGGAACAGCATCTTTGAGGCTTCGCGGGTGCCGATCACCTTGCCTTCGCTGTCGGTCTGCGTCACTTTCGTGTATTGCACGCCGCCGAGCCCGAAGGAGAGGGTGGTGCATACGTTCGGGAAGACGAAGACCGCACAGCCGGGGTTGAACGAAAATTTAAACTGCCGGTTGTTGCTGTGGGTATATTTGATCTCTTCGTTCGATTTGTAGGAGAAAACCGATTTCCCGGTTTTGTACGACGCTTCCAGTTCGGCGAACAGCCCGAAGTGCCCTTTCGCGTCGATGCCGGCGTAGGAGCGCATGAAGATGCCGAACGACGAAGAGGTGCTGTTGAGGTTGATGTCCGAAAAGGAGATGTTCATGTCGTTGGCTTCCCCGAGGTCCAGTGCGGCGTTGTCGATATGCCCGTCCGTCTTCGAGTAGCCGAAGCGGGCGCCGAAACTGAGGTTGTCCTTGACGAAATAGCTGAACGAGGGGTTGATCGTGAAGATGCTCCCGCTGAAATTCAGGTCGTCGAGGATCAGCATGTAGTCGGTGTCGTCGCTGGTGATCGTCCCGTACGAGACGGTCAACCCGATGGCCACTTCCCGCTTGAATATGAAACGGATACGGTTGATCTCGCGGTCGATCCGCCTGCGCGTGGGCAGGAAGCGTTTCCGGTCGGCGGGGGTGCCTGCCGAGTCGTCGGGCGCTGTATGGGCGAGGACGAGCGTGTCCGGGAGCTGGCCGGAAAGAAGCGTGCCGCCGCCCGCCAGCAGCGAATCCATGACAGGCGTGTCTATCGCGGCGGCCCGGTGTCCGGTGAAATCGCCCGTAAGGACCGCGGAGTTGGTCGGGGGGGCCTGCGGTGTATCGGTTTGTAATGTCTCTGTCCGTGAAGTGTCGGTTTGCGATGTGTTTGCCGCCGATGTTGCCGCCGATATATCCGGCGACGATATGCCGGTCAGCGGAGTGCCGGCCTGTTGCGGGACGGCTGCCGCCGGAACCGGTTGCTCGTGGCGGCTTTCGTGCTGTCTCCGCGGCGTGGATGCGGCCGCAGACGCAGACGAAAGTGCGGTAACGGTCAGCAGTATAAGGAGTGGGTATATCCGTGTTTTCATCGTGTCTGCCGGGTTAGAGATAGAATGCGACGCCTAAGCCGATGGAGAAGATGTTGACTTTGAAGTTCATCATGCTGGAGCTCCGGGTGCCGACGCTCACCTGGTTGTGCACCTGCCGCACTTTGTTGTAGGTGAAGCCCATCACGCCGACGTTCAGTTCGATGGCCATGTTGTTGGTCGCGAAGGCGACCAGTCCGGGGGTCAGCCCGAGCGAAATGTGCTTCCCGGTTTCGTAGGTGCCCCGTACCGGGGTGTCCGCGGCGAATTTGGCCTGCGAACTGCCCATGCCCAGCTGCATCTCGTTGAACAGCGCGAAGCGTTTGTTCTGCCCCAGCGGGATGTATTGCCGCCAGATCAGCGCCGCCTCGTAGGTGTGCTTGAGCGAGTAGTACGAATCCACTTTCAGGTCGACACCCGTGTCGTCGTCCCCGAGCTGGATGCTGCCGCTGTCGATGCGCAGGTAGGTGCGCGAGTAGGTGAACCGCGCGCCGATGACCATGTTGTTGCGGAAGGCGTAGGCCAGGATCGGCGCGACCTTCAGCGTATGGCCTTCGGAGTTGATCCCTTCGATCACGACGAACGTGTAGTCGTTGTTCGAGTGAGTCGAGAAAGAGGCGTTGATGCCCGCGACCCATTGGCCCTGCGGTACGAAGATGTTGGAGAAACTGGTCAGGCCCCGCTGCTTTTTGAGCGTGCGGACCGAATCGGCCGACAGTTCCGGAAGCGTCTGCTTGTCTTTCTTCTTTTTCTCGCGCAGTTTGGGCGATGTGCCGGAAGAGAGCACTCCGCTCCGGGGCCGGGCGGCCGGTGTTGCCAATGCCGTTGCCGGAGTTGCGGTCGTGGCAGGCGGCATGGTTGTTCCCGTTCCAAGAGCCCCGGCCGTTGCGGTCGTCGCTGCGGCGGGGACGTCGTCGTCGATGTCCGCCGGGACGGGATATTGTCCGGGGACGGAACCCGCCGCCTGCCGCGGCGCGAGGGCTGCGGCAGGCGGGGTATCCTGAGCCCGGGTACCTCCCGGCAGGCATAGGTATAAAAATAGTGCTACAAAGACAATCCCTTTTTTCATCATGCGGGTTTATTCGTAGATGAACTCGATGTCGTCGAGGTAAAGGTTGCTGTCCGTACTGCCTTCGAAGTAGTCGCCCCTGTAGCTGGCCGATGCCGTCAGGATCAGTACGTTGGGCTTTTCTGAGGCATACTTGTCCCGGTAGTGGATCTGGATGTCTACCTGCTTCCACGACGATTGGGACTGCTCGATCAGCAGGTCTCCGTAGCCGATAATATGTCCTTCGAGGGTCGATGGGTCGTTCAGGTTCGTGTAGAGGAACTCCTGGGTGGGGTCGAGAACAGTCTTGTCGATCTCGCTGCTTTTGGTGTTGACCGTATGGTAGGTGCAGCCCGGTTTGGTCATGTTGGTCAGGCAGACGAAAATGCGCGCCTTGTCGCCGCTGCCGACGTTGCCCTTGTACCAGACGCGCAGCGCGGTGGGTTTGGCGTTGAAAGCGAACGCCCGGCCCATATAGACCGTACCGGCGGTACCCAGAACTTCGCCGAACGATCCGACGAAAATGTTTCCGGCGGCTTTCTTGATGACGACATTGGTGGTTTGCAGCTTCGCGCAGTACTGTCCGGACGAGCCGGGACGGGGATCGTTTTGCCGGGTGGTGATGTTGTAGCTCGCCCCGATCGAGGTGGAACCGGGGTTGCCCGTTCCCCAGAACTCCTCTCCGCCCTGGGCGTACGGATACCACGGGTTGCCCGACTGGTGCCACTCTTCGAAGCCGGCGTTCGGAACCTGGACACCGGCGGCGGTCGCGGCCGTCTTGACCGTACCGCTCTCAGAATCGTTTTCGAGCAGTTGGCATTCGTACGTCTTACCCGGTTTGAAATCCGTGGCCCGGGCCGTGTAGGTATAGCCGTCGCTGCCTTTCTGCGCGGCGATCGTGGTCCATGACGAGGTGCCCTGGAGGCGGTACCGGACGCCCACCGAAGTGGTGGCGGGGTTCGTCACGATCGCGCTCATGTCGGCAATCCCGAACCACAGGTCCTGCGCGGCAATCTCCACCGGTTTGGCGACGGCTACGCGGGCGGAGGCTTTGCCCGTGTTGTTGTCGTTGTCGGTGACCTCGAAGTCGAGCGTGTTGATGCCTCCCTCCAGTTGCTCGAAGAAGAGCGGCGTCAGGGCCAGCGAGCCGTTCGCGTTGTCGATGACCGTGTAGGTGATCCCGTTGGCGGCCGCTTCGGGCAGCAACTGCCCGTCGTGCAGCACTTCGTAGGTCGTGTTGGTACTCTTCGCCGTGAATTTCAGCGACGAGAGCGGGTTGATCGACGCGACGTTGAATTTGACCGGATCGGAGTAGTAGCCGGTCACGCCGCCGATGCCGAAACCGTCGCCCATCACGCTGGGTTCGGGGCTGAAGATGAACGAATCGTCGAAGACGTTCACGTACTCCTGTACTTTGACCACGACGGTCAGGTAGCCGTCCGGGGTTTTCGAATACTTGAAGTTGAGCGTGTACTGCATGCCGCCCTGGGGCAGCTCGATCTTGCCCGTCTTCGTGTTGTTCTTGTTGACGTCCGGATCGGAGCTTTCGCCCGAGAAGCACCAGCTCAGGTTCGAGGTGCCTTCCGGCAGCAGGAAGAACCCGGTCGAATCCTTGGGGTAGAGCAGCGTGGGAACCAGTCCGTTTTCCGCATCGGTCTGCGAGAAGTTGTCCGAAGCGCAGACGTAGGCATGGTAGCCCTTGTCGAACTTCTGCGCGACGGTTGCGTCGAACTGCACGCGGACGGCGACGTTCGTGATCTTGCATTCGATCGGGACGATCTTCGTTTCGTGCGCGTCCAGGTCGAAGACCGCCTCGCCCGCATAGGTTTTGTTCGTGTAGGTGGCTTCGCTCCGGTCGCCCGCCTCGATAATCACCTTGTAGCGGCCCGAAACCAGGTAGAGGTTGTCGGGAACGCTCGTCGCGGGTTTGTATTTGCGGATCAGCTCCTGGACAGTGCCGCCCGCGCCGTCCGATTCGACTTTGTAGATCCACAGCGTGCTGATATCGAGTGGATTGTAGTCTCCTGCCGCTTTCGAGTGCAGCGGAATGACCTTGCCGGCGACCGTGAGGTTCAGTTGCAGCGTACCGGTCGGTTCCGCCCTCCCGGAGTCGTCTTTGGTACAGGCCCCCAGCAGGAGCAGCAGGCCGCTCAGGCAGACGAGGGGGATATGTCGGGTGATGAGGGTTCTCATGGATTTCATCTTTTTACGGAACATAGAGTTGGATGGTTTTGGATACCGATCCCGAGGCGTCGATCACGGTCAGCTTGAAGTCGCTGTTGCCCGGGCCGAGGACGGTGAGCATCGGCATGAACGACGAGATGTCGAAAGTCAGCGACTTCTTGCCCGCCACGGCGCTGCCCGTCGGGAAGCCGAGGTTGGTCAGCGGGCCTTCGAAGCTGCCCGGGTTGACCAGGTCCATGTGGGTCGAGAGGCCGAGGCCCTGCAGCTCTTCGGGGGTCAGCGTGGTGCTGTTGATGTCCACGCTGAAGCCGACGATACCGGTTTGCGACGTGACGGTGATCTTCACTTCCGGATCCGCTTCCGAGTCGGAGAGCTTCGTGATCTTATAGCGTGTGCCGAAGTCGTACGAGACAGTCCCGGCCTTGTTCGTCCACTTGACTTCCGGACCGGTGCCGACCGATCCGCCTTCCGTGACCTTGACGGTCAGGTTCGTGTAGGAGGTGCGGCCCTTCGTGTCGGTGACGACGAATTTCACCTTGTGCGTGCCCTTGTATCCGAACAGGCCCGACATGCCCGCGTCTTTGACCGTTCCGGCCAGGATGTGGGTCGAGGCGGCCTCTTTCATCACCAGGTAGGCGAGCAGGTCGTCGTTTTGCGGCCATACCGGTATCGTCCCGTTGACGTATCCGGCGCCGTCCAGCGCGGCGAGCAGCTCGGCGTTATCCGAACTGAAGACCAGTTTCGCGGTGCGTACCGAGGCGTCTGCCTGCGGGGTGATGACCGTCTTGAGGTTTTCGCTCCATTTGCCGAGCTCTTCGTCGAACATGCTTTTGCTGATCGTGTAGCCCTGCGCGATGTCGCGGCCGTCGAGCGTCACCACGGGCGAGTTCGGGTCGGACAGGTCCTCGTCGGGAATCGTCTCCTCGCCGGCGAAGGCGAACAGCTGCATCACGTCCACGTCGATCTTCTGGTCGTACACCCAGTTTTCGACTGTCATCTGGAACTGGATGTTGCCCTGGGTCGCGTTCAGGATCTTGATCGAAATCTTGCGCCACTGGCCGGCTTTGCAGTCGGTGATTTCGCGCGTCCACTTGACGGGGACGTAAACCGGTGCGGCGTCGCCGGGCGACTTGTTGTAGGAACCTTCGAGCTCCACTTTGATCGTATTGGACGCTTCGACGGCCTTGAAGTATCCGCGCGCCTCGTTATTCGATTCGGCCCGGTTGAAGACCAGCTTGTTTTCCCCGACCGACAGCGTCACCTTGAGGGCCGGAAGCGCCTCGGTGGCCTGTGCGTCGGGAAGGAACATGCTCTGCAGGTCGGCAGAGAGGATGACCGTGGTTTTGATGTTGGCCAGCGAACAGACCAGGTCATTGACCGTGGTTTCGGTCTTTTTGACGATGGTTTTGGTGACCGATCCTGCGAAAACGGGACTCTCCCATGCGGCGTAGTTCGCCCCGGCCATGTAGGCCGCGTAATCCGGGGATTCTGCGGCGATGGTGTAGGAGCCCGGCGCGAGGGGGATCTTCTGGTTTTCCGTCTTTTTCAGGTCGCCGTACGTGTAGTTCAGCGTCTCGGAAGTTTTCACGTTGCGGATCGTAACCTTGTAGTCGTCGCCGGCATCCGCGAGCGGCGACGAGGCGCGGGTGGTCTCCTGCGCTTTGGCAGTCCGGTCCGCCGGTTTTGCAGGCTGGGAGACGGATCCTCCGGTGGTCGTGGAGATCACCTCGTCGTCGGCGACCGAAACGGTCAGTCCCGAAGTGACCAGGTAACCCATCTCCTGATCGTCGGGCGTAGGATTGTCGCCCCCTCCGTTGTAGCCGGGAGTCTCGTTCTTACATCCCGCCGAAAGCAACAGCAGGGCCATGCAGGTTATGCGGAAAAACTCTTTCATATGGAGTCGTATTTGGGATTGCGGTGGATGTTCGGTGTCGTTATGCTTCGGGGTTCAGTTCGATCTCCCGGGTTTCGACCGTGGTGGGCGTGTCGTCGAAGCGCAGGTCGAGGCTCGCCTGTCCGGCCGATCCGGCGTCGATTTCGATGCTGTGCCAGGTGCGGGCTTCGGTGGTGCCGATCAGCGTTTTGGGAAATTCCACCTCCACGCCGTTGGTTTTGGTCGCCTTCCCGCTGAGGTAGAGCTTGGTGTTCGCGCGGACGAAAATCGGCGTGGGATTCAGGTCCGGAACCTGCGTGTGACCGCTCTGGTAGCCCGATTCGGTGTAGACGGTCAGGCTGTAGGAGGTGTAGTAATTCTTGAACCAGTCGGAGAGGTGCAGCGTGTAAACCGAATTGGCCAGCGTGTGCGTTACCTCCTGGGTGACGGTCTTGCGGGCCACGATCGTGCAGGTGACCGTCCCTTCGAAGTAGGCTTCGTCGGGCCCTTCGGTCGCGGGATCCCCGTACATGAACTTGGCGGTGTAGCTGCCCGGGTCGAGCAGCGGCTGGTCGTAGTCCACCATCGATTCGTAGTTCATTTCGAAGGTCGGGCCTGAACTGGCCGTGAGTTTCAGCTTCATCTGTTCGGGGCCGGGGAGGCATGAGGCGGGCAGCGTGCGCGTTGCCGCGGCCTTGGTGTCGGAGCCGGCGGCGACCGCGACTTCCGGGGAGACGGAGCTATTGAACACGATCGCGCCCTTTTGCGGATCGTCCGGGGCGGGCGACGGGCTCTTCGAGCATCCTCCCAGCAGGAGGATGAGGAGGCTTGCGGCCGACAGGAGTATAGGTCTGTTCATATTGTAAAGGTGTGTGGTGGTGTATATGCTGTTATTTGAGCGAAACGCGGATGTTGTCGAAGTAGAAATACATTGTTTTGGCAATAACCCAACTCGAGTCTGTATGATCGAGAAACCAGGTCAGACGGGTATTCGACGTGCATCCGCTCAATGTGTGTGTGCGGTTCTTATCGGTCATGTTGGTTGGGGAACCTCCGGTGGGTATATTATAGGTGGCAATGACGGGATTGGGCGGATTCCCAGGTGAAGCATATCCACCTGCTATGGCTCCACTTTGCGTAGTTGTGCCAAATTTGCAAACAGGAGTTCCGTTGCTTGCGTCCGATTTACCGCCTCCGTCGTATTGTACTTGCAGCGATGTCGTTATGCCCGGTTTGATTCCAGATAACGGTGGAGAGTCGGCACGGCCGTATTTATTGTCCCAGTTTCCAAGACTTGTCGTATGTCCCACATACGTGCGAATTTCCATAGAGGTGTTCGCGGCGGTTTTCCATCGCGAGCCGGTCCAGCCCGGCAGTCCTGCGGCGTCCATCCCGTAGGCGGTATTGCCCTTGTCGTCCGCGTGCGAGTCGTCGCCCGATACGTTCGAGAAATCTTCGAAATAGAGGTAAGGCACCGTCAACCCGACGTCCAGGGAGCCCTCCTCGGTAAAGGCGATCTGCCGCGTTTCGGAGACAATGGCTCTGTTGGAATCGTAAATGAAGGTCAGCCCGCCTGTGCGGATCAGTTCGCTGTGGTTGACGCCGTCGGTCTGGCTGTAGAAGCTCACGGCGTAGTTGTTGTCGGCATTGACCGTGAAGTTTTGCGTGTTCGATCCGTCGCTGAACAGCGCTCCGTCCGGAGCCTTGACGGTAAAGCTATTGGGGGTTTCGCCGAGGTTGTTTCCGGTGATCGAGAAACTGAGGCGGGTAATCGACAGCGAGCCGGGGATCGTCAGGTTGACCGGCGTGATGCGGCCGGCTTCCAGGGTCCGGTCGATCTGCTGCGAAATGGAGGTAATTTGATTGCCGTCCTCGTCGTAGGCGATGAAGCGTACCGTGCCGTTGACCGTTCCCGGGCAGAGGAAAAGCCAGACGTATTTGCCGTCGGGAGCGTCCTCGGCCGATTCGTCGAGCGGTTGGCGCAGTGCGGCGGTCACCGTATTGCTGCCGCCCGAGAGCGAAGGAGCGGCGGTCGGTGCGGTCAGGTCCATGGTCATGCGGCCCACAACGGGGGAGGGGAACTCGACGCGCAGCTTGCGGATCGGGCGGCCCCATCGGTTGCGTCCGGTGGGCACCTGGATGCGCATGACGTGGCACTGGTGAACGAAATTCATCGTCATCGCGTTGTCCGATGCGAGGCCGGGGCGGCCCGTGAGTGGCTCAGCCAGCATGTAGTCGAGGTTGCCCGTATAGGGGGCGGAATGGCTTTGGCCGCTGCGCATGTCGTAGGTGCCGTCCTGCACCGCGGGCAGGTCGTAGGAGACCTGCGTCCCGTTGACGGCCGCGGGTTTCGGAAACGCGGCGTAGTAGTCATAGCTGCCCGGAGCCATGACATCCATCTGCGTGGCGAATGTCGAAACGGAAGGGGAGTATTGGTAGCAATGGAACCGCTGGCCGACGCTGAGCGCCTCGGCGCTGCCGGATGCCCGCCAGTAAACCGAGATCGTGTCGCGTTCCGACCAGAAAACCCTGTCGAGCCGGCTGCCGCCGATGATGGTTTTGGTTTCGGGAGCGGGCGATGCGTCCGGCTCCTGTTGCGCCGTGGCGTTGAGGAATATCTCAACCGGGGCGGTAATTTTGGGGGTGTCCTGTTTGGCCGAACATCCCGCACAAAAATATACCGCAGCCCCAATCATGCCCAGAATGATCGACTGTCGGACGGTGTTTTTCATTTTCATTAAGTCGGCGGGACGCGCCTGAATGCATGGTGCAAAAAGCGTGGCGCGGAACCCTTTTTTTCTCCCGCACTCGTGTGGCCCGAGGGCAAAGATCGGGAAATAAAATGTATTTGCAATACTTATACAACGGAGATGCGGTGGAAAGGTTACAAAAAAAACGGTCCCGGAATGGTTCCTGACGCACGGAAGCCAGTCTCCGTAAGGGAATCGGGAGATGTCGGGCGGATGGATTTTTTTGACATAATTTGACATAAAATGATGTCCGCAGGAGTTGGAACCCGTCCGCCCGGTAAAATATGCCTTCCGGCGGCGGCCGGTGAAATGCGCCCGGTGGTGGGGAGCCGTGTGGTGTGGTGTGCATTCGGAGTCTATCAGATAGGAAGTTTATTCATCTAACACTATTCTCAATATGGATATTCAAGACATTCTCGTAT
>ENA-UEYF01002554-UEYF01002554.1-human-gut-metagenome-genome-assembly--contig:-NODE-2554-length-11363-cov-8.513911_pt1 | contig 11363 bp, 10 predicted proteins | sample MGYA00242902_ERZ507920 | MGnify/ENA primary metagenome ERZ507920 (study PRJEB26167, sample SAMN06115402) | human gut metagenome | host: Homo sapiens | place: China:Jiangxi | collected 2016-07-05...
CTGCATTCCGGCCCCAAAACAGGTGCTCTGGCAGAACGGATGGTGTAATCTTTCTGAAAAATAACGGAGACTATAAAACACAATGCCGATCATTAGTCCTTCGATCCTTTCGGCTGATTTCAATCAGCTTGGCGCAGACTGCCGCATGGTGCTGGATGCCGGTGCGCAGATGCTGCATTATGACGTGATGGACGGCCACTTCGTGCCGAACATCAGCTTTGGCGTCCCGGTGCTCAAGAGCCTGCACAAGGCCCTGCCGGACGCTTTCTATGACGTCCACCTGATGATCACCCACCCCCAGCAGTACGCCGAGGCTTTTGCCAAAGCCGGTGCCAGCCTGCTCAACTTCCACCTCGAGTGCGACGACGACATCCAGGAGACCATCGACGCCATCAAGGCCCAGGGCTGCAAGGTGGGCATGACCATCAAGCCCGGCACCCCGGTGGAAGAGCTGGGCTACTACCTCGACCAGCTGGACCTCGTGCTGGTCATGAGCGTGGAGCCGGGCTTCGGCGGCCAGAAGTTCATGCCCTCGGCCCTCGACAAGCTCCGCTGGCTCAAGGCGGAAAAAGACCGCCGCGGCCTGAAATTCCTGCTGGAAGTGGATGGCGGCGTGGATGCCGCCACCGCTCCGCAGTGCGTCGCCGCCGGTGCGGACGTGCTGGTGGCGGGCAGCGCCATCTTTGGCGCCGCCGACCCCGCCGCGGCCGTCCATGCGATGGCAGCTCTCTGAGAGGGGACTGCCCATGGATGAAGCATTGATCCGGCTGCAGGAGGAAGAACTCCAGCGCACCGGCAGATACTATAAGCACATCTGCTTTCTCTGTGTGCCGCTGCTCTGCGTCTCCTGCTACCTCTACGGCCTGCGCCCGCTGCTGCTCTGCGGCTTTGCGGTGCTGATGGGCAACCTGTGCGACCGGCTCATCTCTCTGCTGCGCCGCCGCGTCTATCAGGCCGGGGATTATTCCAACGAGAGCTTTGCCCTCGTCATCACCCTGCTGATGCCCGCGACGGTGGACTGGTACGTCCTCGCCGCCGCTATTCTGGCCGGTGTTCTCATCGGCAAAGAGGTCTTCGGCGGCTATGGCAGCTACCCCTTCCACCCCGCCGCCGTGGGCTACGCGGTGGCGGCAGTGTCCTGGCCGGAGCAGGTCTTCCGCTATCCGGCCCCATACGCCAATATCCCGCTCTGGGACGCCTCCGGCGTGGCCACATCCAGCACCATCTCGGACACCCTGCGCAGCGGCGGCCTCATCAACATCAGCGCCCTGTCGCTGGTGCTGGGCGAGTATGCTGCCCCGATGGGGACTGGTGCAGCCATCGTGCTGGTGGCCTGCGGCCTCTTCCTCTGGATGCAGAAGGATGTGCGGCTGAGCGCCTCCCTAAGCTTCCTCATCACGGCGGGCCTCATCGTCTTCTTCTTCCCGCGCCAGCTGGGCCTGACGGAGGGGACCGCCTTTACGGCGGGCCTTGTGTTCCGCCTGCGCTGTGTGCGCGACGAGATGCTGACGGGCGCGATGCTCTTCAGCGCCGTCTTCCTGCTCAATGAGCCCTACACCTGCGCCCACCACCGGCTGGGCCGCATCCTCTACGGCGTCATGGTGGGAGCCTTTACGATGGGCTTCCGCTACTTCGGCGTCTACGAGACGGGCGTCTGCTTCGCCATTCTGGCGGTCAACAGCATCTCCGGCTGGCTCGACCGCACCGAAGTCCGCCTCCATGAGCTGATAAAGAGCGGCAGACAATTCAAAGAGAAGAAGACCGGAAAGGGGGATGCGGAATGAAACGTCATGCTGCAGAACTCCTCACCCGGGACCCGGAAAGATTCTTCCACCATGACCGCGTCTTCCTGAATAACCCCGTGGTCATGCAGGGCATGGGCCTTGCGCCGCTGGTCGTCCTTGCGACGAGCGGCCAGAACGCCCTGATGCTGGCCGTGGCCGTGGCGCTGCTGCTGACGCCCTCCCGGATGCTGGCCTGCCTGCTGAGCCGCCTGTTCCCCCTGCGGGAGGAGCATCCGGCCAACGCAGAGCTGGAAAAGAAGCTGCTGCCCCGCAGCATCCTCTATTCGGGCAGCGCGGCAGTGGTCTATCTGGCGGCATACCCCATCCTGAACCGGCTGTTCGGCGTGAGCCTGCTGGTGCTGGGCATCTACCTGCCCATGCTGGTGGTGGAGCCGCTGCTGACCTATCGCTTTGGCCGTGTGCAGGAGACGATGAAAAAGGCCGTCTCCAAGGGCATCCGCATCACCATCGGCTACGGCCTGCTGCTGCTTTTGCTGGGCTGCGTGCGCGAGTGGCTGAGCGCCGGTACGGTGTTCGGCCATGTGCTGAGCCGTCCCGTCCTGCCCATGGCCAGTATGCCGGCAGGCGGCTTCATCGTGCTGGGTGTGCTGTGTGCCGTCTGGCGCACGCTGGCCAGGAAGTACAAAAACTATCTGACATCGGAGGCCCGCGGCCTCATGGCGGTCTATCGCCAGAAAGAGGGGGAGCCTGAGGATGAATGATGTGATGCAGGCCGTCGGCGTATTTTTCAGCTACGCCGTGCTGGCCGTCTTTGCACAGAACGCGGTGTTCACCCGGGGCCTCGGCGTGTCCCGCCTCGTCCAGCTGGTGGGCGACGAGCGCACCAGCAGCGGGTGGTTCGCCCTGCTGCTCTGTGTCACGCAGGTGCTGGTGGCTCCGCTGGCGTTCTATGCGGGCGGCTTCATCGCCGCCCGGCCCAACCCCGCCCAGCTCCGTCCGCTGGTCTTTCTGGCCTGCGTGGCGGTGGTGAGCCTGTTTGAATTTATCGTGCTCTGGGCCGCACGGGGCAAGCGCCACGGCGGCCAGCTGCTCCGCATCCTGCCGCTGGCGGCGGTCAACAGCGGCGTGCTGGGTACGGTGCTGGTGGAGCGCACCCAGAGCTTTACGCTGGAGCAGAGCATGGGCTTCGGCCTCGGCAGCGGCCTGGGCTATCTGCTGGCCGTCATGCTGGTGACGGAGGCTGACCGCCGTCTGCGCAGCGAGGCCATCCCGGAGGCGTTCCGGGGCCTGCCCATCACGCTCGTCTACATCGGCGTGCTGGCGCTGGCTATCTATGGTTTTACGGGCCACTCGGTGATCCTGTGAGGAGTGCAGGAGAAAGGGACGATCATGGCAAAGTATAAAAAGGTCAAGCGGTATCACCGCAGTTTTTACAGCCCCGGCATGTGGGTGAAGAAGGCCGTCGGCATCATCGTGCTGGTGGCCGTGGTGCTGGTCGTGGGCTGGCTGGCCGCGCCCCATGTGCTGGACTGGGCCACCCACACCTGGTACACCGTGGTGCGCAACCGTGACCTCTCGGCTTCGTCTGAGACGACAGCCTCCAGTGCGGCCGCTTCGTCGGAAGTGACGGCAGAGCCTGCCGCTTCCTCGAAGGTGCGGGCGGACTCGGAGCTGGGACCTGAACCGGCTGCACCCGCAGGCGTCATCATCGAGGGCAGCTGGGGCGTTCTGGACACGGCTGCGGCAAAGGACGAAGCTTCCCTGCGTGCCGCCGCCCGGCAGCTGGCTCAGCAGGGCGCAGCCTACGCCGTCGTCACCCTGAAGGACAGTGCCGGAAATATCCTGTATCCCTCTCAGGTGGCTGCTGCAGCAGGCAGCATCGAGGGGGCGTCCCTTGACCCGGCCCTCATCGCCTCGGTGCTCAAGGAGAACGGCCTTGTGCCGGTGGCGAAGCTGGCGGCCTTCCGCGACCCCATCGCGGCCCGCGCCGACCGCAATATGGCCATCGGCTACACCGGGCAGGCTTACCTCTGGCTGGATAATAAGGCGTCCGCCGGCGGCAGCCCCTGGCTCAACCCCTATTCCGACGAGGCCGTCCAGTTCATCGGCGACCTCATCGGCGAGGTGCAGAGCATGGGCTTTGACCACGTGCTGCTGGAGAACGTCCAGTTCCCCTCTGCCCAGAACGGCAAGCAGGACTTCGGCTCCACCGGCGGGCGCGACCGCAGCGCCCAGCTGGCTGCGGACATCGCCGCATGGGATGCCCGCTTTGAGGGCAGCGTGACCCTGTGGTACGGCTACTCGCTGGGTCAGGTGACAGACGGCGCTTCCACCGTGGGCGGCTCCGCGACGGCACTGGGCGTCAGGAACCTCGTGGTCGAAGTCCCCGCAAAGCAGACCATGGACGACACCGCCCGCAACGAGCTGCGGGACACCCTGTCGGCTTCCGGCGTGGAGCATGCCGTGTTCTGGGACGATGCAGCGGGCATTTTCCGGTGAGAGCGCTCCATTTGCTGTTGGTGATTTATGTGAGAGTGAGGAATGTGTTATGAAAACTGCATCCTGCTTTGGTCCGGCCCACATCCTGCTGCCCGGGGAGAATATCCCTCTGGAAAAGTGGGGCTGTGTGGCCTGTGACCAGTTTACCAGCGACCGCGCCTACTGGGAGCAGGCAGACGCCGTTGTGGGCGGCTGCCCCAGCACCCTGCGGCTCATCCTGCCGGAAGTCTACCTCGAGGATAAAGACGCGGCCCAGCGGGTGGAGAACATCCACGCCGCGATGGACGAGTACAGCCGCGACGTGCTGACCCGCGCCGTGGACGGCTTTGTCTACGTCGAGCGCACCGAGCAGAGCGGCCGGGTGCGTCAGGGCCTCGTGGGCAAGATCGACCTCGAGGCTTACAGCTACGAGAAGGGCGCCCGCCCGGCCATCCGGCCCAGTGAGCGCACCGTCACCGAGCGCATCCCGCCCCGCATGGCCGTGCGCCGGGGTGCGGCGCTGGAAACGCCCCATGTCATGATGCTGGCCGACGACCCCGGCTGCACCCTCGTCGAGCCCATCGGCGCGCGAAAGAGCGAGCTGAAAAAGGTGTACGAGGGCGAGCTGATGCAGGGCGGCGGCCACATTGCAGGCTGGGCCGTGGAAGATCCTGCGATGCTGGCGCAGATCGACGCGGCACTGGCTGCACTGGGCAGTCAGGAGGCTTTCGACGCCAGGTATCCTCAGGCCAGGGGCGCAGCGCCCCTGACGCTGGCTGTGGGCGACGGCAACCATTCGCTGGCCGCAGCCAAAGCCTGCTGGGAGGAGCTGAAAGCCACCCTGCCCCCTGAGGAGCGGGAAAGCCATCCCGCCCGCTGGTGCCTGGCTGAGGTGTGCAACGTCCATTCGCCCGCCATCGAGATCGAGCCCATCCACCGCGTCCTCTTCAATGTGGACTGCGGCGCGGTGCTGCTGGCCCTCATCGCGTGGAGCGACTCCAACATGGCCGGCATCTGCTTCGGCGACTCGAAGCAGCAGGCTTTCACGCTGGCCGGCCCCCATGTGTCCAACGTCCTCAGCTTTGAGGACCCCGTCGCCCCGCTGACCGTCGGCACGGTGGACGAATTTATCGAATACTTTATGGCCCGCCACAGCGAGGCCCGGGTGGATTACGTCCACGACGAGCCCGCCGTCCGCGCCCTGACCAGACAGGGCGGCGTGGCCTTCCTGCTGCCGCCCTTCGAGAAGAGCGATCTGTTCAAAGGCATCGTGATGGGCGGCGTGCTGCCCCGCAAGACCTTCAGCATGGGCCATGCGGAGGAAAAGCGGTATTACATCGAGTGCCGCAGAATCAAAGAATGACCAAGGAGAACCATGACTTTTAACGATTTGAAACTGTCCGCCCCCCTGCTCAAGGCTGTAAGCGAGGCAGGCTATGAGACCCCCTCGCCCATCCAGGCTTCGGCCATCCCGCCGGTGCTGGAAGGGCGCGATCTGATGGGCTGCGCCCAGACCGGCACCGGCAAGACTGCTGCCTTTGCGCTGCCCATGCTCGACCGGCTGAGCGCCGCCGCCCCCCGCAGGAAGGGCGCTGTCCGCGCCCTCATCCTCACCCCCACCCGTGAGCTGGCTCTCCAGATCGGCGAGAGCTTCGACGCCTACGGCAAGTACCTCAAACTGCGCAGCACCGTCATCTTCGGCGGCGTGGGTCAGGCCCCGCAGGTGGAGGCCATCCGAAAGGGCGTGGACATCCTCATTGCCTGCCCGGGCCGTCTGAACGACCTCATTGGTCAGGGTCATATCGACCTGTCGAACCTCGAGGTCTTCGTGCTGGACGAGGCCGACCGGATGCTGGACATGGGCTTTGTGCATGACGTGAAGAAGGTCATCGCAAAGCTACCCGCAAAGCGCCAGAACCTGATGTTCAGCGCCACCATGCCAAAAGAGATCGAGCAGCTGGCCGCAGGCATCCTGCACGACCCCGCCTTCGTGAAGGTGGACCCCGTGTCCAGCACGGTGGAGCGCATCGACCAGAGCCTGTATTTCGTCGAGAAGGGCAACAAGAAGTTCCTGCTGCCCTGGCTCATCAAGAACCTGACCCCGCCGGTGCAGAATGCGCTGGTGTTCAGCCGCACCAAGCACGGCGCGGATAAGATCGCCCGCGATCTGACCAAGCAGGGCATCACTGCCGCTGCGATCCACGGCAACAAGAGCCAGACCGCCCGTGTGGCGGCGCTGGAAGGCTTCAAGGAGGGCAAGACCAAGGTGCTGGTGGCTACGGACATCGCTGCCCGCGGCATCGACATCAGCGAGCTCTCCCATGTGTTCAACTACGACCTGCCCGAGGTGCCGGAGACCTACGTCCACCGCATCGGCCGCACCGCCCGCGCGGGCGCAGACGGCACGGCAGTGAGCTTCTGCGCACCCGAGGAGATGGAATATCTGGCCGGCATCGAAAAGCTCAACCGCCGGAAGATCCCGGTGGTGTCCGGCCACCCGTGGGACGGCGTACCCGCCCCCGTAAAAGCAGCCCCGCCGGTGCGGGGCCGCAAGCCCAAGGCCGAACAGCCTGCCCCCGAAAAGGCCGAAACTCCCAAGGCGGAAAAAGCCGCCAGACCCGCTGCACCCGAAAAAAAGAGTGCGGCCAGGCCCTCTGCGGCAAAAAAGCAGAAGGCCCCCAAACTCGAAGCAAAAGAGGAACAACTCATGGATGATAACAAGCGCACTCCCGGCGGACGCGACAACAGCCGCCGTAACAATAACAACCGCCCCCGCCGCGAGGGCAATGCCCCCGCACAGGGCGCAGGCCGCGGCAGCAATGCCCAGCCGAAGTTCGACCCCCACTTTGTGAGCGCCCCGGAGGCCACCCCGCTCCGTTCTGCCAAGAAGAACGCTGCCGCCCCCGCCGCTCCGGCCCAGACCATCCCCACCGCGATGCAGAACCGCCAGCCCGTCCAGCGCAGCGAGAACAATGGCCGCAATGGTGCAGGCCGCAGCCCCCGCAATGAGCGGAACGACCGCAGCGCCCGCCCGGCTCAGCCTGCCCAGCAGAACAGCCAGCGCAATGAGAACCGCAATGGCCGCAGCAGCAACCGCAATGAGCAGAGCGGCGCAGGCCGTGCGCCCCGCGCCCCCAAGGCAGAGCAGTCCGGCCGCAATAACCGCAGCCGCAGCAATAATGTCCCGACGAAGGACGAAGACCCGGGCCTCGTGCTCATCAGCCGCCGCCCGCCGCAGCAGAAGTTCACCAGCTTTGAGGAGTATATGAACGCCCACGGCGGCGCGACGGCTCCCATCGAGGACCACAGCGAGGAAGTGTGATGGCAGAGGGATTCGCCCCGTGGTGCTGCCCGCTGTGCGGCGCACCGCTTGCCGGGGATAACGCACTGAAATGTCCCTCTGGCCACAGCTTCGACCGGGCCAAAGAGGGCTACTGGCATCTGCTGCCGGTGCAGAACACCCGTACCAAGGCCCCCGGCGACAGCAGGGAGATGGTCGCTGCCCGCCGCGCGTTCCTGAGCGCGGGCTACTACGGCATCTTCGGGCAGGCGCTGGGAGAACTCTGCCTCGAGTACGGTCAGCCGAAAGCCGGAAAGCCGCTCCGCCTGTTGGACGCAGGCTGCGGCGAGGGCTGGTATGACCGGTGCATCGCAAAGCAGTTCGAAGAGGCGGGCCGTCCGCTGGAACTGGCCGGTTTTGACATCGCAAAGCCAGCCGTGCGTCTGGCTGCGAAGGCTCTGCCCTCGGCCCGGTATGCCGTGGCGTCCAGTTTCCATCAGCCGGTGCGCACAGGCTGGGCGGATGTGCTGCTCAACTGCTTCTCGCCCTTCGCGCAGGAGGAGTTTCTCCGCGTCCTGCGCCCCGGCGGAACGGCTCATCTACGCCGTGCCGGGTGCAGAGCATCTCTTCCAGATGAAGGCCGTCCTCTACGAAAAGCCCTACAAGAACTCGGTGCAGGAAGTGGCGTATCCGGGCTTTGAAGCCATCGGAGAGCGGGAAGTCTCCGGCAGCATCACGGTGCCTGCCGGGCAGCTGGAAGCTCTCTTCGCCATGACGCCCTACTACTGGAAAACGCCCCGGGACGGTGCAGCCCGTCTTGCGGCACTGCCGGAATTGACAACCGACATCTCGTTCCGGTTCCTCGTATTTGAAAAGAAATAAACGAAAAAGGCATCTGCCGTGTGGCAGATGCCTTTTTCGCTTTATGAGTACATCAGACAGGGATGGAAGTTGGTTACTTGTCGGCCTTCTTTTCAGCCTTCGGCAGCAGGTTTGCACGCTCGAGGGCCGGGCGCAGGGCCAGATAGAGGAGGACGACGCAGACGGTGGAGGCCACGCTGTTCACGAAGGTGACGCCGCCGGTGATCTTGGTCAGAGCCTTGGCGATGGTGTACTCCTGGCCGAAGATGTAGACGTTGCGGAAGTAGCCGAGGAACGGGTCGGTGAAGACATTCAGCAGCAGGCCGGAGGCAGCTGCGGCGATCACCTTGGCCAGATAGCCGGGGGCGTGCTTGTCCAGCTCACGGAGCTTGAACACCTTGTGAGCGACCGCACCGCAGGTGATGCCGATGATGAACTTCAGGACGAAGGTGGTGACGGCATAGCCCGGGTCACCGGCCAGGATGTCGGCCAGAGCCAGGCCGATGGCGCCGGCCAGACCGCCGGATACGCCGTCCAGCAGCAGGGCGGTCAGGGCGGTGAAGGTGTTGCCCAGATGGAACGAAGAGCCGCCGTAGAACGGCACACGGAAGAACAGGTAGGCCACGAGGCTCAGCGCGGCCATGACGCCGGTGAGCGCCAGCTCGTGGACGGTGAAGGTGCGCTTATACAGCACACTTGCAAAGACGATCACGATGACGACGACTGCCAGCAGCAGCCACATTGCAGTTGTTGACATGATTTTCCCTCCCAGTTTTACGAAATACCCACAAAACCGATTGACTTTTTTGGTTCTTGCGGGTATGCTCCTATTATACGCAAAACTGGCACTGTGCAAATACCCAGAACAAAGATTTTTTATGGGTCCAGTTTGGCGCACTGCCCGAAAAGGAGGGGCTTTTTATGGTCCATTTGACGACAGCACTGGACGCGGCGTCCGGTGTGCCGCTCTACGAACAGCTCTACCGCAGCCTCGCCGCCGAGATGCGGACGGGGGCGATCTCGGCCGGGACCCGGATGCCCGGCAAGCGGCGGCTGGCGGCAGAGCTTTCCGTCTCGGTGAACACGGTGGACGCGGCCTATCAGATGCTGGCGGCGGAGGGCTATCTGGAGGCGCGGGAGCGCAGCGGCTTTTATGTACAGGAATATCTGGCCCTGCCCGAGCGGACAGAGTCCGCCGCGCCGCCCCAGCCCGAGGCAGCGCCAGCGCCGGAGCAGCCCGTCCGCTACGACCTCTCCACCCGGGGCGTAGACCCGGAGCTGTTTCCGTTCCGCACATGGGCGCGGCTGCAAAAAGAGCTGCTGTACTCTTCGCCGGAGCTGCTGACCCACGGTGACGCCCAGGGCGACCTCTCGCTGCGGCAGGCGCTGGCCGAGTACCTTGAGGAGTACCGCGGTGTGCGGTGCGGCCCGCACCAAATCGTCGTGGGCGCAGGTCTCGAATATCTGCTGGGCCTGCTGGCCCCGCTCCTGCCCGGGCCGGCGGCGGTGGAGAATCCCGGCTATCCCCGCGCCCGGCAGGTGCTGGAAAACAACGGCATCTCCTGCTGTTGTCTGCCGGTGGACGAGGACGGGCTGTCCATCCGGGCGCTGTCGGAGTCGGGGGCGGCGGTGTGCTATGTCACCCCCAGCCACCAGTTCCCCACGGGCGTCACCATGCCCGCCGGACGCCGGGCAGAACTGCTCCACTGGGCGGCACGGCGTCCCGGACAGCGGTACATCATCGAGGACGACTACGATTCCGAGTTCCGCTTCGACACCCGGCCCCTGCCCAGCCTGCAGGGGATGGCGGGGGCCGACGGGCCGGTGGTCTACCTCTCCACCTGCTCCCGCAGCCTCGCGCCCAGCATCCGCATCGCCTACATGGTGCTGCCGGAGCAGCTTCTGCCCGCATGGCACGCGAAATACGCCCTCTACTCCGGCACGGTGAGCCGTTTTGAGCAGCAGACACTGGCGCGGTTCATCACCGGCGGCTACTTCACCCGCCATCTGGCCCGGGAGCGGGTGGCCTATAAGGCCCGGCGGGACGCTCTGACAAAAGCCCTGCGGGAAGCCTTTGCGCCGGAAGAACTGCACCTCACCGGCCTGCACACCGGCCTGCACCTGCTGGCCAAACTGCGCGACCCGCCGCCGGACGATGCTCTCCGGGCCGCCGCTGAGGCCGAAGGCGTCCGGCTCAGCCTCCTGAGTGACTATGACCTCACCGGCGGCGGGGCCGCTCTGGGCGGGACGCTGGTGCTGGGTTACGGCTCGCTGGCCGACGAGAGCTGTGCCTCGGTGGGTGAGACGTTGAAGAGGGTCTGCAGGGCGGCGTGGGAGTCGTCGGTGAGGGTGTAGCATTCGCCGTCCCACCCGCCGGGCAGGGCCTCGGTGTGGATGGCGGCAGAGCGGTCGGCGAGAAATTCCAGCGTGTCATCTAAGATGAGCAGGTCCTGTGCCGTCAAATCGGTGAGCAGGCTCGAGCTGTGAGCCCGCAGGGCGTCCGGCAGGGCAGCGGGCAGAAGTTCCAGCTCCTGCCGGAAAAAGGCGTCCCACACCGCCGCCCGGGCGGCGGCTTTGTGGGCGGGCGGGACCGTGTCCTCCATCCCGTTGAGCAGTTCTTCTGCCTCCCGGGCCGAGACGGCCTGAACATTGGAACTGCACCCGGTGAGGGCCAGCTCCTCGGCGGTCAGCGCTCCCGAAAAACCCACCCGCAGCATCCCGTACCGGTCGGCGATGGCTTGCAGAACGGACGGCGCAAGGGCGAGATAGTGGGTGTCCTCGGGCAGGGAGAGAGCTGAGAGAAGTGCTTCCCGGCAGCGGGCCGGGCCGGCGGCGCGGTAGCAGTCGGCAAGAGAGGTTTCGTCCGCTCCGAAGGGTACGGTCAGCTCTCCGGGCAGAGCCAGCGCATGGATGCAGTTCTGGCTGGCATTCAGGTAGAGCAGCAGAAAGCCGGGTGCGTTCATAGTTGATTACAAAAAGCGGCATTTTACTTTTATAAT
>ENA-UEYF01002571-UEYF01002571.1-human-gut-metagenome-genome-assembly--contig:-NODE-2571-length-11308-cov-3.163654_pt1 | contig 11308 bp, 7 predicted proteins | sample MGYA00242902_ERZ507920 | MGnify/ENA primary metagenome ERZ507920 (study PRJEB26167, sample SAMN06115402) | human gut metagenome | host: Homo sapiens | place: China:Jiangxi | collected 2016-07-05...
GAACACAGCATTCTTTGCGCCGTTCGTCGGATCGCTCAGGTCTGCACCGTTGACATCGTGGGTCTGGCTCCAACTGTGTGCTGGACGCGTTCCGCTCTCCGTCTGCACTGTCCATACGTCTTCATACACCCATTTCCAACCTTTCCGCACCTTCTTCGTTGTCTTTGTTGCGGTGTTATATTGCAGATAGGGAAAGGTTTTATAAGTCGATTCCGTGACCTTGCAGTCGAAGCTGCCAGTGTCGTTGAAATAGCTCCAGTTGATGAATTGCAGCTGATCCACGGAGCGGATCTGGTACTTCTTGGCCGCATCCTTCTTGCCGAGGTTCTGCTCATTGCCATCCACATCCTCGACCGGGCAGTAGGAGTCTCCGAAGAAGGGGCAGACGGCGTAGATATAATTCTTCCCGCTCTGCGTCAGCGTCCATTTACCGTTGGCATCATCGGGGGATTTCAGCCGCAGACCCTTCTCGTCGGTCCGATAGCAGGTGAAGGTATATCCAGTCACCTGCTTGGCAAGCGCTTTTTCCGCTGCGTCATTTTTCCCCTCAAGGACAAAGTTGTCGCTCGGCGTCAGCTTCCCACTTGTTTTGTCCTTGCAGTAGTAGCCGTAGCCGTAGGCGGTGATCTTGCCGCCGTCATCGTGGGCGGTGCAAAGGCTGCTGCCCTCCTTGCGGGCAGTTCCGGTGAAGCCGATGTAGGAGAAGTGATAGCCGCTGTTGGCGCCGCCCTCCTCCTTTTCCCAATAGACCATGCCGATGGTTCCCATGTCCGCCGAGGTCGGCCAGTCGCCGTAGTGGACGTGCTTCTTGTCCGTGGCGGTGACGCTGCTGGGATAGGGGTACGCGGTCTCAGTCCCCTCGGTATTGGGATGGTTTTTGGTCTCAGCCACCTTGCTAAAGCCGGACAGCTTCAACTCCTTCATTTCCTCGTGGGTCTTCTTCTCCGCGCCGGAAGCTCCCGGCTCGTAATCGTACAGGCGCACCGTCCCCGCGAAGGTATAGGTGCCGCCGCTGAGGTAATAGCAGTCGGAAACGCTGCCATGATCCGACGTGAAGCCGTTGACCTCCGCGCCCGTCACGGCGCTCAGGGCCGTGGCGCAGTAGCTGTTGCGGATGGTGCCCTGATTGTCGCCCACAAAGCCGGAGATCATGGCACTGCCGCGTATCTCCGTCAGTTCGATGCTGCCGAGGGCGTAGCTTTGGCGGATGTAGCCGCTGCCGTCGTTCATACCCACCAGACCGCCGGCACAATAGCTCCGGGCATAGGTGCTGGTGCCGGTGATGCTGGGAATATCGGCGCTGCATGCCTGGATCAGGCCCTCGTTGCAGCCCACCAGACCGCCGAGGTAGTAGGTGCTGCCGCTGTAGGCGCTGCCGGACAGCCGGTAGCCGGAAACGGCGCAGTTTTTGATCGTGCCGCTGTTTTTACCGGCCAATACGCCTGTATACACCGTTTTCCACTGGACATTGCCGCCCAATTTGGAGGTGGGGGCTTTTTCCAGCGGTTCCTCCGTTGTCACGACGATGTTCTCCAGCGTTCCCTCCGTAAAGCCGAACAGGCCGACGGCAAGGCCGTCCTTCCCGCTGGCAAAGGAAACGCCGGTGATGATATGACTGCCGCCGTCATAGCGGTGCTTAAAGGGAGTGGCTTCTGTCTGTCCGATGGGAGCCTGCTCCGTGACCGGTTTCCCGCCCTTGCCGTACTTTGTCCAGACATAGGTGCTGTAATCAATGTCCCGCTCCTGCTGGAAGGCGGCGTTTTTGGGCAGAACCTTCTCGTCGGCGTATTTGTCGTAATATGCGCTCAGGTTATTGAGCTGCCGCGCCGTGCGGATGCTGACGAATTCCGGCTTTCCGGCTTCGGCCGTCAGCGCAGTCTTGGCAAAATGGGGGTTGTAGTAGTATGCCTTGCCCGCCGCGCTGCCTACCGTCAGCTTCGTGTAGAAGTTCGGCTGCCCATCGACCTGCGGCACCCCATCGACCTCCTGCACCAGATCCGCAGGCAGGGGAAGCAGACAGTAGGTCTTTTTTGTGCCGTCCTTGTCGGTGACCGTGATGGTGATTGCGGTGGCCGAATTCAATTCATAGGGCTGGTCATTAACTGTCACGGTTACCTTGTCAGCAGGCAAGTTTTTCTCATAGACTACGCCGTAGCCGTCGCCCTTCACCGTTTCCGTCGCGGACAGCGCCTCAACGTTCGCGCCGAAGAAGCCGTAGTCGTCCCCGCCGTACCACTCGTAGTACACCAGTGCGCCGTTTTCAAACTCCGCCTTCCAGTCACCGTAATGGGGCAGGTTCTTCAGCTTGGGATAGGAGTACAGCGTCAGGCCCAGACCTTTCATCAGGTTGTAGGCATAGGTATCGCTGTTCTTTCTGGTGAAGGCATTATTAGAAGAGTCAGAAGCGAACAGCTTTTCCGCATCCGCGGCGTTCAGCTCATGATAGTATTTCTCTTCGCCGATGGTAGGTTTCGCCGATCCGCCGAGATAGTACACATTCTTTGGGGAAGTACCGCTTCCCCCGCCGCTGGTATTGGCTGCCGTTCCGTATGTCAGGCTTTCTCCCGTCAGCGTCGCGCAGGCGCTGTATACATTTTCCAGTTCATTGCCGGTCAGGTCGCACGCTACAAGGCCCGCAGTAGTTTTGCCCACCAAGAAACCGGCGGCATAACAATCTGTGATTTTTAACGTTGCCGTAGCAACAACTCGCCAGCCAATCAAACCGCTGGCATAACCTGCATCCGTTTCAGTGGTATCCGGATCACTGTAAAGGTAGCAATCTGCATAGGAGTGGTCAAGAGAAATCCCTCCATGCCCTATGCCCACCAGACCGCCGGCAGCGGTTTTGCCCCGGATGACCGTGGCAGCCAGACTGTTTTGGATCGTTAGCGGTTTTTCCTCTGTGCTGCCCACCAGACCACCGGCCACCTTGCCGTCGATCCGCGTGTGCTTCGTGAAGATCTCGTCTCCGGGAATGTTTTTGTCCTTGACATTTTTCAGGTACACCTGACAGCCGTCGATCGTTGTCGTGCCGTTCAGCTTTCCAACCAAACCGCCGACATTTCCGCTGCCCTTAATCTGGGCGTCGGCCAAACGGATATTTTTCAATTCACCGGCAAAGGTCTCGAACAGGCCCGCATCGCCGGTCGTGTCGGTCGTGTCGACCGTCAGGTCATAGATCACCGGGCAATAGCTTCCGATCTCACTGTGATAGCTGTTGATTTTAGGATTCACGAGAGGCACAAAGTTCTGGGTCGGATAGAGAACACCCCAGCTATCGTTTTCATCACTCTTGAATTGGATATCCCGCTCCTGCATCGCGGCGGTGATTGCGGGCGTCTTGCTGTCGGTTCCTCGGTTTAAGCCGGAGTTCTCCTCCAGATTTTGCAGATGCCGTCCGTACTTGATCACCGCCGTCCGGCCGGTTCCGCCGAACCCGCTGGCATCATCCCGGACCTCCGCAAACAGGCTGTTGGTGGTAACGGTCTTGGAGGTTCCCTGGATTTGGTTGTTATTTGCATCCTTTACCCGGATCGTCACCGTCAGGTTTTCGCCGGGGATTAGATGCTTGCTTGTCTTAGCATCTTTAAAGCGGTCCTGCTGTCCGAAGCGCAGATTTTTTCCCGCACTGAGATTATCCAGCACCAGCGTTGCCGTGCGGATGCCTTTTTCCGTTTTTACGGTGTCCCCCGTATTGGTATCGGTTTTAATTTCAAATTCCTGAACAGTGTTGTCGGACTCATCCTTGATGACGGCATAAAATTGCAGGTTATTTCTGGCGCTGACCTTGCAGGAGGCCACCACCAGCAGCTGGTCCTTATTGATGACATCCACCGTAAGGTCCAGGCTTTCGGTCGCCGCCGCGCCCACGGAGTCGCCGCCGTAGTAGCCGACCTTAGCGCCATTCTCCAGACGCTTGTCGCGGTAACGCAAATCATTGAATCCATCCGGCGTGTACTTCATGTCCTCCCGGCTGAAAAACACCGCGTAAACGCTGCCGCTGGAAGGATCGAACTCCACTACCCAGTTGCCGTTCCACAGGTCCGCCTCGGCCTCCGTCTCCGGATAGATCCAGGAAGCGGCGGAATCCTTGTTGTTCTTGTCGGCAGAGGTCACATAGGCCAGCGTGGTTTTCTTGTATTTATCCTTCTCTGCGTCCTTGGGGATCATGTTCATCAGCTCGGCAGCGCCTACCATGCCGGTAGGTTGATAATAGCTGTCCTGACCGGCAGCCTGAAGCCGGGTCATCCGGTTCTGCACGGCGGAGAAGATCATCTCCGCCCGGCTGTCCAGCTCCGTCTGCCGAAGGTTTTTCTGAATTTTGGAGATCGGGATCATGGCCAAGGCAAACAAAATCACCAGGATCAATACCGTCACCAGCATCTCCATCAGCGAAAAGCCGCGCATATTGTTCCGTGTCGCCTTGTTCTTCATGGGGGTACCTTTCTCCTCCGTCCTTCCGTCAGGAGGCCACCTCAAAATACGTGATCACCAGATCCGTCTGCACCAGATCCCGGTCCCGGCCCTGATTGGTCCGGATACTCAGATCGGAGATCTGGTTCATATTCTCGCTTTCGCTCAGGGCGTCCACAATGGCCCGCGCCTGGGCGTAGGTATGGGTCTGGAAGCTCATGGTCACCGGCCGCAGAACGATGTAGCTGTCCTGCGTGGTGCTCTGGGAAAAGTCCAGAGAGTAGTCCACCGCAGAATCCAGAATGCGGTGAAGGTCCAGCATGAGCCTTCTGCTGTTGTCATACTGAGGGATCGTCCGCTCCTCGCCGGAGGCCCGGACCTCCTCGATCTTGCGCTGCATTTCCTGTTTCCGCGTCAGCAGGATCAGATCCTGCTCCAGCTCGCTCTGCTCCTGAGAGGTCGTGTCCTGATACTGAGCCACCTGATCCTGAATCGGCTCAAAGATCAGCTTGAAGTAGCCCAAACAGATGACCAGAACCACCAGGATCAGCAGCAGGACCGTTTCCCGTCTTGTCAGTTCCCGATTCATTCCGCCACCTCCGTTTCCGGCTGCAGATAGATCTTCACGGAGAAGCTCAAAACGGAAGCCGCCTTGTTTTCCTCCGTGGAAGCCACATTCAGCTCCACGCTCTGCACGATGGGCTGCTCCTCCATCACGGCGAACATCTCGGAGATCTGGTCCAGCCGCATATCGGACATCTCCACCTCGGCAGCGTCATCCAGGATCTCGACGGAGAGCACCTTGCCGCGGGGCATCATCAGGTCCTCCACCAGATCCAGCACATCCCGCCGGGGGACGGTGACCAGCTTGCCCTCGCTGTCCGCCATGCCGTCCAGAGAGCTGCTCCGGTGCTCCGCCAGCACCTGCTCGTAGTCCGTCAGCTGCTCCTGACAGGCGGTGAGCTGGCTGTGGACCTTTCCGTAGGCGCTCTGGGCCTCGGACAGACGCCGGTACTGCTCCATCACGCCGAACCGGGCCACCAGACCCGCCATCAGCAGGATCACCGCCAGACCGATCACCAAGGTCAGCATTTCTCCGGTGCGCTTTTCCCGCTTGTTCATATTGATGCCCGTCTTGCTGGGGCATTTGATCATTTTCCGGGGGGCAGCCCCGCTGGGGGCAGGCTCATAGGGGATGGCTTCCGCCGGCTGCTGCGCCGGAATGGAGACCTCCTCCCGCTCTTTTTCCAGAATCATTTCAATCCTCCCTCACAGACGCTGCCGATGGCCCGCAGATACAGCCACGGCTCCTCGGCCGGGCGCATCCCCTCGTCCAACAGCTCCTCGCCGCCCCGGACCGTCAGGTTCACCGTGTCGGCCACGGTCTCCCGCAGCGGCATGATGGCCGCGCCGCCGCCGCAGAGATACAGCTCCTTCAATTCCCGGTCCCGGTTGTTGTAGTGGTAGAAATTGACGGCCTTCATGATCTCCACCGCCAGACGGCTGTAAAATTCCTTGGAATACTCCGTTTCCAGTACACCGTTGAAATTGCTCTGCTTATACTCATGGGCCACATGGATCTCCACGTCCAGCTTGTCGGCGATGATCCGGTCCAGATCCGCCAGACCCATGTCGATCTCCCGGACGCCCACGCACTCGCCGCCCTGCAGGAAGTGCATCCGGGTCACCCGATGGCCCAGATTCACCACGCAGCGGCCGATCTCCGGCGCGCCGGTGCGGCGGATGTGCTCCGCCATCAGCGCGCCGTAGGCGCATTCCAGAGGTGTCAGCACCTTCAGCTTAAAGCCAGCCCGGCGGAACATGGCCCGGTAGGCCTCCACCCGCTCCTTCAGCATGGCACAGGCGAACAGATCCATCTCCAAGGGATAGCCGTCCGGATCTCTGCGAACCTCCCGCACGGAATAGTCGAAGAAATACTTGCTCTTCTCCTCCGTCAGGAAATCATGGAATTCAAAGGGCAGATTGTAGGCCAGCTGCTGCTCCGTCATGGCGGGCATGGTCACGTCCCGGGTATAGGCATCCGCCAAGGACAGGGACACCGCCGCCCCTGCCCGCGGAATGCCGTTGGCCCGGGCGGTATCCCGCAGGAAATCCGCCATAGCGTCCATGGACAGGATGCGCCCGTGGGACACCATGGCGTCCGGCAGTTCCGCGCACACCGACTTTTTCAATTCATTACCGGCAAAATATACCAGCTTGACACTGTGATCGCCAATTTCAAAGCCTACGATCTTCCCCATGTCATGTCCTCGCTTTCTCGATAAAAAGACTCAGGCAAAAAAACCCAGATACCAGTTGATAAACGGCTGTCCCGCCAGAGCGGTGATCCATGCGCCGACGGCGATGGAGGGTCCCCACGGGATGGCCTCGCCCCGCCGTTTTCCGGCGAGGCCCCATACGATCCCCACCACGCAGGCCAGGACCAGACACAGCAGGTTCCCTTTCCAGCCGAAAAAGAGCCCCGTCAGAAACAGCAGCTTGATGTCGCCGCCGCCCAGCGTCTCCCGCTTCATGCGCTTGTCCATATAAAGGGACAGCAGCAGCAATCCGCCGGCTACGGTCACACCGCCCAGCGCGCCGTCCAGCGCCCGGCGGAGCGGTTCCGGCTCCCAAAATAAGGTGGCGACGAACAGCACAGCACCAACCGCCACAAAGCGGTCGGGAATGATGTACCCCTCCAGATCCGCGAAGGCGCAGGCCAGCAGCACACAGGCCAGCAGCCACCCTTCGAGGGTTTGGAGCGAAATATCATTTTGGAGCAGCAGGCTCACGAACACCGCCGCAGAGATCAGCTCCCCCCACACATGGCGGGCGGAGAGCTTTGCGCCGCAGTAGCGGCACTTGCCCCCGGAGAGCAGATAGCTGAACACCGGCACCAGATCCCGGACGCCCAGCACATGGCCGCAGACGTCGCAGTGGGAGCGCCCCCGGAGAACGGACTCCCCGTGGACGGTGCGCCACGCCAGACAGGCCAAAAAGCTGCCCGTACAGGCGCCCAGCAGGGCCGCCACCGCGCAGCAGTAAACGGTGATGAACGGAGACAGGCGCAGCATGATTGCTTCCTCCTTGGCGTAATGTTCCTTCGTGGGGGATGGCCGCCAACCCTCGGCCACCCCCTTTCGCTATCTTATCCGGTGAAGGATGAGCCCTCTGCAGAAACGGCTCATCCAAGAAGGAAGGGGGCGTTCCCCCGCCGGAGCGACCGCTCCGGCGAGGGCTCGAAAGAGATGAACTTGCTTAAATTACTTTTCAGGAGAATCAATCGATTCAACCGTATTCGTGCCCTTTACGATTTTATAAGTAATCTTGTCACCCTTTGCCCATTCGGCAGTAAGTCTCCCGCCAATCTTGTCAATCATACCAGCATCTGTACTATCTGCTTTGCAGACATAGTCATCACGACCTGTTGCATCGGACTTTACCGTACCGTCTTTTTGGAGATAGTAAGTAGTATCAGCACTATGATTCTCGGTCATAGCAGTAATCTGGGCACTGGCATAACCGGAGCGAATGTTGGCAAGGTCCGTTGCGGCGTTGGCCTTCTTGAGGGTGCCAGAGAAGGTGGGGATCGCAATGATGGCAACCACGATCAGCATTTCCATCAGGGTGAAGCCCTTTTTATTGGTGAACTTCTTAAGCATAGTGAAGTTCCTCCTTCTTTTTAAAGTTCTATTTATATCGCCCGGAGCGGGGTGGACGCCCGGGGAGATACCAAATTCAGATACTGCCGTACATGGAGAACATGGGCAGGTACACTGCCAGCAGCAAAATGACGGTGATGACCGCCAGCACGATGATGATGACCGGCTCCAGGACCGCCAGCAGCCGCTCCGTCATGGTGGCGGCCTCGTGGTCGAAGTAGTCTCCGATCACGTCCAGCGTTTCCTCCAGAGAACCGGAGCGCTCGCCCACGGCGACCATTTCCGTCAGCATTTTGGGGAAGCACTCCACGCCCTCCATGCTGTCGGCAATGCCGCGGCCCCGCTCCACGCCCTCCTTCACCTTCCGGACGCCCAGAGAGAACACATAATTGTCCGAGATCTGGCTGACGATGCCCAGCACCGTCTGCACCGGAAGACCGGCGGCCAGCATAGTGGACATGGTGGAGGCGAACTGCCCCGACAGGTGCAGGGTGTGGAGCCGCCGCAGGGGCGCCCGCCGCAGCGCGTAGCTCGCGATGGCCAGCTTGCCCCGCTCCGTCCGCTTGAAGGACAGGTAGCCGATGGTCAGCAAAGCCAGAATAAACAGGATCAGCCACCACCAGCGGGTCAGGAAGGCGCTGGTGCTCATCAGCCACCGGGTCACCGCGGGCAGGTCCGTACCCAGGTCCGCAAAGGCGGAGGTAAAGGCGGGGACCGCCACCACCATGATGATGGCGAACACGATGATGGCCGTGACGATGACCATGACGGGGTAGGTCATGGTGCTGACGATCTTGGCCCGGGTCTTGGCGGATTTGTCGTAATACTTGTAGAGACGCTTGAAGCACGCTTCCAGCGCGCCGGACTGCTCACCGGCCCGGACGGTCTCTACAAAGGTCTTGGGCAGGCCGGGGATGTTGGTCTCAAAGCTCTGGGCCATGGAGTAGCCCGCGCCGATGTCCTCGGCGACCTTGTGGAGCATCCGCGCCAGGTGCTTGTTCCGGTTCTGGCCCGCGACCATTTCCACGCAGCGCATCACCGGAAGCCCCGTACCCAGAATGATGGAAAACTGGGAGCAGATCAGAGCCAGATCCTTTTCCTTGATCCGGGTCCGGATGGGGCGGGTAAGAACACTGTCCTTTTTCTCCCGCACCTCCTCCAGCTTGATCACAAACGCGCAGGTATCCCTCAGCTTGGAGACTGCATCATATTCATCATAGGCGCGGATCACACCGGAAACCTTGGAGCCCTCCGGCGTCTGTCCCTTATAACGATAGGTCGTCACGCTGTTTCACCTGCTTTGTTCATTCGTCCAATGTGGAGTTGATGGTCCGGGCGGCTTCCTCCGCCGTGGTAATGCCCCGGAGGACCAGATCCCGGCAGCTGTCCCGCATGGTGCGGTAGCCGTTTTTCTTCGCGGCGGCCAACAGCTCATCGTAGGCCGCGTCATCGTTCACCAGACGGCGCACCTCCCTGTTGACCATGAGGATCTCAAAGGCCGCCCGGCGGCCGACGTAGCCGGTGTGGCGGCACTCCGGGCAGCCGACACCTTTATAAAAGGTGGTCTGGCTGTCCTCCGGCATACCCAGCAGGGCCAACTCTTCCTCGCTGGGCTGATAGGCGGTTTTGCAGTGGGGGCAGATCTTGCGCACCAGACGCTGGGAAATGACGCCCCGGAGGGCGCTGGCGATGAGCCACGGCTCCACGCCGATGTCCCGCAGACGGTAGACGGCGGAGACGGCGTCGTTGGTATGTAAGGTGGACATGACCAGATGGCCCGTGATAGCAGAGCGCATGGCGATGCCGGCGGTCTCGCCGTCCCGGATCTCGCCCACGGAGATGATGTCCGGGTCCTGACGGAGGATGGCCCGGAGGCCGTTGGCAAAGGTCATGCCGGTCTTTTCGTTGATCTGGCACTGGCTGACGCCGGGGATGTGGTATTCCACGGGGTCCTCCAGCGTGACGATATTGACCTCGTCCCGGGCCAGATCCCGGATCATGGCGTACAGGGTGGTGGATTTACCGGAGCCGGTGGGGCCAACCAGCAAAATCACGCCGCCGGTGTTTTTCAGAAGGGCGTTGTACAGCTCCAGATCCCGGCCCTCGATGCCAAGGCTCTCCTTGTCCAGGTTCCGGTTGGACTTATCCAGCAGACGGAGCACGATCTTCTCGCCGTAAACCGTGGGCAGAGACGAGATACGCAGATCGACCTCGTGGCCCTTGAGCTGCACCACCGCCTGACCGTCCTGCGGGATCTTGTGCTCGGCGATGTTCATGCCGCCCATGATCTTCAGGCGGGAGATCACGGTGCTTTGCAGCTCCGTGGGGACGGTGAACAGGCGCTGCAGCAGACCGTCGATCCGCATCCGCACCACCATTTCGCTCTCCTGCGGCTCCAGATGGATATCGCTGGCCCGCTCGTGGAACGCCCGCTCGATGAGGCTGTTGACAAAGCGGATGGTAGGGGCGGAATCTGCGGTCTCCCCGGTCATCTGCGCCGGGACAATGTCCGGCGCGGCGGTACCGGCCTCCCGCTTCATCTCCTCGATGACGCGGGCGGTGCCCTCGTTGCCGTACAGGCGGGCGATGGCCTGCTCGGTGGCCTGACGGGTGGCGATCATGGGGATCACCTTTTTCCGGGACGCCGCCTTGACCTGCTCCTGGGCCACGAAGTCCAGAGGGTCGCTCATGGCCAGATACAGGGTGTCCTGCACCAGCTTCACCGGCACCACGCAGAATTTCCGTGCGATATTGCGAGGCACATACCGGGCCAGCTCCACCGGGATGGAGACCGCCGTCAGATCCACGAACTCGACGCCCAGCTGGATCTGCAGCGCGTCGATGAGGTTCCGCTCTGTAATGAAGCCGTTCTGCATCAGCACGTCGCCCAGACGCTGGTGGGTCTCCTTTTGGACGGCCAGGGCTTTATCCAGTTGTTCCTGCGTGATGACGCCGGAGGCGATCAGCAGATCGCCCAGCCGCATATATGCCATATCTATCACTCCAAAATACGCGCCGCCCCGTTTTTTTCGCGGCAACCGGCGCCTTGTCGGCGGGGCCGCCGGTCTTTCTCCCGGAAGCGGCAGGTTTTCTCAAAAATCGACGCTATTTATGTACAGTACATATTATACGGAAACCCTTGAAAAATCAAGGAAAATCCCATTTTTTAGGGTAAATTACAGGCTAAGCGGATGCTTAGTCTCAGCGTGTCGAAAAAGTCTTTTCGCCCCGCT
>ENA-UEYF01002574-UEYF01002574.1-human-gut-metagenome-genome-assembly--contig:-NODE-2574-length-11293-cov-21.972718_pt1 | contig 11293 bp, 9 predicted proteins | sample MGYA00242902_ERZ507920 | MGnify/ENA primary metagenome ERZ507920 (study PRJEB26167, sample SAMN06115402) | human gut metagenome | host: Homo sapiens | place: China:Jiangxi | collected 2016-07-05...
ACGGGACTCGAACCCGTGACCCCATGCGTGACAGGCATGTATTCTAACCAACTGAACTAACGCACCATTAAGTTTTTGTTTTGTTGCTTTCTCTCTCGATTGCGGTTGCAAAGGTACGACTTTTTTTGAAACCTCCAAATATTCTGCCTAACTTTTTCTCTTTTTTCTTCATTTTTCTACAAAAACTCCCTTAAAAAGCCTTTTATCCCCCTCTAAAATGTCCCTTTCTTTTCTTTTTCCGCCCTGATATCTCCATTAAAGACTACTGACGTTTCAAATAAATTTTGTACAAAAACTTTTTGAATTTGTACAAATCTCAAAATAATTTGTACAAAAACACGAGAAAACAACTGCACCTTCTTTAAAAAGACGAAGGCTGCTGCCCGAAGACAACAGCCTCTCTGTTCAGAAATTCAAATACGACTAACTTTTATTTGTTGATACGCTTATATCCATATACAGCCAGATCACCCAACTCTTCCTCTATACGCAACAATTGGTTGTACTTAGCCATACGGTCCGAACGGCTCAAGGAACCGGTCTTGATCTGCCCACTATTTGTAGCAACAGCAATATCGGCAATGGTTGCATCCTCCGTTTCTCCCGAACGGTGAGAGGTTACCGTAGTATATCCGTGTCGGTGAGCCATTTCAATGGCATCGAGTGTTTCGCTCAATGAACCAATCTGATTTACCTTGATAAGGATAGAGTTGGCGCATCCCAGTTCGATACCTTTCGAAAGGAAATCTACGTTTGTAACGAACAGGTCATCACCTACCAGTTGACAGCGTCCTCCGATACGTTCGGTCAGTTTTTTCCAGCCTTCCCAGTCGTTTTCGCTCATACCGTCTTCGATGGAGTCGATAGGGTACTTGCTGATAAGTTCTTCCAGATAAGCCACCTGCTCATCCGATGTACGCTTCTTTCCTTTTTCGCCCTCGAAGATTGTATAGTCGTATACACCATCCTTATAAAATTCGGACGAAGCACAGTCCATACCGATCATCACATCTTTGCCCGGTTCATAGCCAGCCAGCTTGATAGCTGCCAGAATAGCTTCCAGCGCATCCTCAGTTCCATTCAGCGCAGGGGCAAATCCTCCTTCATCCCCCACGGCAGTGCTCAGCCCTCTGTCGTGCAATACTTTCTTCAGGGCATGGAAAACTTCTGCTCCCATACGGAGTCCTTCACGGAAAGAAGGTGCTCCTACCGGACGAATCATAAACTCCTGAAAAGCAATAGGAGCATCGCTGTGCGAACCTCCATTGATGATATTCATCATCGGAACAGGCATTACAAATGTATTTACTCCTCCAATATAACGATACAAGGGCACATTCAGGTAATTGGCAGCAGCTTTTGCTACTGCAAGCGAAACGCCCAGTATGGCATTTGCTCCCAGATTCGATTTTGTTTTTGTTCCGTCCAGCTCAATCATTTTCTTGTCGATGGCACGCTGTTCCAGAACAGACCAGCCTTCCAGCGCCGGAGCAATAATCTTATTCACGTTTTCAACAGCTTTCAACACACCTTTTCCACCGTAACGATGGGGGTCTTTATCGCGAAGTTCCAACGCTTCATGCTCACCAGTAGAAGCTCCCGAAGGTACGGAAGCACGTCCTATTACACCTGATTCCAGCTTTACTTCAACCTCTACGGTAGGATTTCCACGTGAATCGAGTATTTCACGTCCTATGATTGCTTTAATTTTCATATTCTTTTTCCGTTTAAAGATTAATGATTTCTCTGATTACAAAAATCAGTATTTCTGAAGAGCAATACAATACCTTAAAATAGGTATTTCTATATAGATAAAAAAAGCGCAGAACTTACAACGAAGAAGTCCTGCGCCACATATAATATACCTAAATATTAATAATTGTTCTTCTTTACTTCAAAATAGGCTTGCGGATGCAAACATGCAGGACAAATTTCAGGAGCTTCAGTACCTACATATAAGTAGCCACAGTTACGGCACTGCCATACTACTTCTGTATCTTTCTTAAATACCTTACCTTCTTCTACATTCTTTGCAAGAGCAAGATATCTTTCTTCGTGTCCTTTTTCGGCAACAGCAATCTCACGATACATTTTGGCAATAGCAGGGAAACCTTCCTCGTCGGCGATGTCTGCAAACTTCGGATAATCCAGCGACCATTCTTCGTTTTCGCCTGCTGCCGCAGCTTTCAGATTTTCCAATGTTGTGCCGATAACTCCAGAAGGATAGCTTGCTGTAATTTCTACCATGCCGCCTTCCAGCCACTTGAACATACGCTTAGCGTGCTCTTTTTCCTGATCGGCTGTTTCTGCAAAAATAGCAGCAATCTGTTCATAGCCCTCTTTCTTGGCTGTACTTGCAAAATATGTATAGCGCATTCTTGCCTGTGATTCACCAGCAAATGAAATGCCTAAATTCTTCTCAGTTCTTGTTCCTTTGATACTTTTTCCCATAATCGTTAGTTATTTAATTGGTTAAACATGTATATTCCTGATTTGATATTGCAAAGATAACACTTTTATTCAAATTTGTAATCATTACAATTTTTAAATTAAGCATTATTAATAAAAATCATCTGCTAATATAAATAATAACCTTATTATCAGGGAAAATGTTCAAATAAATATATACTTTTGCACTTCTTTTTATAATTTATAACAAAACGAATATATGGTAAAATTAGATTTTCAACCAAAGTTGTTTTCTACGTTGAAAAACTATACGAAAACAGACTTTACTACCGACCTGATGGCAGGTATTATCGTAGGTATAGTAGCATTGCCTCTTGCCATTGCGTTCGGTATTGCTTCAGGAGTAAGTCCTGAGAAGGGTATCATTACAGCGATTGTAGCAGGATTCATTATTTCTCTTCTTGGGGGAAGCAAGGTACAGATAGGGGGACCGACCGGAGCTTTCATCGTAATCATTTACGGCATCATCCAGCAATACGGTATCGAAGGACTGATGGTTGCCACCATGATGGCTGGCGTACTCCTTATATTATTAGGTATATTCAAGTTAGGTACAATCATCAAGTTTATACCTTATCCTATCATTGTCGGATTCACCAGTGGTATCGCTGTTACCATCTTCACAACTCAGATAGCAGATATCTTCGGACTTCAGTTCGGAGGTGAAAAGGTTCCGGGTGATTTTATCGGAAAATGGATATTATATTTTCATCATTTCGATACCGTAAACTGGTGGAATGTGGTAGTAAGTGTGATAAGTATTTTCATTATTGCCATCACTCCCAAGTTTTCGAAAAAAATTCCCGGCTCACTCATTGCCATCATATTGGTCACTGTAGGAGTATATCTGCTGAAAATGTATGGAGGAATCACCTGTATCGATACAATCGGCGACCGCTTCAGTATCAAAGCACAACTTCCTGAAGCAGCTGTACCGGCATTGGACTGGGAAGCTATCAAGAACCTCTTCCCTGTAGCTATTACTATCGCCGTACTGGGAGCGATAGAATCTTTGCTTTCGGCTACGGTGGCCGATGGTGTAATAGGCGACCGTCATGACTCGAATACTGAACTTATCGCACAAGGTATAGCCAACTTTGTTTCTCCTATCTTTGGAGGAATCCCGGCTACAGGAGCTATTGCCCGAACCATGACCAACATCAACAACGGAGGTAAATCGCCGGTTGCAGGTATCGTTCATGCGGTGGTATTGTTACTGATTCTACTATTCCTGATGCCACTTGCCCAATATATTCCGATGGCCTGTCTGGCTGGTGTTCTCGTTATCGTATCGTATAATATGAGCGGCTGGCGTGTTTTCAAGGGATTGTTGAAAAACCCAAAATCGGATGTTACGGTCTTGTTGATAACCTTCTTCCTTACCGTTATCTTCGACCTGACGGTAGCTATCGAAGTCGGCTTGGTTATTGCCTGCGTACTGTTTATGAAACGTGTAATGGAAACCACACAGATTTCTGTTATCACCGATGAAATAGACCCGAACAAAGAATCAGATCTGGAAGTACACGAAGAACATCTTATCATCCCCAGCGGCGTAGAAGTATACGAAATAAACGGTCCGTATTTCTTTGGTATCGCTACCAAGTTTGAAGAAATCATGGCACGCCTGGGCGATCGTCCGAAAATCCGTATCATCCGTATGCGTAAAGTTCCGTTCATCGACTCTACAGGTATCCATAACCTGACAACACTGTGTGAAATGTCGCAAAAGGAAAATATACACATTATTCTTTCGGGAGTAAATGAACACGTACACGCCGTACTTGAAAAATCCGGATTCTATGAATTATTGGGTAAAGAAAATATCTGTAGCAACATTAACGAAGCACTGGAAGTCGCTACAAGAGAAATAGCAGAACTCACTAAGGCTAAAAAGTAAAGCGTATAATGTTAAAACCTTTTAGCAGACAAGCGGAACTTATTAAAACATGTTATAAAGCATAGATTTTAATAAGTTTCGCTTGTTTGTTTCCAGAAAGTCCGTATCTTTGCATTGTGTTTTTCATAGTATTAGATTTAAGGTTAACAAAGGTTGGAGTACAGCGGTACTCCTTTTTTTATGTCCATACGTGAAGGAACCGTTCATTATACCAAAAAAGCTACCCCAAATATTTCTTGAGATAGCTTTCTTCGAATACAATCATATTTTCTTTTCAATAAGATGCCGTAGCATTCAATCCTGCTTTTTTCAGTAATGCTACAATACGGTCCAGCTCTTCGTGTGTAGCTTTTTGCAGGAAATGGTCGGGAGTTTCACGATCTATTGTATAAATCATGACTTGACGGGGAGCAATCTGCTTTACAGTTTCGAGCCATGGCAGTACAAAACGGTCGGAAGTATTGTCTATATCCAAACCTTCGTCGGTCCTACCTTTCATAAACATGGTCTGAATAATCAAATTACCCTTAAAGGCTTTCATTCCTTCGATTATCTTGTTTACATCGTAAGTTCCCGTAGGACGATCTACCCGTTGAATATACTCCGCATCCACCGTATCGAGCTTTAATATGTTATTATCGATCTTATTCAATGCTTCGAAAACCTTTTCCTTGTGAATAAACGTAGAATTACTCAACACACTGACTTTTGCATTCGGGAAATACTTATCACGCAATGCCAAAGTATCTTCTATAATTTCCGGGAAATGAGGGTGAGCAGTAGGTTCTCCATTACCTGCGAACGTCAGAACATCAGGAACAGGACCATTGGCCTGCATATCAATCAAACGCTTTTCCAAGGCTTCACGTACTTCTTCACGAGTCGGAAGTTTCTGTTTCGGCCGATGATCTTTATTATATCCGCATTCACAATAAATACAATCGAATGTGCAAAACTTACCATCGGCAGGAAGTAAGTTTATTCCCAGCGAAACGCCTAAACGCCGGCTATGCACGGGACCAAATATAGGAGAAGGATAAATAACTGTTGACATAAGTCGTATTAGTTTTAGTTTACGGACAAAAGTACACATTATATTCTTATTACCACTTTACTTTCAGTTGTAATTGTATATCCGACTTACGGTTTCCTTGTATTTCCTCTGTCCCCGAACTGATCCGGTCACGGTCTTTATAGTAAGTCAATCCCCATTTTCCCTGAATTATTAACCGGTTCTTATAATTATACTTTAAATTGACTGCCCAACGGCTGCCTCTTCCATAAAAAGAAAACATAGAAAAGGCATACAGCAAGCCCGGTTCATACATATAAATGCGTGAGTCATAATTCTGTGTATGAAACCAAGCTCCACTACATAAAATCTGTACCGGTACAAAAGATAAACTGGTACCCAGTGTTCCGTTAATAAAACCTCCGCTCGAAGATGATCCGGATTTATAAGCAGTATGCACATATTCGGTTACAGTTTTCAACCAGAATTTATCACAGGGTTTATACGATAGTTGATAATGCAGACGCTGACGGATATAAGGCAATATATATTTTTTCTCATCGGCTGAAGTGTAGTTTTTCGCTTTATTCTTATAGCTATACTTTATCAACATAGTCAGTGAATTAATAGGTGAATAACTCAACTGACACAAACCATCAAAACCGGATGTATGATCTTTATCAACCTGATATCTTCGATAAAAGAAATGGAAGAAGTCACCATAACATGCAATCTTCAATTTACTGAAAAAGCTGGATTCCAGTCCTATATAAATACCCGTCTCATTCTGTAATTTAGAATTTTCTCCAAAAGCATCTGCATAAATAGCCTGATAACGTTTATCATAGTATCGGTTAATAAGTAAGAAACTTGTATGAACAGCTGGTGAATAACTTAGCATATTCAGTGTAGCAACTCTACCAGATTTATCGAAGGCCGTTTCCCCTGATAAAATAAACTTATGGAAAAAGAACTTATAACTTCCTCCTACATTGAAAAAATATTTTCCACGAGGATAATACAAATTGTAGGGACGAAAATCAGGATTCAACACTTTGTTGAAAATAGTATAAACACCTGTTAAACCAAATTCAAATTGTTTTCCATTATATATTAAATTACTACCAACCAAATGATTATTTATAGTATTCTTCTTTTCAATATCTTTTTTCAACCGATGATATCCATCCGTTTTCAACGACTTTATAAACATATCTTCTATACGTGCATCCCGCTTACGAAATGAATAAAAAGCAGACAATGTCCAACGTTTCTTTAGATTATATGAAGCAGCTATCCCCCGTAAATAATTGCTTTCATCTGTCGAAGTATATTTGGTTATTCCTCTTCCCATACGGTTCATACTTCCTAATGAGCCCGACTTTCCCAAATTAAATCCTCCCGTATTGATAACCAGTCCATATCCGAAACTTACCCGATAATTACCTATTGCAAATGCCTTCAACTTCTTTATATTTTGTAGAAAGAAATAAGCAGAATAAAAATCGTACCCTTTTTTATTGTATCTGCAGAAAAAGGGCTCTCCGGCATCTTTCTCAGCTGTAAATCCCATATACAACTGATTTCGAAACTGAAACCGATAACGCAGATTATGGTAGAGCGGATCTCCATAATACTTGCGGTTGGGATATTTTTCCAAAAGCTTTTCATTATAATTTGCATACCCCGATTTCATATACAAAGGAATATCCACACGTGTTAACAACTCCTGTTTATTATATTTCAAGACATCTTTCCACCAGAACTTATCTTTCTCTTTTTCAGCCTCTCCAATATAAATAAAATCTTCCAGAAATTTCCTGGTCTGCCAGTCCATACCTTCTATTCCCAACAACTCCTTCTTACTTACCATCGGACCATATTTATATATATAATACAAGATATTTTCTATCATCTGATCCGACAGAAAGGGTAACTGCTCCAGTTGTTCTTTGGTAACCGTATTGATATTAAAAGGATGCTCTGCCAGTTCACTGAGAAACTCATATTGCTCTTGCCAGTTGCTTATATCCTCAGTTTCGGAAATATCCTCCTTCCACTCAACCCAATTCGATTGAGCTTGTAAGTCAGTAACTATATAACTAACTAATACACAAACAATAAACGTTCTTATTAACATTCTATTCACAGCTTTTCAACGCCTTGTATAAGTTAAAAATTCGTATTATCAGACAAAGCTTCATTATTATGCGTATTTTTGCGAGCATGAAAAATAGTGTATACATATTACTATTTCTGCTGATAGCTTTTGCACTGAAAGCCAACGCACAAAAACATTCTCCATCGGACACTAAGGGATATATGGTTCCTGTTTGTGTATATGAAGGAGATACTATACCTTGTATAACGCTAAAAAATATATATGTATACCCTCGATTGAGGTTTAAAAACAAAAAACAAGAAAGATATTACTATAAACTGGTAAGAGATGTAAAAAAGACACTTCCACTGGCGAAGGAAATAAACAGGGCAGTTATCGAAACATATGAATATCTACAGACTCTTCCTAATGAGAAAGCACGCACACGCCATATAAAGATGGTAGAAAAAGGTCTGAAGGAACAATATACGCCTCGAATGAAAAAACTTACTTTCTCACAAGGGAAATTACTGATTAAGCTAGTAAACAGGGAATGTAACCAGTCGTCTTACCAACTGGTAAAAGCATTCATGGGTCCGTTTAAGGCAGGATTTTATCAGACATTCGCAGCTCTGTTTGGAGCAAGCTTGAAAAAAGAATATCATCCTGATGATGAAGATAAGATGATAGAAAGAGTTGTTACCCTTGTAGAAAACGGACAGTTATAACAATAGTGATAATCAATAAATTAACAAGTTATCAATAAGGTTATCAACAAAGAATAATACCTTATTCCTCCGGTATCAGGAACAAGGTATTACTTATACTTATTTCATCATTTTATTGGCAAATTCCCACAGAACAATACCTGCAGTTACCGAAACATTCAACGAATGTTTGGTACCATATTGAGGGATTTCAATGCAACCGTCACACATATTCACAACTTCCTGCTGTACTCCTTTTACTTCGTTTCCCATCACAATAGCATATTTTTTATCTGCTTCCAAAACTAATTTATCAAGCATTGTACTGCCTTCGCACTGTTCAATAGCCAGTACAATATATCCATTTTCATGAAGTTCATCTACAGCATCTTGTGTACGCTTGCAATATTTCCAGTCGACAGTATACTCAGCTCCCAGAGCAGTCTTATGCATTTCTGGATGAGGAGGTGTAGCTGTAATGCCACATAAATAAATACAATTAACTAGAAAAGCATCCGAAGTACGAAAAACCGCCCCTATATTATGCAGACTACGTACTTCATCCAACACTACAACCAGTGGAAGTTTTCTTGCTTCCTTAAATTCTTCCACCGACAGACGGTGCATTTCGGTTATTTTCAGTTTTCTTAATTCAGACATAATTCAATCTTTATTCCGTTCACAAAGATAGGAAACTATATTTATAACCTTGTTGAAAACGGTGGAAAAGGTGTAAAAAACCAAATCAAAGAAAATGAAAAATAAATCTTGCATTATCCGATAAAAACGTTATGGCTTCCAGAAAACCAACAATCCAAGAAACTTAACAGAAAGTTTCATCAGTAGTTTAAACATATTTTTTAGCTAAAAATCGGAAGTGAATAAAGGGAAAGTTTTTAACTTTGCGACATATCAACAATTAGTTAATAGAAGCAGTAAAACATATAATATCAATACATAAGCTTGTTAATGGCTAACTAATATCTCCACTTCGGATATTTATAACCTAAAAAACAAGAAATCCGGTATTCTTTTTACCAACACTATTAACGGCCTATTATAACTATCATATATTCTTTCAAAAAAGAAGAAAAAATATAATCTAATAATGAATAAAGAAGAATGGTTGAAAAGGGGTTATGTAACTGAACCCGTAGATAAGGCTCTCGATTTGAAAGCTGAAATAGACAAGTTGCGCAAGGAAAAAAACGCAGTTATCCTCGGGCATTACTACCAGGCTGACGAAATACAGGAAATTGCAGATTTTATCGGTGACAGTCTTGCACTGGCACAATGGGCAGCAAAGACCGATGCTGATATCATTGTAATGTGTGGAGTACACTTCATGGGAGAAACGGCAAAAATATTGTGTCCTGACAAAAAGGTACTGATTCCTGACTTGAATGCCGGGTGCTCACTTGCCGATAGTTGCCCTGCTGATGAATTTTCTCAGTTTGTCAAAGAGTATCCAGACCATACGGTCATTTCGTATGTCAACACCAGTGCGGCAGTAAAAGCGGTAACTGATGTCGTAGTGACTTCTACAAATGCCAAGCAGATAGTAGAAAGTTTCCCAAAGGAACAAAAAATTATTTTTGGTCCGGATAAAAATTTGGGTAATTATATTAACTCTATTACTAACCGGAGTATGTTACTTTGGGATGGAGCTTGTCATGTACACGAAAAATTTTCCGTCGAAAAGATTATAGAGTTAAAGAAACAATATCCGGATGCGGATGTATTGGTACATCCAGAATGTAAAGGTGCAGTTGCAAAGCTGGCTGATAAAGTAGGATCGACGGCTGGATTGTTAAAATATGCTATGGCAAGCGACAAGAAAAACTTTATAGTGGCTACAGAGAGTGGTATCCTTTATGAAATGAGAAAGAAATGTCCGGATAAGAATTTTATTCCGGCTCCTCCGGAAGATAGTACATGTGCTTGCAATGAATGTAACTTCATGCGCTTGAATACTCTCGAGAAATTGTATAATACCTTGAAGTACGAGTGGCCTGAAGTAAAAGTTGATAATGAAATCGCTGAAAAGGCAGTTCGACCTATCAAGAAAATGCTGGAAATTTCAGCAAAGCTCGGATTATAGGCTAAAGTGTTAAAAAAGGAGTGATATAAATATGCTTTTTCTTAAAACGTGTTATAAAGCATATTTTTATCACTCTTTTTTTTGCTTGTTTGCAGGAAGTCCGTATCTTTGCACTGTGTTTTTCATAGTATTAGATTTAAGGTTAACAAAGGTTGGAGTACAGCGGTACTCCTTTTTTTATGTCTGTACGTTTCTACTAAGCGTTTTATTCTTTATAGAAGTAATATTGTTGAGAGTTTGAGGACTACTTTTTATTCAAGAACAAAGTAGTTAAATAAAAAAATATAGTTTTCAGCCCTTCATAGTGACTTTTTGCTGTTGCATATTTATCTAGTTAATATGTAAACTTACTGAGCCAGCCAAAACTCTCAGAAATAAGCTTATTCCTTCAGAGAGCATTGTCAACTTTACAACATTTCCTGATAAGAGAAATTTTTTATAAAGTAAATGATTAGTCATGCAAAAGTATTATGAACTATAAAATGGCGATTATCTATGTACTAATGACGGATGTGAAGGGTAAAAAAGGTATTTTTTCTTTAAAATGTATCTGAAATGCTAAAACAGTTCTTCGCAATCTTGTGGAGGTTTCTGTTTTTATTCCTTTGCTCGAGTTTCCTGATTGTTTTCAACTGGGGAGTTCTTTTCTCTTTTTTATTAAGAAAGAAAGTCCGGGTTTCGTTAGGGTATCTGTTCTGTATATGGAGTATGTCCGGAGCTTGTGCCTGTTTTTCCGCTCTATCGTGTATCTATATTTTTCTTTCCTGCATAATTTTTCATTATATCTTTTATTTTCGTACCGTACTATTATGTATATTTTGAAAAATTTTCTTCCGGATGTTGTCCGGTTTCTGCTGTTTTTGTTTCATGCTTTTGTACAAAGTCCGTAAGACTTTTGGGTATGTTTTTCTTGGATATTGCTGCCGTTTTCCCCGAACATTGCTGTCGTTTTTCTCGGCTTCTGCCGTTTTTGTTTTATGCTTTTGTACAAAAACTTTTAGGA
>ENA-UEYF01002578-UEYF01002578.1-human-gut-metagenome-genome-assembly--contig:-NODE-2578-length-11271-cov-6.883509_pt1 | contig 11271 bp, 8 predicted proteins | sample MGYA00242902_ERZ507920 | MGnify/ENA primary metagenome ERZ507920 (study PRJEB26167, sample SAMN06115402) | human gut metagenome | host: Homo sapiens | place: China:Jiangxi | collected 2016-07-05...
TTTCTTCTAAATTACTCTTCCATGTTTTCATACTATACTAAATTAATTAATTTTCTACCACAATCTATCATAGTCCACCACAGATTACACAGATTGACACAGATGATAAGGGGAGATAAATCATATCTGTGTTAATCTGTGTAATCTGTGGTGAACTCGAACCATGCTGTCCTTTATTCTTCTGATAAATTGAAGGAGCGATTCCAAATTGGTTCTTGAAACATTTACTGAAATAATAAGGATCATTGATACCCACTTTATAGGAAATCTCGGCAACGGTCAGGTCTTCGGTCAATAACAATTCCGCTGCTTTCTTCATACGGATAACACGTAAGTATTCATTCGGAGAGTATCCTGTCACTCCACGTACCTTCTTATAGAATACGGTACGTCCCAATCCCATAAGGTTGGCATAGTCGTCTACCGAGAATTCGGCTTCTACCATGTGCTCGTTCAGTATTTCGTTCAGCTTTGCCAGGAACTTGCTGTCTTTGTTGTTGGTGCAGATTGCTGAATGGACGATTCCCGGTTCATTGGAGAACTTCTCACGGAGTTTGTCCCGTTGCTCTATCAGTCTGGATACTCTGGCGAGCAGCAAAGATACACTGAATGGTTTGGTGATATAGGCATCCGCTCCGGCCTCTATACCTTCCAGGTATTTTTCATCCATATTAAGGGCAGTCAGCAGGATGATGGGGATATGACTTGTTGCGAACTCATTCTTTAGTTTCTTAGTCACTTCAAATCCGGTCATTCCCGGCATTAACACATCACAGATAATCAAATCGGCGTCAAAGGTCTGCGCACGTTCAAAGCCACTGATCCCGTCCGCTTCGGCCACCACTTCGAAGTATTGACCGATTTCCTCTTTTAAGAATTCACGGACATCGTTGTCGTCTTCTATGATTAATACTTTCCGTTTATTCAATGGAACGGAAGGTTCTGCCGGTTCTTTTGTCTTGTCACTCGCAATAAATTCTTTATGGCGTTGTTCTTCTTCCTCAATCAGTATTTGGTTAGGGATGAGGAAGTCTTTTTCCTCGTAAACGTCGGCATTTGCCGGTAGTTCTACGGTGAAGATAGAGCCGCCTCCTTCATTTTCCTTATAAGAAATCGTTCCTTTATGTATATTGACCAGACCATAGGTGAGGTGAAGCCCTACACCTACGCTGCTGTGTGAGAAGCTGCTTTGCATGAAGCGGTTGAACAATTCGTTTCTTTTTTCTTTCGGGATGCCTACTCCTGTGTCCGTCACTTGGATACAAAGTTGTTGCTTTTGTTCCGAGATTTCTACCTTGAATATGATTTTCCCGTTGGACGGAGTGTATTTGAACGCATTTGAAAGTAGATTGTAAATCACCTTGTCGAGATTTCCTTTATCGACAGGCATTTTGTAAGAGGTATGTGACGGCTCGAAGCGGAAATCCATGTTTTTGGATTCGCTTACATCCTTGAAACTTAGGAATATCTCATAGCAGAAAGCGATAATGTCCGTTTCTTCTAATGAAAGGGCAAGTTTATTCTTCTGCATCTTCCGGAATTCCAGCAATTGGTTGATAAGCCGCAACATCCGCTTGGTACTCTTATCCATGATTTTTAGGGAATGTTGCATATCTCTGGAATGGTTTCCCATATTGACGATTCTTTCCAAAGCTCCTTGAATCAGGGTTAATGGAGTGCGGAACTCATGAGATATATTGGTGAAGAATTCCAGTTTGTATTCCGTCAACTGGTTTTCTACTGTGATGCGGTTGCGCAATGCGTTGAAATTCCGGATGATACGGAAACTGAAATAGCCGGCTACTGCGATTAACAGGGCATATAACAGGTAAGCCCAAGTCGTTTTCCAGAACGGAGGGGCTATCACAATCTCCATCACATTCTCTTCTCCCCAGATACCTGCGGCGTTGCAAGCTTTCACGTGGAGTTTGTACTTGCCCGGAGGCAAGTTCCGGTAAGTGGCGAAGTTCAGGCTGGAAGGCGAACTCCATTCCGTGTCATAAGGGGGCAGGCAATAGGAATACTTGGATACCCCATTCAGATAGTTGAATGTGGAGAAGGAGATGACAAATGATTGTTGATAATATTTCAAGTTCAGCCCGTTGATGTATGGCATTGCCTCCTGCAAAGGAGAATCCTCCACACCGGGAAGCATATTGGCTCCGTTGATCTGAAGTCTGGTAAAGACTACGGAAGTCGGTTTGTCCAGATTCTCTATCTTATCGGCATTCAATACAACCAAGCCATAGTTGGTACCGAACAGTAGTTTGCCGTCGTTGCTTACACAAGCGGTGTTCTCACTATATACATTTCCCAAAGTGTAGGAAGAGAAGAAATAATTCTCAATTTGCTTGGTTGCAGGAGTGAAGCGTGAAATGCCATATTCGGTAGCTATCCACATCTTATTATCCTTATCCTGAACAATAGACTGCACTACGGCATTGGACAACCCGTCTTTGATGTCGTAACAGTTGAAGGTCAGATGCTGATAATCGCCTTCCGGATGGCAGACGGCAAATCCGGCTCCGGCGGTTCCGATCCACATATTGCCTTCATGGTCATTCATCAGGCAACGTATCTCATTGTTGGGGAATGTGCCGTTGACATGATTGTATATGATATAATTCTTGGGCGAAGCGATGAGGGAATCCGGATGGAAGATATAAATACCGTTATTGGTGCCTACCCACATCCGCCCGTTCTTGTCTTCTTCGATGACACGGATACGTTTCTCTCCATAGTTGTCCTGCAAGAAGTGCCGGAATTGATAGCCGTCCTTCGTCTTTACGGCTAAGTTCAGTCCTCCGCCGAACGTTCCCAGCCACATTCGACCTTTCCGGTCACGGTAGATGGAGAACACCTGGTCGTTGGAGAGCGAATTGGGATCTTTGCTGTTGTTCTTGTACCATTTGTCCGCTCCGATACGAAGACCGGTTCCTCTCATACCCAGCCATAGGTTACCTTCCGGGTCCTCGTTCATACTGTACACATTGTGGGTGAAATCCTCGCGGCGTATTGTCTTGGTCAGACCGGGGTCGTATTCGTACAGGCTGCCCATGCGGTTTGCCATATAGATATTTCCGTTTCGGGTTTGGAAAAGCATACGGATGGTATTGGAGCGGTCGGAACTGTTCTCGCCGCTGGGATGGAGACGTTGTGTGCCTTTGTTCAGAATCTCCAGATGAGATAAACCGGAAAATTCGGAGCTTACCCAGATACCGCCGGAACGGTCTTCCATTACATATTGGAGGTAATTAGAGTTAATATGGCTGGATTGGCCGATGTCAAAGGTGAAATGCTGCAAGTCTCCCGTAGCCAGCTCGTATGCGTAAAGTCCGTTTCCGTAAGTTGTAATCCAGATGATATCCCGTGAATCGTGTACGATACTATATCGTTCCACATCTATATAGCCGATATGTTCGGAAGAAAGGAACTGAAACGGTTTGATATTGCCCGTTGTAACGTCGACGTACCATAAATGTCCGGTATAGTTGTGCACCCATACATTCTTTTTATTGTCTTTGGTGACCGCACCGTTTTTGATATTCAGGTCGGAATAGCGGGAAAGTTTTCCGGTAGGGATATCCAGCAGATAACTGCCGTTGGCGGTAAACAATACCCATTTGTCTGCCAGGAGGAAGTTGCCCGTGACACGACTGTTGTCGTCAAAGCTTGCGGCAAGTGAACCTACTTTTTCCAGTTTGTCGGTAGAGTAGGTGTGGCGGTAGATTTCATTCTTGTCAGTAATGATGCAGGTATATTGGTTATAAGCGATGATATGTTCCCAACTTTGGCTCTGCGGGTCCAGATTGTCTGTTTGCCCGTTCCGGTATTTCAATAGCCCTTTACGGGTTCCGATCCAGACTTCTCCTTTGGCGCTTTCCAATACAAACTGCACTCTGTCGGAAGGTAGATTTCCCAACTCTTTCTTATAAGTCTGTGACGAGAACTTCCCATCCTGATAAACGATTCTTCTGCATCCGTTTTGATTATGCCATAGCCAGACGGAATTATCGGAGGTAATGAAGAATTTAGAATAGTTTTCTTTATATTCGTTGCATCCGGTGAAATCCACAAAACGGCCGTGACGCAGGTCATAACAACTGATAAAAGAGGAAATCGTTGAAATCCATAGGAAGCCGTTCGGATCTTCTTCTATACTCCGGATGCGTGAGTCGGCCAATGAAAGCGGATTGTGGATGTCAGGGTAGATGTTGACAAAAGAATTGCCGTCATAATAACTTAATCCGTTGAGCGTACCCAGCCAGATGAATCCCTTACTGTCTTGCGACATATACCGGATGGAGTTATTGGCTAATCCGTCTCCGGTAGTCAGTTTATTGGAACGTACCTCTACGGAGGCGAATGCCGGGTACAAGTAGAATAACAGGAGGGAGAATATAAGTAACGTATTCTTCTTCATAGTGAATTTATGTGTTTTATCTTACGCAACAAAGATAAGGATAAAAAACGAAAATAAAAGTGGATGAGTGCAAGAAGGTTGTAAACAAGAGATTTGGCTCTCTGTCCCTCTATTAGTCGAGTACGGAGCGCAGCTATGGCAACGCGTACAACATGAACTTCGACTTTGGCTACATGTACTACGGTAGTAAGGTCGGCGATTCTTTTAGAGTGCGTTTCTCTCTCGCTTTTTAAGCGCCCCGTAATCCCGCAGCATTTGCATGGCTGTAGAAGCCGTGAAGAAGCCCGGGCGATGCAGGCAAGAAAACGGTGAAGATATAAGCCGCAAAGTGTTCTTTGATATGTTGGGAAAACGAGAAACTTTCTCAGAAAGCATACGAGATAAAAATAAAGTTCCACTTTTATAGTGGAACTTTAGGAATATACTCTATCTTTGCACAATAAACGATACGGAAAAATAATGGAAATAAGCTTTGATAAAGAATATCTGCGTCAATTGTATGAGGAAGGGATGACAGTGGATAAGAAACACCGCTTCCAACCTCATATTATAGCCCGATATCAGCTACGTATCAAGGTCTTGGAACAAGTCCGGGGTATAGAAGAACTCCTTGCAATCAATTCGCTGCACTATGAAGTGCTGAAGGGTGATAAAGCAGGCATCTCGTCCGTCCGGGTGAACTACCAATACCGCATTGAGTTTACAGTAAAGCAAATCTCGTCCGAAACAGTCGTGACGATATGCAATATTTTAGAATTGTCGAACCATTATAAATAAACGAAAGGCATATGGGAAAATATACATGTCAACGCCCCATACATCCGGGCGAACTGCTCAAGGAAGAGGTTGAAAGCCGCAAACTGTCGCAAGCCAAACTTGCTGCACAGGCGGGAATTTCGTACAAGATTTTAAACGATATTCTGAACTGCCGCCGTCCTCTGACCACTTCCACCGCGTTGCTGCTCGAAGCGGTTTTAGGGATAGATGCCGGACTGCTGATGCGTATGCAGTTGGATTACAACATGCAGCAGACCCGAAATGACAAATCTTTTATGGAACGTTTGAATCGGATACGACAATACGCAGTGTTGCTATAAGAGCCAGACTTTACCTATCGGAAGATTTACCCAAACAAAAAGATATTCCGTTAGGCGTGGCCCGCCTAACGGATGGATATTACTTGAACTGATACCCTCTGAAAGTCCCTTTCTTCTTAGTAAGATCCGGACCGAAATAGAATCCCGGTTGCGTTGGCTGGTTGTAGCCTACATTCTGGGTTGCGATACTGATTCTGTATATAGGATCTTCCAGGAAGGTATGGAAGCGGTATTCAGTAGGAATAGTCGATACATACAGGCGCAGGGAACAGTTGTCTTCCGAGCGTAACAGCACTTCTTCACGCCAGTCACCCACGATGTCACCTTGCAGACAGGGTACGGCTTTCGTTCCGTTATTGGAGAGAGCCCCTTCGAATGTTACGATTCTGTTTACCTTTTGTGCTTTCCAGTCATACTTGCTGATAATGTTCTTATCCAATAACTCGCGTAGCAAGTCGCCATCCCACCACACAGCCATGTTGGTAGGCAATCCTTTTATCCTGCCTGCAATAGCTTCTCCTTTTGCATTGCGCATTCCTGCTTCCCACGACCACATTTCCACTCCGGGCTGGGTAGGGTCGATGTCGGCTGCCATACAGCGGCCTACGTCCTTGTTGCTTTTCACTTGGAGAATGATCTCTCCCGTTGCCGCGTCGCGATAAGTACTGCCGTCACGTTTGTTCTCATGGCAGTCCCACACTTGCAGTCCCTTGCGTGAAGGGTCAAAATGGGTAAGATGGATGGCGTCTCCGTGTCCCATCTTGGTAGAGTAGAGTCCTTTGCCATTATGGTCGATGGCGCAAGAACCGTAAATAATTTCATCGCAACCGTCACCGTCCACATCTCCTACACGCAGGTTGTGATTACCTTGCCCGGCATAATCTTCGCAACCGGGGTCATTACTATCGAATACCCAGTGTTTTTTCAGTTCTTTCCCGTTCCAGTCGAAGGCAGCCAGGACGGTGCGGGTGTAATAACCCCGACACATCACTACACTTGGATGAATTCCATCCAGATAGGCTACACAAGCCAGAAAACGGTCGCTGCGGTTGGCACGCTCGTCTCCCCAATCGGAAGGATCACCGCGCTGAGGGATATAGTCAATCGTGTGCAAGGCTTCTCCCGTCAGTCCGGAAAATACGGTTAAATACTCCTTGCCTTTCCATACCCGTCCTTGATTGACAATCGCATTTCTTTTCTTGCTGAAAGTACCGGGTTCACGATAATCGGCTTGAGCGTTCCCTATGGCATTCCCTTTTGCGTCAACACTTCCGTCTGCTGTGCGCATCACGACTTCCGCTTTCCCGTCACCGTCCAGGTCATATACCATAAATTGTGTATAGTGTGCCCCTGCCCGTATGTTTTTACCTAGATTAATGCGCCATAACTGTTCACCGTTCAGCCGGTAACAATCGATAAGCACTTCTCCGGTATATCCGTCATGTGAATTGTCCCGTGAATTGCTTGGGTCCCACTTCAAGATGATTTCATATTCTCCGTCACCGTCCACATCACCGATGGAAGCGTCGTTAGGATTATACGTATAGCTGTCTCCTGCGGGAGTCACTCCGCCTTCCGGTCTTTTCAGTGGTATTTGCAGATAGCCGAGAGGAGAGTTCTCTGGTAAGGTATACTTGCCATCCGTATGGTGAGTCTCTTTGCCTTTTATCACAGGGCGTACTTCATAAACTGCCATTGCCGGACTTCCGTTCTTGTCGCGAAACATCGTACCGGCGATAACGGGTTGGTCGTTCAGCTTCTTGCCGTCCCGGTAAACATTGAATTCGGTTTTTATCGGGTCGGAAGATAAATATCTCCAGGAGACGGCAACTTCCGAAGGGTTCTCACGGATAGCGATTACTCCGCGTCCGAGCTTCTCCCGTTGGAGTTTGGAATGGTTGTAATTGGGTTGTGCCATTACAGTCGGTATAGTAACCAATGTAAGCATGCATAACAGTAACCAGCTTGTACTTCTTTTCATGTCACTCTATTATTTTGAGTATTAGATAATTTTTTTTATTTCATGTGGCAAATTTACTCCTTTTTTGAATGCCTGTACATGGAAATATGTACAAAGACAATATAGAATTGTCCACCTGTGTATATAGGATTATCCATTCCATATAAATTTCTATCTTTTGTGTACATTCGTCTATTTCGCCTTCTACGGAATGCGGTAATTTTGCAATGTGAATAAAAAGGAGTGAATATGAAGTATCTTTTATCTATTGTACTATTGGCATTGATTGGCTTTACGAGTCCGAAAAGAACCATTACCGTTTCTGCGCATGACTGGGGGAATGTCCCCGTACAGCCCGATTTGTCGTGGGCGGAACAGGTGGGTGCGCAACGGGTTCCTAAATCCGACTGTATCCATGCAACGGACTTCGGACTGAAAAGTGATACTTCCGTTCTTAGTACCCGTTTTATTCAGTCGGCTATTGACGCTTGCCATGAAAAGGGAGGAGGGACGGTTATCATTCCTTCGGGCGTTTACCATATAGGCGCCTTATTCATTAAAAGCGGAGTGAACCTTCATCTGAGCAAAGGCACAACGTTGATAGCAAGTGAGGATATCCGTGACTATCCGGAATTTCCTTCGCGTATTGCCGGCATTGAAATGACATGGCCTTCGGCCGTTATCAATATCATGGATGCGGAGAATGCAGCGTTGACAGGCGAAGGATTCATTGATTGTCGTGGAAAGGTGTTTTGGGATAAATATTGGGAGATGCGCAAGGAATATGAGAAGAAGAAACTCCGTTGGATTGTGGATTACGACTGCAAACGGGTGCGGGGAATCCTTGTCTCAAACAGCAAACATATCACTTTAAAGGATTTCACCCTTGTACGTACCGGTTTTTGGGCTTGCCAGATTTTGTATTCCGATCATTGTTCGGTGGATGGCGTTACCATTAATAATAATGTGGGAGGACACGGACCGAGTACGGACGGAATTGATATAGACTCTTCGACCAATATTCTGGTTGAGAACTGTGAAGTGGATTGCAATGACGATAATATTTGTATCAAAGCGGGCCGCGATGCGGATGGGCTACGCGTGAACCGACCGACAGAGAATGTGGTAATCCGTAACTGTACCGCACGCAAAGGGGCGGGATTGGTGACGTGCGGCAGTGAGACTTCCGGTTCTATCCGTAATGTGCTTGCCTACGATCTGAAAGCTTACGGCACGGGAGCGGCGTTGCGTCTGAAATCATCCATGAATCGTGGAGGAACGGTGGAGAATATTTATATGACCCGTGTGAAGGCTGATAGCGTAAAGTATGTATTGGCTGTGGGGTTGAACTGGAATCCCAAATACAGTTACTCCGCTTTGCCCGAAGAATATAAGGGGAAAAAGATTCCGTCACACTGGGTTACCATGCTGACTCCCGTCGAACCGAAGGAGAAAGGATATCCTTATTTCCGGAATGTGTATTTCTCGAATATACAGGCCGACAGGGCAAAACGTTTTATCACAGCTTCCGGATGGAATGAGGAGCTCCGCATTGAAAACTTCTACCTGTCTAATATTAATGCGAGTGTGGAGTCTGCCGGAAAAATCGCTTATAGCAAGAACTTCCGGTTGAAGGATATCCGTCTGACAGTGGAAGATAAGACTGAAGTGCAGGAGGCGGATAATATAGACAGTCGGATTGAGATAGATTATAAATGATTTTTCCTTTTGCAATAATACCTTATATAATATATATATTGATATGAATACCATGAAACGCTTTTACTTTTTTCTTTCTTTTATAGGGATGTGTCTTTCTCTTCCGGCAACAAATTATTTTGTGGCTACGAATGGTAGCGATACCAACAGTGGAACAATAGAGAAACCTTTTGCCACTTTGAGGAAAGCACAATCGAAAGTGGTTGCCGGAGATACTGTTTATATCCGTCGGGGGACATACAAGATAACGGAGTCTGAGGTGATGGAACACCATACGGCGGGGAGTACTACCTGGAGCCGTGTCTTTAAAATGGATAAAAGCGGGACGGGGAAGGATAAGCGGATTTGCTATTCCGGCTATAAGAACGAACGTCCGGTATTCGACCTTTCGGAAGTAAAGCCCGTCAATGAACGGGTTATTGTGTTTTATGTAAGCGGTTCGTATCTGCACTTCAGAAATATGGAAGTAGTGGGCACGCAAGTGACAATCACAGAACATACACAGTCCGAATGTTTCCGCAATGAAGGAGGCAGTAACAATATCTATGAGCATTTGTCCATGCACGATGGCATGGCTATCGGCTTTTATATAGTGACAGGCAAAGATAATCTGGTGCTGAATTGCGATGCATACAATAATTATGATCCTGTATCCGATAGCGGAAGCGGAGGAAATGTGGACGGCTTCGGAGGCCATCTGACTTCGGAATCCTATACGGGTAATGTGTTTCGGGGATGTCGTGCCTGGTACAATAGTGATGATGGGTTCGATTTAATTAATTGCAAGGCGGCTTTTACCATTGATAATTGCTGGTCTTTTCTGAATGGATATACGAAGGAGGGGGATAAGGCCGGAGATGGAACCGGATTTAAATCAGGAGGTTATGGCATGAGTGATAATCCAAAGGTGCCGAAGGAGATTCCGATGCATACTGTTCAGTATTGTCTGGCTTATAAGAATAAAAACAAAGGGTTCTATGCCAATCATCATCTGGGAGGGATTGCCTGGTATAATAACACGGGCTACCAAAACCCGTCCAATTTCTGTATGTTGAACAGGAAAAGTGCATCCGAAAAAGTTGATGTGCCGGGTTATGGTCATATTATAAAGAATAACATATCTTATATGCCGCGAAGTGCGGACAAACACTTGATAGACGTGGATGAAACACTGTGCGAGATTGTGAACAACTCTTTTGCTCCCGAAAGTTATGAACTGACTTCTGCCGACTTTATAAGTCTTGAAGATACGGAACTGATGAATCCGCGTCAGGCGGACGGAACTTTGCCGGATATTGGCTTTCTGAAAATAGCGGCAAGCAGCGTGCTTTATGGCAAAGGCATGGGATATGAGGCCGGTGGGCAAGTTCCTGTTCCCGATGAAGATCGATTCGGTTGGCTGGAAGCTGCCGCTATCGCAGTGGAAGATAATATGGCAAGTGTGGTAGGACCGGATGCAGAGTTGTTTACCAGTTTTTTTGTGAACAACAATCGCGTATCGTTTACGGAAAGAAAAGTTGACCTTTCTTCCTATCAGGGACTTGTAATGTTGGAAGCGAGGGCTGCCAACGGTACTATTGTCCGGTTAAAGGTAAACAAATAATAACCTTGAAGATATTATTGATATGAGAAAACATCACATAATAACAAGAATCTTTTTAGCTACGGGAGTACTGTTCTGTCTCTTTCTCACTGCTTGCGGTAATGATAATGGCATGGATGACATAAATCCTGATATGCCTTCGGAGCAAACGCCTCATTTCTTGTGGGATACGAAAATCCTTTTGGAAAAACCGAACGGTTGGGGTTTGCTGGTACAGCTAGGTTCTGTTGCAATAACCAATCTTACAGAGGGTAAACAATACAGATTGCTGTGGCAGGGAGATTGGTCTACGGGAAAGAAGGCTACTCCTATTTTGAAAATTGTGGAAAAAGGAAAACAGACTGAAATCATTGCTTTAAAACAATTGGAAGTGTCTGTGATAAAGGACGGGCACTATTCTCTCACGTTCGGTAGTGACGATAGAGAGGGGGAATTGGTGCTCGCTAAGTGAAATTATTTATTCATTATG
>ENA-UEYF01002581-UEYF01002581.1-human-gut-metagenome-genome-assembly--contig:-NODE-2581-length-11257-cov-5.194365_pt1 | contig 11257 bp, 10 predicted proteins | sample MGYA00242902_ERZ507920 | MGnify/ENA primary metagenome ERZ507920 (study PRJEB26167, sample SAMN06115402) | human gut metagenome | host: Homo sapiens | place: China:Jiangxi | collected 2016-07-05...
TGGACGGTATGAACCGTCCTGCAAGGAACGTATCAGAGAATCCTTGTTAGCCAAGAGCCATAGATAATGAGATGCTGGAAGCCGTTCAGAAATGCCCCATTTCTCCGCTGCTTCGGGACAAGACATATATTCCATAGTTCAACCGCCCTTTCCTCAAAATCTATTAGGATAATTATAATCGGACAAACGAATAATATCAAGTATATTATATGCTCTATTTCTATCCGTACTATGATGTATGTAATCATATCTCAAAGAAAAGAGGAACAGTAAAATGTAACTGGGTGAAATAATTATGAAGCAGAATAAAGAGAAATTCGATTTTAAGGCTTTCGGGCAAGCCATTAAAGCAGCAAGAAAAGCAAAGGGAATATCACGCAATCAGTTAGCCGACACGCTGAATATTGCGCCCCGGTATATCGCGTCCATTGAAAACAGCGGGCAGCACCCAAGTTTACAGATTTTATATGAGCTTGTAACCCTGCTTGATGTATCAGTAGACCAGTTCTTTTTCCCGGAACGGGAACAGGAGAAGTCTACACGCCGCCGTCAGCTCGATACCATGCTTGACACTATGAGCGAAACTGACTTAAAAATCATGTCTGCTACTGCAAAAGGCATAGAGGAAGCCAACAACGACAGGACGGGGGAATAAAGTTCCCTCGTTTTTGTCTGCATAAAGTGATTAAAGCGTCGCAGGATTGCGGCGTTTTTCTTTTGCGCTTTTTTGGCATACTGGGAATTTCGTTGTAGTGGTAAGTGAGGAAAAAACTTTCTTAGCAAGCATAGGAAAAGAGTACCCTTTTCCGTATTTTCGCCCTCTTGCCCTGCGGTGCGTCGGTTGAAAATTGCTTGTTGGGAAGTGTCCCAAACCCTCAGAACGGAAAGGAGCGATTGCATGAACGGACGCAAAAGAAAAGTACAAATCAAATTCTATGTAACAGAGGAAGAACGGGCGTTGATTGAGCAGAAAATGAAGCTCGTCCCTACCCAAAACATGGCGGCGTATCTTCGCAAGATTGCCATTGACGGCTATATCATTCAGACAGACCATAGCGATATAAAAGCCATGACAGCGGAGATACAGAAAATCGGGGTCAATATCAATCAGATTGCAAAGCGTGTCAATGCGACAGGCAGCGTCTACCAAGAGGACATAGAGGAAATAAAGGGGGTGCTTGCGGAGATATGGCGGTTACAAAGATTAAGCCTATTAAAAGCACGTTGAGCAAAGCCCTTGACTATATCCAAAACCCGGATAAGACAGACGGGAAAACACTTGTGTCCTCCTTTGGGTGCAGCTATGAAACGGCAGATATTGAGTTTGAATATACTTTGTCGCAGGCTCGGCAGAAAGGGAACAACTTAGCCTTTCATCTGATACAATCGTTTGAACCGGGAGAGGTGGACTGTGAGAAAGCCCATGCAATCGGAAAGCAGCTTGCCGACGCAGCAACAAAGGGACAGCACGAATACGTCCTAACTACCCACATAGACAAGGGGCATATCCATAACCATATCATTTTTTGTGCGGTCAACTTTGTTGACTACCATAAGTACAATTCCAATAAGCGCAGCTACTACGGCATACGGAACATGAGCGACAAGCTGTGCCGGGAAAACGGGCTGTCTGTGGTCGTTCCGGGCAAAGGCAGTAAGGGAAAAAGTTATGCGGAATATCAAGCGGAGAAAACCGGGACAAGTTGGAAAGGCAAGCTGAAAATTGCCGTTGATACGCTTATCCCCCAAGTGTCAAGTTTTGAAGAATTATTGCAGCGGTTACAGGCGGCGGGATATGAGATAAAGCAGGGAAAATATATCTCCTGCCGCGCTCCCGGACAGGAACGGTTTACCCGCTTAAAAACTCTCGGTGCAGATTATACAGAGGAAGCAATCAAAGAACGGATTGCAGGCAAGCGCACAAAAACGGTGAAAGCTCCCAAAGAGCAGCGCGGCGTATCGCTGCTTATCGACATTGAAAATAGTATCAAGGCACAAGAGAGCCGGGGCTATGAACAGTGGGCGAAAATCCATAATCTGAAACTGGCTGCAAAGACTATGAATTTCTTGACCGAACATAAGATTGAGCAGTACGCGGATTTAGTCAGCCGGATTGAAGAAATAAATGCGGAAAATGAAAAGACAGCAGACACATTAAAGAGTGTGGAGAAACGTCTTGCAGACATGGCGGTGCTGATGAAGCACGCTACCACCTACCAAAAGACAAAACCCGCCTATGAAGCATACCGCAAAGCAAAGGATAAGGACGCATATCGGGCAAAACAGGAAAGCAGTCTGATACTCCATGAAGCGGCAGTAAAGGCACTAAAAGCGTCGGGCATTACCAAGCTCCCCAACCTTGCCGCCATGCAGGAAGAATACGGGAAGCTCCAAGCGCAGAAAGAAGCCCTTTACTCCGACTATGGCAAGTTGAAAAAGAAAGTCAAGGAATACGACGTTATCAAGCAGAACATAGACAGTATTTTAAGACTGGAAAAAGAGCCGGAACGGGGCAGGGAAACCGAACGCTTACAGTAGAAATATTCATAAAAACGTGGTAGGATAAAGGTATTCCAATACAGACAGGAGTGTGAAAACATGGCAGACCAAACGATACCCGATTATGAAACCATACGCGCCGCTGTTGCCGGGGAAACATGGGCGGTGGAAAAAGTGCTTATGTGCTACAAGGACGAAATCGACAGGCAGGCAACAGTAAAGAAACGTCAGCCGGACGGAACATTCAAACTGGAAATTGATGAAGATATGCGCCAGTATATCACAATGAAGCTGATAGAAGCCCTCCCCCAGTTTCCCCTTGAAGAAATGGAAAGAGAGGAAAAAAGAAATCGGGACAAAAAATCATAAAAAGGTAGACGGGAAGCTGCTGCGGACAGATAAGCAGTTCCGACATTTGAAGCAACGGCAAAAAGAAACTATCAGTACATGGCTTTATGAAGAATACCGCCGCCTTTGGATAGAAAAGGGACAGGAGCCGCATAAATGCAACAACCGGGAAATCGTTGCCGCTGTTATGGAACGGATAGAAGCAGCGGGGATATGGCTGCCGGAACAGGAAGTAACAAAATATTTTTACCGCAGGAAAACCCATTACCGGAACCGGATAGAAAAAGAATTACAGCCGAAGCCGGAAATGCAGGATAAAGACAGCCAAACACAAAAAGAACAGGGCGCAGGAAGCCAGTAATGACCTCCCGCACCCTGTTCTTTTATAGGTACTGATTTTAAAATGTTACGCAGTAGAACCCTAATTTCAAGGGAAAAGGTATTCTGTATCGCCTATGCAAGTTTCACGCCGTTTATGCCCTGTAAATCAAGGTTTTTTTGCCCCTACTGCGTAACAAGGGCGCGCCGTTTCCTCATGCGCTCGGCTGCCTGTCTGCGGGTAATCCGCTTTCGGCAATCCGGGCAGTATTTGACGCTGTTAGAGGTGGACGCAAAAGAAGCTCCGCACTCGGTACAACGCTTTTTATCCTCGGTCTTGAAAAGTTCTGCATAAAGCAGCCTATCAAGGGGAAGTACGGCAATCTGAAACCACTTGCAAAGAAGCGAATAGGAAATAAGCTGCGGGCAGACACACTCCTCCCCGTCGTCCAGTAAGATACAGTGTCCGCGCTCGCAGTTGCAGCACTCCTTCTTTACAAGGCTGTTGACTTTCCGGCTTTGGGGCGGCGTAAGCCGCTTACCCCCGGTCATACTTCATCAGCGGCGAAAATGACAAGCTCCGCATACTCGTTTTCTGTTAGTGGGGAGATTTTCTGTAAGGTGTGCTCTGCAAAGGAGTGCATATCCTCGTCCATGAACGGCAGCGCAGCCGTCATATTTTCCATAAGCTGTGCCTTGCTTCCCTCATGGTAAATACTCAACAGGTTCATTTCTTCAACGGTCAGTCTAATCATGCTCATACCTCCAATTCGTGATGTTTTGATTTTGCTGTCTTTTTCGGGACTTTTGGGGATTTCTCTGTTTGTAACTGCGCCCGGACAGAGGGACGGGACTGTTTCATCTCTTTATTCCTCTCACTTTTATCTATCAGCGCATAAACGCCATGCCTGCCCTCTAACGTAGAAAAGGAAAGGCTTTTGTAAGGGAGCATGGAAAACAGCCGTTCCATGTCCTTATCCGTTACCAGTGGAACAAAGTAGGGAGAAAGTTCTACCGCACAATGGGTCTTTTCGGGGCTGTCCGGTTCTCCAAGCCCTTTTACATTTTCCACAATCCGGTGGGCTTCTGCTTCAATTCGTCTGTCATGCAGGGCGGCGATATGTAACTGAAAATCCCCCTGCGTATGCGGTGTTCGTTTTTTCTGCTGTTCCCTCAAAAGGCTTTTTAAGGCTTCCGGGTCGTTTGGCTGTGCTTCAAAACGTATAAACTTTCCAAGCTGCGGGTCAGTGTCCCCGTCAAAATATTGTCCGGCAGGCTTTGTCAGCTCCCCATGCTCATAAATCAGCGTGTAGTTGTCGGCAGGGATTGATTTTTCGATTACTTCCCGAAAATGCTGCAAATAATCCAGTTCATAAAGATTGCCCTTGATTTTTTCCTGATCTGTGCCTGTCAGTTCCACCGCATAGGCAAGGATAGTATCGTGGGTCTGTTCCCCGTAAAACCGCCATGTATTATGCTGCCTTGTGTCCTTTAGAAAAACGTCCCGTTCCCGGAAGCAGCACGTCCCGGACGGGCGGGAAAACCACAAAAGCCGTTTGTCCTCCGGGACAGGGCTTACCGCCGCTTTCTGCAAAATCTGTTTGTCTATGTCAAAATCGCTCTGATAAAAAGCGGTGTTCTGTTTCATTATGGCTTCAAGGGAAGCGATAACGTCCACATTTTCAAATTTTTGTAACTTCATAGGTCAGCTCCTTTCCAAATCCTGTGTTTTCTGTCTTGCCTGTTTCTTCGGTGTCTGTTCTTTCGCTGCTTTAAGCTGCGCCCGGATAGAGGGCTTTTCCTGTTTGGCAGGCTTGCCGCGTCCCTTATCGGTTTTCAATGCTTCGGCGTATTCTGCAAGGGAAATCTGTTCCCCGGCTTTTGCCTTTTCCTCCAGTTCCGCAGCGGTCGGGGTGTTGTTTATCTGCCCGTCAATCATGTTATAGTTTTGCTCGGTGGTCTGTTCGGCAGTTTTCAGATAATTTTCCGGCTGCAAAAACTCCGGCACGTCCTTATACCCCAAGCTGTCTACATAGTGGGCGGTGTCCTGTCCGTTCTGATGAAGCACCACCACGTCGGAAACGGAAAGGCTGTGTCCCTTAAAATCTTTCGGGTGGTCGATATTAAAGCGGGTGTAAATATCTTCAAGGGAAGTACCCGGCGTAAGAGGTGCGGAATAGACAAGCGCATAGTTTTTCGCATCTACCCGATGTCCGGCGGCAGTCAGACGGTCGTAAGGCTCAAAGCGCAAGTCCCTTGTTTCGTCCCCGCCTTTTATCTGATAAATGGAAAAGGTGTCTTTGTCCTGTGGGGCTTCCTGTTCCGGCTGCTCCTGTGTGTCTTGTGCAGCTACCTTTTGCGCCCGGATATGCGCCCGCTGTAACTCGGTAGGCTTTTCCCCGGTAAGAGGTGCAATCGCCTTGACATAATCAGCCGCATAGTAGGCGTTACTGGTAAGCTGCCGCTGCCATGCCCCCGCTTTTGGCGACCAACGGAAGCCATTGCTTTTTAAGGCTTCCCGCGTGGCTTCGTCCGGCTTATCCTCAAAGAAGATTTGCAGTCGGTTCGCTTCGGTGTTTGCTTCCACCTTGCCGCCGTCAAATTCCCAACCGACAAAACCGATTTCTTTTTGCTGTGAAAGGGATTTGATACGGTCTTTCACGCGCCGGATTTCTGCGCTGTTGTTGGATAACGCCCACGTCGCAAAGGGCTTGTCCCCCAAATGCCAACTGCTCGCCATGTCCGCTTTCAGTTTTTCCAGTCCCTCCGGCGGTAAATGCGGGCAGCCGTCAAGGGTCTTATGCTTGCGGTAATAGGCATTTACGGCTTTCATAGTTTCCTGTGCTTTTTCAAGGCTTTCCAGTTTCTTTTCTAACTTCTGTACTGCCTGTGGGTCGTCTGCGCTGATACCGCCCATGCCGGTACTGCGGATTTTATCAAGAAGCCCTTGTATGTCCTGCCATTCCCGGTAATTGCTGTCGCGGGCTGCGTTCTGCTTTTCTTTCTTCCTTGTGGGAAAGTTAGAGCCGCCCGCAATCAGGATAGAGGGAACACGCGCGTCAATCTCATAGCCTTTGTTCATGTTCGCCGCCAGTTTCCGGGCGTAGGTGTCAAGCAGGCTGTCGATTTTCTCATGGTACATCGGGTCTACCCGCTGTTTCTGCCTTTCTGCAAGCTGTACGGCTTCATCAACGTAATGCCTGTATTCAGCCGTCGCGCTGCCTTGCTTATAATCGGAAAAGCTGTTCATATCCTTTGCACGTTTGGCGGCAGCTTCATTGATAGTGTAATAAGGGGCGGCGGGTGCAGCCTGTTCCGGCTGTGCTTCTTTTTCCTGTACCGGGGCTGTTTCTTCGGGAAGCTCCGGCGCGGCTGCTTCTGCTTCGGGCTGTTTAGTATCTTCCTGTACGGGCTGTGCCTGTTCGGTGGTCTGTTCTTTATCCTGTGCCTTTTGGATTTCTGCAAAATGTCCGTCTATGGTATCAATCAGACTTGCGGCGGTACTGCGGATTGTTTCAAGAGAGCCTTTCAGTTCTGCAAGTTCTTTTCCGCTGCTCCACCCGGCGATATACCCAAAAGAATAGTCCGACGTATCAAGCCCGTAATGTTGGCAGACCGCATAGGCGACGCTTTCCGCCTGTACCTCGCGGGTGCGGCGGTCGGGGCGTTCCGACATGGCAAGGGCGGTATCATGCAGCGTGGCGTGGGCGATTTCATGGATTGCGGTCTTGATATTCTGCAATTCGTCCATACCCTCGTTGATGAAGATACGCTTTTCCTCATAATTGCAGCGTCCTTTTACGCCGCCGCTTAGTGCTTCAAATCCCATAGCAAACGGGGAAGTCTTTTCAAGGGCAGCGAAAAAATCCTTGTATTGTTCCACATTGCCCGTCAGCTCATAGGTAAGGGCAGGAAGCTCCTTTCCCTCGGTCTGTGAAATGTCAAAGACAGATACTACACGAAAAGCAGGTATCTTGATTTCCTTTTCCTCGGTAACAGGTTTCCCGTCCTTATCGAAAACAGGTTTTTGGGTGTCCGGGTCGATTTTTTCCACCTGTTTCTTGACGGTAAACGGGGACGGCGCAAGTATCTTGATAGCTTTTTCTCCGGGCTTTACATGGCGGTCAAATTCTTTTTCCCATTGTTTATAGCCTTTCACAAGATTGCCGCCCTGCATGGCGATAAGGATTGTATTGTTAAGGCTGTAATCATGGAATTTAGACATAGTACGCAGATAGTCGGCGTAACGGTCGCTTTCATACAGTCCTAAAATCCCCTGTTCCAGTCGGTCGGTAATCTCTTTCATTTTGTCAGCAGGCTTTTCAGAAGATAAGATAATCGGGAGAACCAGGGGCTGCTCTGTGGCAAATGCAGGCTGTACAGCGGAAGCGTCAAGGTCTGCCTGTTCCTTTTCCTGTACTGGCGGCTGCGGCGTTACCCGATATTCCTCCGGCACGTCCCGCCCGTCGTACCACTGTGTAAAGGTGTTGCGGTTGTTGTAGATATAGCCCTGCTCGGTAAATCTGCCCCCGTCATTGATAGCAGCATCCCGCCCGTATTCCTCATACATGAAATATTTTTTTGCTTCTTCCGGCAGCTCCAACTCGTCCAGTTCCTCAATCAGATAATGCCCGTAATCTTCCTCGGTTTTTACGGACGGATAAAGCCAGTAACAATCAAGGTTTTGTGCAAGGTTGATAATGTCCTGCAAGTCCCTTGTATGGTCGCCGTATGCCATAGCTGCAACAAATTTTTCCCTGTCGTCGTCAAACTGCATTTTCAAAAGTTCGCTCAAATAGTTCAGCTCGTCAAGGCTTTCAAGCTCGGTCAATTTTCCTGCCAGTCCCGCAATAGAGGACTGGTATTCTGTGATGTGCAGCTCCCCGTAGTTTTTGCCGTCTATCCCGATACGGTCAAAGACTTCTTTCAAATGTTCGGCAGTCGTGGGGAATGAAACCCATTCGCCCGCAGGTCTGCCCTCGGTGTACTTTCCAAGATTAGAAAGATACCCGCTTAAAATCGGTTGTTCCATGCGTTCGCTCCTTTCGTTTTCAATCATGCGGTGCATAAGTTCGTAGTCCTCCATGCTCATACTCCCGTCAAATAGATAGGGGTCGGGTTCTTCTCCGTCCCGGTAGGCTTTTTCAGAGAAAGGAAGCCCCGCAACGTGGGCGGCGGCTCTTGCTTCCTCGATAAGCTCCGGCGGCAGCCTGTCGTCGTGGGCTTCGATAAATTCCCCGATATTGCTATATCCGTTTTCGTAGTGGCGGCGCACCCCGGCGGTCAGCTCGTCAAGGCTCCTATCCTCGCCAAGATAGCCGGAATAATAGCCGTTTACCACAACGGCGGCGGGGTCAGCCTGTTTGATTTCTTCCATGCGGCTTCTGTCCTCCGGGTAGAGGTAGTCGCCCATTCCAAGGTGGAAATATTCAGCGTTCCAAGAACGTCCCGTTTTCCAAAACGCCACCCAAGCGATACCGTCCCTTAATTCTTCTTGATAGTCCTTTACGGTGTCCCGTAAACTTGCCATGTGTAACCTCCTTTCTTCGGTTTCAGAGGGTAAAACCCTCCATAAAACAGAGGGTTTGGGAAACTTCCCAACAAGCAAAAATCCCCGCCGTTCTCGGTAGAGAAAGCAGGGATTTTACGGAAAATGGTACTCTTTTCCTATGCTTGCTATTCAGTTATTTCTTCTTCGGAAGCTCCACCCGGTAGTTGACGTATTTCCCGCCTGTATCAGCCAATACGATAGTTCCGTCATAGGTTTTGCCCGTCTTTGGGGAATAGAGTTTTTTCACATTTACCTTGCCGAATTTTAAGAGCGTGGCGGCAATCTTCGGGGTAAAGGTTACTTTTCGTTCCTCAAAGAAACGGTCATTTTTCCACATGGTAAAGATACATTCCTTGTTGCTGCAATAGTAGTTTTTCTTTCCCTCATAGACAGGAGAACCGCAGCGGGGGCAGCTTCCCAACGCTTCCCGTTCCGGCTTGAACATCTGTGCTTTATCATCAGAAAGAAACGGATAGGTCTTTACCAGTTCCCGCGCCATATCCTCGATACCCTCCATAAATGCGGCGGGGTCTGCCTTGCCTTTTGCAATCTGCGTCAGATTGTTTTCCCATTCTGCGGTAAGCTGCGGACTTGTCAAAGTGTCCGGCAGGACGCACACAAGATTGATACCGTCTTTTGTGGGAAGTAGCTGCTTTCCTTTTCGCTCCACAAAACCTCCCTTTACCAGTTTTTCAATGACAGCGGCGCGGGTGGCGGGCGTTCCAAGCCCTTTGCGTTCTGCGTCCGGGTCGGTGTCCTCGCTTCCGGCGCGCTCCATAGCAGAGAGCAGCGACGCTTCGTTGTGAGGTTTTGGCGGTGTGGTGTCATGCTCCGTTACCGTTGCCGCCGGATTGTCAAAGGTCTGTCCCTCGGTAAACGGCGGCAGGGTCTTTTCTGTGTCGCTGTCTGCGTCGTCCGTTTCGGGCTTGTTCTTTAAGGCTGCCCTGTATTTTCGGTCAATCTCTTTCCAACCCTCACAAAGAATGGTCTTGCCCCTTGCGGTAAAGGACTGTCCGGCACATTCAAAGGTAGCTGTAACTACTTCAAAGGTATGTACTGCGGCGGTCGCCATGAGCAGACGCGCCCCGGCAAGGGTAAGGATATTCCTTTCGCTTTCCGGCAGCGTGGCAAGGTCGGTCTTTACAAGCTCCATAGTGGGGATAATGGCGTGGTGGTCGGATACCTTTTTACTGTTCAGCACCTTTCCAAGCTCCAGCGTGAAGTCTGCGCCCTCCATAAAAGAAATTTTTTCACAAAGCAGCTTGATAATGCCCGCCGCCGTATCGCCCATGTCGTCGGTCAGAAATGCGCTGTCTGTTCTCGGATAAGTCAAAAGTCTTTTTTCATACAGGGCTTGTGCAAGGTCAAGGGTCTGCTTTGCCGTATATCCGAACAGGCGGTTTGCTTCCCTCTGTAAAGAAGTAAGGTCAAAGAGCTTCGGCGGGGCTGCGGTCTTTTTCTCTTTCACAAGGGAAGTACAGACTGCTTTTGACGCTTCGCAAGTCGTTTTTAATGCGTCGGCTTCTGCCTTATCTGAAATTCGTTCACTTGTAGCTTCCGCGCCGGATAAGGCAAGGCGCACATGGTAGTATTTTTCTTTCTTGAAAGTGGTAATGGCTGCGTCCCGGTCAACAAGCATTTTTAAGGTCGGAGTCTGTACGCGCCCCACATTCAAGGTATGGTTGTAAAGGACAGAAAAAAGACGGGTGGCGTTGATACCGATTAGCCAGTCTGCCTTTGCCCTGCATAATGCGGAAGCAAAGAGTGCGTCGTATTCCTTGCCGTTCTTCAGATGAGAAAATCCCTCTTTGATAGCAGCTTCTTCCATTGAGGAAATCCACAAGCGTCGCATGGGCTTCCTGCACCCGGCAACTTCATAGACAAAGCGGAAAATGAGTTCTCCCTCGCGCCCTGCGTCGCAGGCATTGACGACTTCGGAAACGTCTGCCCGGTGCATAAGCTCTTTTAGGATTTTGAATTGTTTTTCCTTGTCAGAAGCAACGGTGTACTTCCATTCCTGCGGCACAATCGGTAAGCTGTCATAGCTCCACTTTTTATACTGCTCCCCGTAGGCGGCGGCTTCGGAAAGCCCTACCAAATGTCCCACGCACCAAGAAATGATATAGCCGCTTCCTGTGAGAAATCCGTCTTTCTTTTCCTTTGCCCCAAGTACGGCAGCGATTGTCTGTGCCACACTGGGCTTTTCTGCGATAACTAAAATCAAATAAAAATCCTCCTTTCGGGTAAAAGAAAAGAGCAACCGATTTTTCGATTGCTCCTAAGTGATTGTATAAAATTGTGCGATATGAAATATAAAAATAATTTGACAAACTGAAAATTACTTAACAATATGTGCTGTAATGATTGTATAGCTATATGAATTGATAGTAATTTTGATATTTTCAACCTCGCAATACCAATTTTTACCCTGTTTGTATATATTGCAATTTTTATCTAATACCTTATTTTTGCAATACTCAACAACATCTGCTGTATCTATTTTTAGGTTTCTTTTAATTCTATCAACTCCCATTTCGGTTG
>ENA-UEYF01002592-UEYF01002592.1-human-gut-metagenome-genome-assembly--contig:-NODE-2592-length-11194-cov-5.857246_pt1 | contig 11194 bp, 8 predicted proteins | sample MGYA00242902_ERZ507920 | MGnify/ENA primary metagenome ERZ507920 (study PRJEB26167, sample SAMN06115402) | human gut metagenome | host: Homo sapiens | place: China:Jiangxi | collected 2016-07-05...
CACCGGCGGCTGCTTGAGCGCTGTGACGGCAGGCAGCTGGCGGCGTGGATGCGGCAGACCTGCCTGGACGAAAAGCCGGCACGTTCCGGAAAGCTTCCCTCAATCTCGCCGGCGCTGCTGCGCCAGCTTGCCGGCATGGGCAATAACCTGAACCAGATAGCCCGCCGTGTTAACGCCGGCGGCGGTACCGGCCATGACAGGGTGCAGATTGTTGCGGCGCTGATGGCCATCGATGCCGGACTTGAGCGGCTGCGGCACGCCGTTCTTGAGAAAGGAACGGACGATGATCGTTAAATTTCATCCACGCGGTCGCGGCGGTGGCGCCGGGCCGGTGGACTATCTGCTGGGTAAAGACCGGCAGCGTGAAGGCGCCACCGTCCTGCAGGGGAAGCCGGAAGAAGTCCGGGAGCTGATTGACGCGTCGCCTTACGTTAAGAAATACACCTCCGGGGTACTGTCGTTTGCGGAAGCGGATTTACCTTCCGGCCAGCGGGAAAAGCTGATGGCAAGCTTTGAGCGGGTTCTGATGCCCGGACTTGATAAAGACCAGTACAGCATCCTGTGGGTGGAGCATCGTGACAAGGGGCGGCTTGAGCTGAATTTTCTGATCCCGAACACGGAGCTGCTGACCGGCAGACGGCTCCAGCCGTATTACGATCGCGCCGACCGTCCACGCATCGATGCCTGGCAGACCATCGTGAACGGCAGACTGGGGCTGCACGACCCGAACGCACCGGAGAACCGGCGGGCACTGGTCACACCGTCTGCACTGCCTAAAGCGAAGCAGGAGGCTGCAGAAGCGATTACACGCGGTCTGCTTGCTCTTGCCTCATCCGGGGAGCTGAAAACCCGTCAGGATGTCACTGAGGCGCTGGAAAGCGCAGGTTTTGAGGTGGTCCGCACCACAAAAAGCAGTATCAGCATTGCCGACCCGGACGGGGGGCGAAACATCCGACTGAAGGGAGCCATTTATGAACAGTCTTTTAACGCTGGCGAAGGACTTAGAGCAGAAATCGAAAGCGCAGCAGCAGAATACCGGCGAGATGCTGAAAGCCGCATTCAGCGAGCACGAGAAATCTGTAAAAGCGGAACTGAACGAAAGCGCGAAGAGAATCAGCGCCGCCATCCTCGACCACGACCGGAAACTGTCCTCAGCCATGAGCCAGCGCACGAAAGGCATGGTGCGCATGGTCAGCCAGACGTGGCTGACCATCGTCCTGGTCTCCGCGCTGCTGATCGCCTCGAGCGCGGGCATTCTGTGGTGGCAGGGGCAGCAGATACTCGACAACTACACGACCATCCGGGAGCAGAAGAGCACGCAGGCCATGCTGTCAGAGAGGAACAGCGGCGTGCAGCTCTCGACCTGCGGCGAGCAGAGACGCCGCTGCGTGAAGGTGAACCCGGAAGCGGGACGGTTCGGAGAGGATTCGAGCTGGATGATACTGGCGGGGAAATAGCACATGACGGAGCTGGAAAAACAGTTGCTGAGCGCATTAGAGCAGCTACAGCAGGACTACTCGAAAAGGCTGGACGAGTGGGAGAGCGCCTTCGCGGAATGGCGGACGATGTCTGGTCTTATGCAACGGGAGAACGCAGCGCTGAGCGAGCGCGTCACGGGCTTGAGCAGGCAGGTGCAGAGTTTGAGCGAGCAGCTGCGCCGGTTGTCGAGCGACTGAATGCCGTCGAGCTGCACCGGGAGCAGGAGCGCGTGGTGCAGCATCAGAAAGCGCTGGAGCTGGAGCGATCTCAGCGACAGCGGACGTATAACAGCCCTTCACTGTGATAACCTGATAAAACGGGGCTTTCGGCGGACATCTGCGCTGAAAGCCGGAGCCATTCACCCGACTGCATAGCCATGCAGCCGGGTGAAATTTATCTGGCGCAGAATGCGCGGTTTAGCGGAGAGTTTGCTGCCGGTTTTACCGGGCTGACGCCGCATTTGTTCCGAACCCGTCCGGGGCGGTGCTGATAAGGGATGTTATGGTAAATGCGGCATTTTTTATTATGGATCCTCTTGTTATCCCTTCGATGTCGTCGTAATCTCATACCCTGTAAACAAAAAAACCACCGCTACTAACGGTGGTTCGTTTGCCGGAATTCAGAGCTACCAACTCTTTCTTCCGAAGGTAACTGGCTTTCACGGAGCGCAGGTACCAAAAACAGTGTAGCCGCAGTCAGGCCACCACTTCAAGAACTCTGTAGAACACTCTACTACTCCGCTCCGTGAATCCTCTTACTAATGGCTACCGCCACTGGCGATTTTTCGTGTCTGTTCCGGGTTGGACTCAAGATGATAGTTACCGGGACAACGTGGTAGTCGGGCTGAACGGGGGGTTCGTGCATACAGTCCAGCTTGGAGCGAACTGCCTTCCCGGAACTGAGTGTCAGGCGTGGAATGAGATAAACGCGGCCATAACAGCGGAATGACACCGGTAAACCGAAAGGCAGGAACAGGAGAGCGCACGAGGGAGCCACCAGGGGGAAACGCCTGGTATCTTTATAGTCCTGTCGGGTTTCGCCACCACTGATTTGAGCGTCAGATTTCGTGATGCTTGTCAGGGGGGCGGAGCCTATGGAAAAACGGCTTCGCCGTGGCCTTATCGCTTCCCTGTTAAGCTTCTTCCTGGCATCTCCCAGGAAATTTCCGCCCCGCCTGTAAGTCGGTACCGCTCGCCGCAGCCGAACGACCGAGCGCAGCGAGTCAGTGAGCGAGGAAGCGGAATATATCCTGTATCACATATTCTGCTGACGCTCCGCTGCTGCATTTTTCTCCTGCCACATGAAGCACTTCACTGACACTCGCATCCGTGCCAACATAGTAAGCCAGTATACACTCCGCTAGCGCTACGTGACTGGTTCAGGGCTGCGCCCCGAAACCCGCCAAAAGCCTGACGCGCCTGCGGCTTGTCCAACCCCGCGCCGACCGGGAAAGCCTTTCCCGCCCGTCCCGGCGTTATCAGGAGGCCGGTTTGTCAGAGAAACGGAACAAGATGCTCACCATGTGGGTGACGGAGGGCGAGCACCGGCGGCTGCTTGAGCGCTGTGACGGCAGGCAGCTGGCGGCGTGGATGCGGCAGACCTGCCTGGACGAAAAGCCTGCGCGTACCGGAAAGCTCCCCTCACTCTCGCCGGCGCTGCTGCGCCAGCTTGCCGGTATGGGCAATAACCTGAACCAGATAGCCCGCCGTGTTAACGCCGGCTGCGGCACCGGCCATGACAGGGTACAGATTGTGGCGGCGCTGATGGCCATCGATGCCGTGCCTTTCAAGTGGCTGTTCGCTCCGTGTTTCAAAGCCTCCCATAACAGTTCTATGTCATAGCCTTGCAAGCCTTTGATATAGGCATCGGCGACAACCGAGGCCGAGTTGTTTCCAACCATACAATCCCGATGTCCCGGGCTGGCCCATTCGGGTAAAAATCCACTTTCTTTGTAAGCGTTGACTAATCCCTCTTGCATTTTTTCGTTCATCGAGGGATATATTAGATTTAACAGCGGGAATAGAGAGCGGAAGGTATCCCAGAATCCGGTGTCGGTAAATAGGTAACCGGGTAATATTTGTCCATTGTAAGGGCTGTAATGAATGGTTTCACCTTCGGCATTTATTTCGTAAAATGCTCGTGGAAAAAGAACCGACCGGTATAAACAGGAATAAAACGTACGCAAATTGTCAATGTCGTTGTCTTCAATTTCAATTTTGGATAATATTTCGTTCCAACGGTTCTTTCCTTCTTTTGTTAAACGGTTGAAATCTCCATCGCCGAGTTCCTGCAAATTCAATTCCGCCTGCTCGAAACTGATGAAAGACGAGGCTACTCGTGCGTGTATTTGTTCTCCTTTGTGTGTGGAGAAACCGATAATACCGCCTGCATGGTTCCCTTCGATTTCGGTTTGATTGGTCTTGATGGCATTATCGAGGGCCACGGCAGTGAATTGAAACGGTTTGTCGAAAGCAATGATAAAATAGTTCTTGAAATTTTCGGGAACACCCCCCGAATTCCGGGTGGAATATCCGATGATTTTATTCTCTTCGGGTATGATTTTTATATAAGAGCCCTTGTCGAAAGCGTCGACGATAACATACGAATTTTGCTCCTCGGGAAATGTGAAACGGAATAAAGAGGCTCGTTCCGTTACCGTCATTTCTGTGGTGACATCATGGTCGGCCAAATATACTTTATAATAGTAAGGTTTAGCTATCTCGGCTTTGTGGGAAAACCAACTGGCACGTTGGTTCTGTTCGAACACGACTCCTCCGGTTACCGGCATAAGGGCGAATTGCCCGTAATCGTTCATCCAGGGACTGGGTTGGTGGGTCTGTTTGAACCCTTTTATTTTGTCGGCATTGTATGTATATGTCCAACCGTCGCCCATATCTCCGGTTTGCGGAGTCCAGAAGTTCATACCCCACGGCATTGCAATAGCTGGATAGGTATTTCCGGTGGATAGTTCGAATTTCGATTGGGTCCCTACGAGAGTATTTACGTAATCTACGGGAGAATTGTTTGCGAGAACGGGTAGATAAAAAAAGATAGTGTTGATGAAGGATAATTTGAAAATGACAGAAAATTTGTTCATCTTATCATGTGTTATGTTAATATGATCGGTTCAATGCACATTCACTCGTAAGAAGCCGTAACGAATCCTTATTTTTTTGTTATTGGTGGTGTGGAATAAAATATGGTTCAAATATACGCATAAGTGAGTGCATCGCCAAATTTATTTGACCTCTGCACTCACCTTTTGCTATCTTTGAGTTGAAACTCGAAGATACTTCCGCTCGGCCGAATAAAATTAAAACGAGCTTTGTTTTGCTCTGCTCCCGCTTATACGTATCTTTGTACTCTAATATGGCAAGGATTCTTTCAATAGATTACGGAAAAAAGCGTACGGGCATAGCGGTGACTGATCCGTTGCAAATTATAGCAAACGGATTGACAACCGTGGCATCGTCGCAGTTGATCGATTTTCTCACGCAGTATATGCAGCGAGAGTCGGTCGAACGGGTCGTCGTGGGGCTGCCACGGCAGATGAATAACCAGCCGTCCGAGAGTATGCGCTATATAACCCCTTTTGTCAATCGGTTCAGAAAACTTTTTCCCAATGTGCCGATAGAGTTTTTTGACGAGCGGTTCACTTCGGTTTTGGCTCATCGGGCGATGATCGACGGTGGCTTGTCTAAAATGGCTCGGCGAAATAAGGAGCTGGTCGATGAGATAAGCGCGACGATAATTCTGAGGGATTATTTGGAAAGTAAAAAACAATAAGATATGGTACTACCTGTTTATCTTTACGGGCATCCCGTAATTCGTAAGGAGACCGAAGAGATCGATGCTTCTTACCCTCAGCTGAAAGAGCTGATTGAAAATATGTATGAGACGATGTATGCTACCGAAGGTATCGGGTTGGCAGCTCCGCAGATAGGACTTTCTATCCGATTGATCGTTATCGACGTAAATCCTATGGCCGAGTATTTCCCCGAATGTGCCGATGTGAAGCTGACCTTGATAAATCCGGTTCTCGAAGTATTGGAGGACGGGTCGAAGTAGACCCGAGAGGAGGGCTGTCTCAGTCTGCCCGGTATTCACGAACCGGTTCCCCGTATCGAGAAAATCCGATTGAAATGGCTCGATGAGAATTTTCAACCTCACGACGAGGTTATCGAGGGATATCTCGCACGAGTGGTTCAACACGAATACGACCATTTGGAAGGGAAGGTCTTTATCGATCGAATTTCTCCCATTCGCAAGCAATTGATAAAATCGAAGTTGACCAATATCATTAAAGGGAAAGTACGCTGCGATTATCGCGTGAAAGCGACTCCCTTGAAAAAATAAGTTTTACTCTTTAATTCTATCTTTTTTATATGGCAGACGATAAAAAAATCATATTCTCGATGGTGGGGGTGAGCAAGATGTTCCCTCCGCATAAACAAGTGCTCAAAGATATTTATCTCTCGTTTTTTTACGGGGCGAAAATTGGTATTATCGGTCTCAACGGTTCGGGTAAGTCTACGTTGTTGAAGATTATTGCCGGAGTGGAGAAATCGTATCAGGGCGAAGTGGTATTCTCGCCGGGGTATTCGGTGGGGTATCTCGAACAAGAGCCCAAACTCGACCCTGAAAAAACAGTAAAAGAGATCGTACAAGAAGGGGTGCAACCTATTCTCGACTTACTGGCAGAATATGAAAAGGTAAACGAGTCGTTCGGTGATCCCGACGTACTCGAAGACCCGGACAAGATGGAGGCTTTGATCGCTCGTCAAGCCGAATTGCAAGACCACATTGATGCCTCCGATGCGTGGAACATAGACAACAAATTGGAACGGTCGATGGATGCGCTTCGCTGTCCGCCTGAGGATCAACTCGTAAAATTCCTTTCGGGAGGAGAGCGTCGTCGGGTGGCATTGTGCCGTCTGCTGTTGCAACAGCCTGATATTTTGTTACTCGACGAACCTACCAACCACCTCGATGCCGAGTCGATCGATTGGTTGGAACAGCATTTGCAGCAATATCCCGGTACGGTTATTGCCATTACCCACGACCGTTATTTCCTCGACCACGTGGCCGGGTGGATTCTCGAACTCGATCGGGGCGAAGGTATTCCCTGGCAGGGAAATTATACCTCGTGGCTGGAACAGAAGACCAAACGTATGGAGATGGAGGAGAAACAGGCGAGCAAGCGGCGTAAGACTCTCGAACGGGAGTTGGAATGGGTTCGTATGGCTCCCAAAGCCCGACAGTCGAAAGGTAAAGCTCGCTTGAACTCGTACGATAAGCTATTGAATGAAGACCAAAAGGAACGAGAGGAAAAACTCGAAATCTTTATTCCCAACGGGCCTCGTCTCGGTAACAAGGTTATCGAGGCTCACGGAGTCGCTAAGGCTTTCGGTGACAAATTGCTTTTCGATAATCTCGATTTCGTATTGCCTCCCAATGGCATCGTGGGTGTGATAGGACCGAATGGAGCCGGAAAAACCACGCTGTTCAAACTAATTATGGGACAGGAGGCTTGCGACAAAGGAACTTTCGAAGTGGGCGAGACCGTGAAGATCGCTTATGTGGACCAGACCCACAAAGATATAGACCCTGCCAAGACAGTCTATCAAGTCGTTTCGGGTGGACTCGAAACGTTCCGCATGGGTGGTCGGGATATGAACGCTCGTGCCTACCTCTCCCGCTTCAATTTTACGGGAGCCGATCAGGAGAAACTCATCGGGGTGCTTTCCGGTGGAGAACGTAATCGTCTGCATTTGGCTATGGCTTTGAAAGAGGAGGGTAATGTACTCTTGCTCGACGAACCTACCAACGACATCGATGTAAACACTTTGCGGGCATTGGAAGAAGGTCTTGAAAATTTTGCCGGTTGTGCCGTAGTCATCTCGCACGACCGCTGGTTTCTCGACCGTATCTGTACCCATATACTTGCTTTCGAAGGCGATTCGAAAGTGTTCTATTTCGAAGGTTCTTATTCGGAATACGAGGAAAATAAGAAAAAGCGTATGGGCGATGTGGAACCACACCGGGTGCGTTATCGCAAACTTATGGAATGATCAATTTGTTTTTTATAGAAGAAGTGGCGGGTCGGGAGGTTCGCCGCTTTTGTTTTATGGGGATAGTGGCTTTTGTCTCTTTCCGAGGTTGTAAATGGATTATTTACCCCCTCTATATCGCTAACACAGCTCCCCGAATGCTACGGGACACGGCAGGAGAGAAAGGATATGTCCGATATAAACCGGTAGGTGAGATGTCGTTTTCAATACCTCCGTCACTACGTGCCACCTCCCCTATGGCTAATGCCACACAGGGGAGGAGTTAAAAAATGTTCGAAGCGTATTTAGCCCATTTCCCCTGCCGTGTCCCGTAGCCTTACGGGGTGTTTCCGAAGAAATATAGGGAGGAAGTGCCCATAGGGCGAGGAGGTAAACTCTTCAAGTAAACATATTATCTTTTTCAGCTTTTCTATTTCTTCGCTGTTTTTCTCTATACCGCTTACACAGAACCTCGTAATACTACGGGACGTGGCAAGAGAGAATAATCAATTACTTGTATATCAGTTAGCTTTGTGGCTGTCTCTTTATGGTTGTTTTGCGCCCATTTTCCCACCTTTCAGCCCTTTGCCGAGGTTGAAAATGTTTTGGTCGTAGCTGACGGTCTTCATGGAAGACTCGCGTTTGCGTTTCAAGGCGAGGTCTACTAATTTGTCCATAAGCTGGTCGAAGCGTATGCCGGAGGCTTCCCATAGGTAGAACGAGAGGGAACCGGGAATGGTGTTGATTTCGTTGACATAGATGTCGCCGCTTTTACCGTCGATCATGAAATCGACACGGGCGACCCCGTGGCAAGACAACACCCGAAACGTTTCGCCGGCAAGGAATTGTACCCGTGCGGTATCTTCGGGAGAGAGGTCGGCGGGAATACGTTTTTGTGTGGCTTGCATGCCTTTGTTGGATTTGCCTCCACCCATGTATTTGTCTTCGTAAGTGAGAATATCGCCGCTTTTGATAGGCTCCTCGCATACCGAGGTACGGTAATCGTCGCAGTCGCCCAATACCGAGCAGTTGATTTCTTTCAGTTCTTCGACCATATCTTCGATAACGATACGGGTAGAGTATTTTTCGGCGACATCTACTTTGGCGATGAGTTCTTCACGATTATCGGCATGCGATATACCTACGCTCGATCCTAAATTGGCCGGTTTCACGATGACGGGATATCCCAATCGGGTCTCGATTTCCTCGATGAGCTTATCGCGTTGGGCGAACCATTGTTTGTCGGTGAACCATACGTAATCGACGATGGGGATACCGCTCTTTTCCATAATCATCTTCATGGTTATTTTGTCCATGCCGTTGGCCGAGGAGAGTGTGTTGCAACCGGCATAGGGTATACCGATGGATTCGAGTATGCCCTCGAATATGCCGTCCTCGCCGTTACTGCCGTGCAGTACGGGAATGACTACGTCGAGTTTTGCCCATATATTGTTCCCGAAAAGGGCTCTTTTCTTGCGGTAGAGGTTGTAGTCGCCGTATTCGGGAATCATGTAAACCTCGGCGCACATGTTTTGCAGGGCAGCCATGTCGCGATAGTTTTTTACTTCGAGCAGGGCATCGCCGCTGAACCAACGTCCTTGTTTGGTGATGTATATGGGTATGATTTCGTATTTCTCTTTATTAAAAGCATTGATGGCTTGGAGAGCCGAGATAACGGAGATTTCGTGCTCGGTGGAGCGACCTCCGAAAAAAACACCTACGGTAGTTTTCATAATTTTTTGTGATAAACTGTATATCTGGTTTGTGATAATAATCGAAATTTATTTGAACGTATCGGGCAGGTCGTTTTCATAAAGGACGGTGTCGCCCGGTTGTGCGATTTGTGCGAGCCGGGCTTGTGCGTCGGCAAAAGTGTCGGCAACGAAAACTTTGTCTTCCGGATAATTCTTTTCTTGCAATCCTTTCAGAATAGCCTCTCGATTGTATCTGCCCACTACCATGACGTAATCGCATACTTCGGCTATCTGCTTGCCCAAAAGGTAGTTATACTCAACTTGTTTTTCACCCAACTCGATCATACCCGGTGTGATGATGATGCGTTTCCCCTGTGTCATGCGCCGGAGTACGTCGAGAGCCATGCGAGCGCCATCGGGATTGGAGTTGAAGGCATCGTCGATAATGGAGATTCCGCCCGGTGTCCGCTTCATGTTCAAGCGATGTTCCACCTGTTCGATTCGGCTCACTCCATATTGTATCGAGGGAACAGGCACTTGCAGATGGCGAGCCGTGATAACTGCCACCATGAGGTTGGAGAGGTTGCACTCGCCGATGAGTTTCGTGCTCAGTTCTATGCGTTCTCCACCGCCTACCACAGTAAAGCGGGTGGCATCTGTATCGTAGCGAATATCCTCGATATGGTAGTCTGCACCGGTATCGGCTATCGTATAGCGTTTCACGGGGACGTTTTCGACCGGCCGATTGGCTATATAGGGGAAGTCGTTGTTGATAACGGCCAATCCCGAACTGGGCAAAGCGTCGACCAGCTCGAATTTGGTACGTTGTACATTCCCGATCGTTTTGAACGATTCGAGATGCTGTTCACCCACGGCGGTGATAATGCCTATTTGAGGTGCGACGAGATCGCATATTTCTTTGATATCACCGATCTGTTTAGCCCCCATTTCACAGATGAAAATGTTGTGGTAGGGCTTCATTTGTTCCCGTATGGTGCGGATTACCCCCATAGGCGTATTAAAACTGCCGGGAGTCATTAACACGTTGTATCGCTCGCAAAGTATGCGGTAAAGGTAGTGCTTGGTACTGGTTTTTCCATAGCTCCCGGTAATGCCTATGACAGTTAAGTCTTGCATTTGGGAGAGAATTTGTTTCGCTTCGTCGTAATATTTTCGGTTGATTCGCTTCTCGACAGGTTGCATGATGATGTTGGCAGCCATCATGAAATAGGGGGCTAAGATAGCTATCGCCAATAAGGCTCTGCTACCGTTGGAAAGAGTCGTTAAGCCGGCTGCGAGACCTGCGACAAGAAGCGAGAGCGACAATGCGACGATGTATAAGCGGGTAGCTCGTTTGGTGAAAACCAAAGGTTTTTTATATTTGGTTTGTAAACCTTTTACGCTTTTTGCCAAGACCACTGTAATCGTGACGATTTGTACGAATGTCGGCAGGAAGTTGGTTGACAACAGCAGCAATAGAAACAAATCGGTCAAACGGGATACGGTGGCGAAAGACTCTCCTTTTAACCAACGGTTGTATCGGTCGTTTCGGTAGGAATTTTGTTGCAACATTTGCAACTGGAATTTCATCTCTATTCCTGTATAAAAGAGCAGTGCAAGGAATGTGACGAGAGTGAGTATTTCGTTCATGATTTTCTTTTTATGTCGTCTTGTAAAAAGTTTTGTAAGACGGTGTTAAATTCGTAGGGCTTGTCGAGGAAGCTGTAATGCCCGGCATCGTCGAATGTTACCAGCCCGGCATCGGGAATCAGTTTCTCCATGATGCGGGCATCTCGCAATGGGGTGGCGGTGTCGTTTTTTCCCCATAGAAGAAGAACGGGACACTGGATTTTCGGCAAAACCGCTTTAAGGTCTTCGTTGACAACTTTTACTATTATATTACGCATGATACCTGTCAACGCGTTATAGTCTGCCGAACCCGATTTGCGGCGATAATTCTCGATCGTTTTT
>ENA-UEYF01002593-UEYF01002593.1-human-gut-metagenome-genome-assembly--contig:-NODE-2593-length-11192-cov-56.273144_pt1 | contig 11192 bp, 7 predicted proteins | sample MGYA00242902_ERZ507920 | MGnify/ENA primary metagenome ERZ507920 (study PRJEB26167, sample SAMN06115402) | human gut metagenome | host: Homo sapiens | place: China:Jiangxi | collected 2016-07-05...
GACGCCGCATCCGTAAGGCGGCAAAGCCGCCAACGGCTGCGCAGTGAGCGCCGCTACAGACGCAATTGGTTTTTACCATTTTATCGACAGTCTGTACGAATCGCAAGCGTTATGCCGGGAGCGGCATGCCGCTCCCCTACAACGCTCCATCGATACTCCGCCAACAAACAACAAAAACAGGGACGCACCGGTCTCGGTGCGTCCCTGTTCTTTCAGCTGCTTATTCCGCCTCCGGCATGGGCTTGCCGAGGCGCTTGTACATGGTCTTCTTCACGGCGCGGAGGATGTTCTCATAGCCGGTGCAGCGGCACAGGTGGCCGGAGAGCAGCTTGCGCAGCTCGTCGTCCGTGTACTCCCTGCCGGTCTCGAGCAGCTCGACGGCCGTCATGATGAAGCCCGGCGTGCAGAAGCCGCACTGAATGGCGGCCTCGTCGATGAAGGCCTGCTGGATGTCGGACAGCTCACCGTTCGGGCCGAGCAGGCTCTCGAGCGTGCGGATGTGCTTGCCCTCCGCCCACACGGCGAGGTAGATGCACGAATTGAAGCACTCGCCGTCGATGATGACGTTGCACGCGCCGCACTCGCCGACCTCGCAGCCCTTCTTCACGGATGTCAGGCGAAAATCATTGCGCAGCATGTCCGTCAGTGAGGCGCGGACGTCCACGATCTGCTCGACGTCCTTGCCGTTGATGTTGCAGCGCACGAGCTTATACTGCTTGTTCATTTTACCGCACCTCCTGCAAGCTCGATCGAGCGGATGAGGCAGCGCCGTGCCAGCTCGACGGCGATGTGCTCGCGGAAGGCCTTCGAGGCGCGCCACGAGTCACGCGGATGGATGTCCTGCAGCACGGCCTGCGCGAAGGCGTCGACCGTCTCGCGGCAGACCGGGCGGCCGTTGGCCTGCGCCTCGGCGCTCGGGGCGCGCATGGGCACGGGGCCCGCCACGCCATAGGCGATGCGCGCGCGGGCGATGGTCTTTTTGTCCTCGCTTAGCACGACGTTCACGGAGCAGCCTGTCGTGGCGATGTCCATGGCGTTGCGCATGGCGTATTTGATATAGTGGCCGAAGCAGTTTTCATAGCTGGCCTTCGGGATGAGGATGGCCGTCTGGATCTCGCCCTCCTCGGCACGGATGTCCACCTTGCCCGCGCGGAGGTAGAAGTCCTTGATGGGCAGGCGGCGCACGCCGTTTTTGCCGGTCAGCTCCACGATGGCCTCCCATGCGTGCAGCGTGGAGGCGGAGTCGGCGGACGTCACGCCGTTGCAGGTGTTGCCGCCGATGGTGCCGATGTTGCGGATCTGCGGGCCGCCGACCATGTCGACCGCCTCGCCGAGCACGTTGATGTATTTCCGGATGATGGGGTCGCGCGTGATGTGGGAAAAGCTCGTCAGCGAGCCGATGCGGATGTTTCCGTCCTCGTCGATGCAGATGCCGCGCATGGCGTCGATGCCGTAGATGGAGATCAGCTCCGCTCCGGCGCGCTTGCCCTCGCGCATCTGCACGAGCACGTCCGAGCCGCCTGCGATGATCTGCGCCTCCGGATGCTCCAGACGCAGGGCGACGGCCTCTTCCACGGAATGCGCCTCGTAGAGCGCTTTCATATCATACATGGGCGGTTTCCTCCTTTTCGAACAGGCCCGCCTTCTCGAATGCGGCGAAGAGAACGTGCGGGGTGATGGGCGCGACGTCGATGCCGATGCCCGTGGCGTTCAGGATGGCGTTGCGGATGGCCGGCGCGCCGGAGCAGGCGGGCGGCTCGCCGAGGGCCTTCGTGCCGTAGGGGTTCGTCGGCTCGGCGTTCTCCACGAACTGGGCCTCGAGATGCGGGTGATCCATCATGGTCGAGAGCTTGTAGTCCAGCAGGTTGTTGTTGAGCGGGCGGCCGGTCTTCGGGTCGAACTTCAGCTCCTCGGACATGCCGTAGCCGATGGCCATGGACATGCCGCCGTGCACCTGCGCCTCAGCAAGCTGCGGGTTGATGAGCTTGCCGCAGTCGTGCACGTTGATGAGCTTCAGCAGCTTCACCTTGCACAGGGGGATGTCGACCTCGACCTCCGCGAACGAGCAGCCGAAGGAATAGGCGTTGTTCTTGATCTGGTAAGTAGATTCCGCCGTCAGATGCTCGGAGTGCGACAGGCTGTAGAGCGCCTCCGTGGCAAGCTCGCCGAGCGTCATCAGCACACGGCCGTCCGTCCTGCGGATGATCCTGCCGTCGACGATGTCGAGCAGGGCGGGCATCTGGCGCGTCAGCTCGCAGGCGTACTTCAGGATGCGCTCCTTGAGCAGCGCACCCGTCTGGGCGATGGCGAAGCCGCCGACGTAGGTCTGGCGCGAGGCGTAGGCGCCCGTGCCGAACGGCGTGACGTCCGTGTCCTGCGCCGTGACGACGTGCACGTCCGAAACGGGGATGCCCACGGCATCCGCCGCCATCTGGGCGAAGGCGGTGTCGCAGCCCTGGCCGATCTCCGTCTCGCCGGTCTGCAGCTGGATGGAGCCGTCCTGATTCAGGACCATGCGGCACGAGCAGCTCTCAAGGCTGATGGGCCAGACGGCCGTGTTGTACCAGAACAGGGCGCAGCCGACGCCGCGGCGCACGGGACCGGTCTGGTTTTCGTATTCGCGGTGCTTGCGGCTGTAGTCCATCCACGCCTCGCCCTTGTCCAGCACCTGATTGAGCGTGTCGGAATGGTTCTCGTTCTTCGAGAAGCCGTCGACGAAGCCGACGGGCATCATGTGCTTGCGGCGGTACTCCAGCGAGTCAACGCCAAGCACGCGGCAGACGTCCTCAATGTGGGATTCGCCCGCAAACATGGCCTGCGGGATGCCGTAGCCGCGCATCGCGCCCGCGGCGGGGCGGTTCGTGAACACAGTGTAGGCGTCGCCGTCGACGTTCGGGCAGGGATACAGCTGCGGGAACGCGCCCATGCCCTTGGCGACGATGCCGTGGCCGTGGGAGGCGTAAGCGCCCTGGTTCGAGAAACACTCGATCTTGCGCGCGGCGAACGTGCCGTCCGGCCGCACCCACGAGATGATGTGCGTGCGGATGGCGTGGCGCACGCGGTTGCAGACGAACGTCTCCTCGCGCGTGCAGTCGAGCTTGACGAGGCGGCCGCCCACGACGGTGGAGAGGTAGGCGCACAGCGGCTCATACAGCGCGTCCTGCTTGTTGCCGAAGCCGCCGCCGATATACGGCTTGACGACGCGTACCTTGCCCCAGGGGATGCCGAGAGCCTGCCCGACGACGCGGCGGACGATGTGCGGGATCTGCGTGGAGGAGTAGATGACGATGCGCCCGGCCTCCATGGAGGCGAAGCACATGTGGTTTTCGATGTGGCAGTGCTGCACGGTCGGCGTGTCGTACCAGCCCTCGACCTTGATGAGGCCCGGCTCGCGGCTGGCCTCCTCATAGTTGCCGTTGCGGATGGTCGTGTGGGCGAGGATGTTGTTCGGGAATTCCTCGTGCAGCTGCGGGGCATCGGGCTTCATGGCCTCCTGCACGTCCAGCACGAAGGGATATTCCTCATATTCCACGCGCAGCGCGCGCAGGGCCTGCGCGGCGGCGACCTCGTTCTCCGCGACGACGGCGGCGACGTCATCGCCGTAGAAGCGCACGCGGGACGTCAGCAGCAGGCGGTCGGCGACGTCCTGATGGTGCGGGTCCGTCGACCACGGATGGCCTGCCGTGGGGAATTTGATCTGCGGCACGTCGAAGCAGGTGACGATCTTCACGACGCCCTCGATCTGCTCGGCGGCGCTCGTGTCGATGGACTTGACCACGCCGTTTGCAATGGTCGAATGCAGCACGCGCGCGACGAGCGCACTGCGGTCACAGAGGTCATCGCAGTACTTTGCGCGCCCGGTTGCCTTGTCGAATGCGTCCACACGGTGGACGCTCTTGCCAACCTCCATGGGGGACCCTCCTTTTGGATCGCAGCAGAATTCCGGCAATGTGCACAGATTCTGCGGAAAATTTCTTTGTAATTTGAAGTATAGCATAAATTCCGCAGCGTGGAAAGCGAAAACGTTATTCTATGTTATAGATAACGGATAATTCGGCAATGGCGAACGCTCCGGCTGGAAAACCCCGCCGATTGCGGATATACTATAGATAAAAACGGAAAATGCAGGGGAGCGGACAGCCGGGCCCGGCGCTGCACGAACGATTCGCACGGGCTATCGCTAAAACGGTGATGGCTCCCGGATTTGTCATTGCGAGGCCCCGAAGGGGCCGTGGCAATCTCGCAGTACCATGTCGGATATCAGGAAAGCCCAGGCGAAAACGTGATCGGTTGCGTGAGATTGCCACGTCGGCCGTTGGCCTCCTCGCAATGACAAACTTGGGGGCCATTGCCTTTTTAATATTAGCCCGCACTTCCCGCCGGTGCAGTGCCGGGTCCGGCTGTCCCCTCCCCTACAATACTGCATGCGGTCGGCGATGGCTTGTACGGGCTGCAACTGCCTTCCCGAGATTGCCACGTCGCTTTGCTCCTCGCAATGACACATCAAGGGGCGTGCGCAGGGAACGGTGCACGGCATCGATTTGGCTGTCCTTATGCCGCTTCGCGGACGGGCCTGGCTGTCCCCGCCCCTACAACGCACGACCGGTGCCCCTGCGAAATTTTCCATATTCCATTATCCCTTTTACTGGAGGTATCACCATGCTCGGTTGTGTCATCATGGCGGCGGGGAACGCCGTGCGCTTCGGCGCGAACAAGCTCGAGGCGGAGCTGGACGGCAAGCCGCTCATCCGCCGGGCATTCGAGGCTGTTCCGGCCGGGGTGTTCGACCGCGTCGTCGTCGTCACGCAGTATTCTGCCATCGCGGCGCTTGCGCGGGAATTCGGTTTCGAGCCGGTGCGCAACGACCGGCCCGGCGACGGGCTGAGCCGCACGGTCCGCCTCGGCACGCAGGCGCTGGCGGATTGCGACGGCATCGTCTTCCTTGTGGCCGACCAGCCGCTGCTGTCGGCATCGGCCGTGCGCGCGGTCGTGCGGCAGTGGCGGGAGCATCCGTCGTGCATCGTGGGCGCGGCCTGCGGCACGCGGCGCGGCAATCCGAACGTGTTCCCGCGGGAATTTTTCCCGGCCCTGTGCGCGCTCGAGGGAGACCGCGGCGGCAGCGCCGTCATCCGGCAGTATCCGGAGCGCTACCTTGCCGTCGACGTCCCGCCGGAGGCGCTGGCGGATGTGGACACGCCCGAGGCGCTGCGCGCCATCCGGGATAATCTGTAGGGAACGGCATACAGCAAATTGAAAATGGGAAAGGAACAGGAAAAAGCTGCGCTCATCCGCCGGTTGTGCGCTGTCGGGGAGAGGTATGCTCCTTCCCTGCAAATTATATATCATAAAACAACGAACGGCACGCAAAGCGTGCCGTTCGTGTTATTTCTCATTTTCTCATTCCACGCGGAGGCGGGCGGGGAGGGCTGCGTCCGGGGTGACGAGCACCGTGCGGTAGCGGTCATACACGACCATGCCGGGCTTTGCCCCGTTCGGCTTGCGCAGGAAGCGCACGGGCGTCACATCGACGGGGACGTTCTGCCCCTCGCGCGCCTCGGAGTAGTAGGCCGCAAGCTCGGCCGCTTCCGTGATCGTCTCGTCCGGCGGCTGGATGCCTGCGCACGCGATGATGACATGCGTGCCGTGAAATTTCTGCACATGCAGCCACAGGTCGTCGCGCCGCGCCGTCTTGAGCGACAGCTGGTCATTCTGGCGGTTGTTGCGGCCGACAAAAATGTCGAAGCCATCCGACGAGCGGAAGTGCATTGGCTTTGAGGGCTGCTGCTTGCCCTGCTTGCGGCGGTCCGCCGGGCGGACATAGCCTCCGGCCTCCAATTCCGCTCGAATCTCGCTCAGGTCGCGCTCATTTTCGGCGCGGGCCAGCTCCTCCAGCACGCCGGCCAGATAGGATTCCTCGATCTCGCCCTGTGCGATCTGCTGCGTGAGCACCTGCTCGGCGTGCTTGGCGCGGGCGTAGTCCTTGTAGAAGCGCGCGGCGTTCTGCTGCGGGGAGAGGTTCGGCTTGAGCGGAATTTCAATTTCGCGCAGATCCTCGTCATAAAAATCCTCTGCGCGCAGCAGCGTCTGCCCGCGTGTGATGGCGTGCAGGTTCGCCGTGACGATGTCGCCCTGACGGCGCAGCTGCTCGCGGTCGTGCGTGGCCTCCAGCTCCTGCCGCTGCAGCTCCAGCTTGCGGCGCGTGCGCTCGTGCAGGTTCGAAATGGCCTTGCGCAGCGTCTGCGACCTCTGCCGCATGCGCTCGGCGTGGTCCGTCTCGGTGTAAAAGCGGTCGAGCAGGGCGGAAAAGCTCTCGCACGGCTCGGCGCGCAGATAGCCGCCGTATTGCCGGATGTCGCGATAGGTGAAGTCCGTCGGTGCGCCGTCCTTCCACAGCAGCATGGGCTGCATCTGCGCGGGCGGCAGGGCGGCGAACTCCGCCGTCAGAAATGCCGCCAGCCGTGCGGCGTCCAGCGTGGGGATGGGCGCGTCCGTCTCGCCCGCAAAGCGGAACGACAGCTCGCGCGCGATGAGCGGCGACAGGCCCGCAAAGTGGGCCAGCAGCCATTTGTCCAGCCGCATGGCCGCGTCCGGCCGGGAGAGCAGGGCAAGAAGCTCGGCCTCCGTCGTCTCCTGCGGGATGCTGCGGTCCTGCCGCGGCGGCTCGTGGTAAAACAGGCCGGGCAGCAGCTGGCGCAGCTCGGACATTTCAAAGTCCACGCGCCGCAGGCAGTCGAGGATGCGGCCGTCCGGCCCCGTGAGGATCAGGTTGGAATTGCGCCCGACCAGCTCGAGGATCAGGTGCTTGCGGCAGGGCACACCCAGCTCGTCCGTGCAGTCGAACGTCAGGTCGAGCATGCGCTCGGCCGCGGGCTGGCGGATACCGGCAAGCCTGCCGCCCGCCAGATGCTTGCGCAGCAGCATACAGAACATCGGCGGCTGCGCGGGGTTTTCCAGCTGCGCCTGCGTCAGGTGGACGCGCGGCCGGTTGCCGTTGGCGGACAGCAGCAGTCTTCCGCCGCCGTCGCGCCCGCGCAGCTGGAGCACGACGGTGTCGCGCGCGGGCTGCTGGACCTTATCCACGCGGGCCCCGACAAGGGTGGGGCGCAGCTCTGCGGCGACGGCCGTGAGAAACATGGCGTCAAATGGCATGGTCTTCCTCCATCATGGCGGCAAACAGCGCCTCGATGCGCGCGGTCTGCCCGGAGAGATACAGTGCGCCAAACAGGGCCTCCAGCCCCGTTGCGCGGGCATATTCGCCCGGCGTGGCGTGCTTCGGAATGCCGTGAGGATGGGCGTTGCGGCCGCGGCGATAGACGGCGGCCTCCTCCGGCGTGAGCAGGGGCTGGATGCGCAGGGCAAAGCGCGCCTGCGCCGGGGCCTGCACGAGCGCGACGGTCTGCTGATGCAGGCGGCCGTTCGTTGTGCCGCCCTCGACGCACAGCTTTGTGCGCACGAGCAGCTCAAACACGGCATCGCCGATATGCGCCAGCGCCAGGGACGACATGGCCAGCAGCTCCTGTTGGGTCATTTGCGGATGAAAATAGTCCTGCATGGCGCAGTCGCCTCCAAGATGATCGAATTTTGGATGATTTTGAGTGATATTGCCGGGCTACTTTTGCGTGTTGCAGGGGAGGGACATGCCCCTCCCGGCACAGCGCCGCCGACCCGTACAGGCTTTCGTTAAAATGAAACCGGCCTCCGATTTGTCATTGCGAGGCCCCAACGGGGCCGTGGCAATCTCGGGGAGGCACTTCCGACTCGTACCGGCCGTCGATAAAACGGTATGCACCAATTGCGTCTGTAGCGGCGCTCACTGAGCGCCTTGTACAGTGACATTCAACGGCAGGAGGGCACTGGTGCACCACGGCACTCCCCTGATGTGTCATTGCGAGGAGCGAAGCGACGTGGCAATCTCACAGTACAATGCCGGATAACAGGGAACTTCCGGCGAAAACGTGACCGGTCGCAGGAGATTGCCACGGCCCCTTTGGGGCCTCGCAAGGACAAATCTGGGAGCGCGGCGCTGACAATGGTGCTCTGCACCGAATGGGCCGTCCTTATGCCGCTTCGCGCTCAGGGCGCCGCGTCGGCCGTTGGCCTTCTCGCAATGAAAAATCTGGGAGCGCGGCGCTGACAATGGTGCCCTGCACCGAATGGGCCGTCCTTATGCCGCTTCGCGGACGGGCGAGGCATGCCTCGCCCCTACATTTGGCCTTTAATGCTTCCGCCATGTTGCGGGGCTGAGGAGCAGCAGCACGGGGAACAGCTCCAGCCGCCCGAGAAGCATGTCGAGCGTCAGCACGACCTTCGACAGGGCGGAGAAGCTCGCATAGCTGCCGAACGGGCCGACCTCGAGGCTCAGGCCCGGGCCGATGTTGTTCAGTGTGGCGAACACGGATGTCACGCTCGTCTCGGCCCCGAAGTTATCGAGCGAGACCAGCAGAATGGACACGACGGCAATGGCGGCATAGCAGATAAAGAACGCCATTGTGCCGCGGATGACCTCGCTGCTCACGCGTTTGCCGTCCATCGTCATGACCTCCACGGAGTGGGGGTGCAGCAGGTGGCGCGTCTCGGCGCGGGCCGTCTTGGACAGGATGAGCACGCGGCTGACCTTCATGCCGCCGCCCGTGGAGCCGGCGCACGCGCCGATGGCCATCAGGATGAGCAGCACGGTCTTGGAAAATTCCGGCCATTTCGCAAAATCCGCCGTGCCGAAGCCCGTCGTCGTGATGACGGAGCCGACGGAGAAGGCCACATGGTGGATCGTCTGGAACACGGTGGAGAAGAACCCGCCCGTGAGCAGCAGGTTGGCACTGATGAGGACGATGGCCCCGAAAATGATGATAAAGTACCAGCGCACTTCGCTGTTGTGCCACGCGAGCCTGAAGCGGCGGCGCAGCAGGAAGAAATACACCGAGAAATTCACGCCGAACAGGACCATGAACACCGTCGTCACGGCCTGCAGGTAGGCCGAGTAGTCCGCAAGGCCGCTGTTGCGCACGGAAAAGCCGCCCGTACCGGCCGTGCCGAAGGAAAGGCACAGACTGTCGAACCACGTTATCTCGCCCCAGCCGAACAGCACGCCCAGCCGGTAGAACAGGATCTGCAGCAGCGTCATGGCGCAGTAGATGGCATAGAGGATCGCGGCGGACGTGCGCATCTTCGGCACCATCTTGCTGACGGACGGGCCGGGGGACTCGGCCCGCAGCAGATAGATGCTCTCGCCGGACAGCGGCACGATGGCCAGCATGAATACGAGCACGCCCATGCCGCCGAGCCAGTGGGTGAAGCTGCGCCAGAACAGCAGGCACTTCGGCAGATCCTCCACGGCGCGGAGGATGCTTGCGCCGGTCGTCGTAAAGCCGGACATCGTCTCAAACACGGCGTCGAGATACGACGGGATCGCCCCGGAGACCGTAAACGGGATCGCGCCGACGAGCGAGATGAGGATCCAGCTCAGTGCGACCATCACGAAGCCGTCACGCGCGTGCAGCTCACGGCGGCGCTTCGGCCGCAGCAGGATAAAAAGCCCGCCGAGCAGGCCGCTGCCTGCGGCCGTGGCAAGCAGGACCCACAGCTCCGGCTCGCCGTAGATCACGGCGACAATGCACGGCAGCAGCAGGAAGGCCCCGATGACCAGCAGCACGTCGCCCAGCAGGGAGAGGATCATGCGGTAATTCATGCTTTCACTCTCCGCTTGTCCAGAATGTCGTCCAGATCGTCGAGGCCCGTCGCCGCCGTCACGACGACGACGGTGTCGCCCGGCTCGATGGTGTCGCGGCCGCCGGGGGTGATGATCCGGCCTTCGCGGTTGATGGCTCCGATAAGCAGGTTCGGCCGCGTGGGCAGCTCCATGAGCGGCCTGCCGCAGACGGCGGATTTCTCCGTCGCGCGGAACTCCAGTGCCTCGGCCTTGTTGCCGACGATCTTATAGAGCGTCTCGACGTTCGAGCCGAGCGAGTTCTGCATGGCGCGGACGTAGCGGACGATGTGGTCGGCCGCGATATAGCGGGGATGGAACACGCTTCCGAGGTCCATGCCCTTGATGATGTGGGAGAATGTCGTGCGGTTGATTTTCGTGACGATCTTCGCGCTCGAGACGCTGCGGGCATAGAGGCTCATCAGCACGTTTTCCTCATCGATGCCCGTCAGCGAGGCCACGGCGTCCATCTTTGCAATGCCCTCCTCGGCGAGCAGCTGCTCACTCGTGCCGTCTCCGTGGATGATCGTGGCCTCGGGCAGGCGCTCTGCCAGCGAGTCGCACACGGCGGCGCTGGACTCGATGATCTTCACGCTCGCGCCGAAGTCCAGCATCTGCCGCGCGAGGTAGTAGGAGATGCGCCCGCCGCCGAGCAGCATCACGCGCTTGACGGGGTTCGTCTGCACGCCGATCTTGTGGAAGAATTTTGCGGCGAGCTTCGGACTTGCCACCACGCTGATGCGGTCGCCTGCCAGCAGGGTGAAGCTGCCGTCGGGGATGTACACCTCGTGCTGCCCGCGCTCCACAACGCACACAAGCGCGCCGGACTGCAGGCGGCCGAGGTCCGAGAGCTTCATGCCGTCGAGTATGGAGCCGGGGTCGATGCGCATCTTGTGCAGCTCCACGCGGCCCTTCGAGAACGTGTCGATCTTGATGGAGGCCGGGGCACGCAGGATGCGCGCGATCTCCGTGGCGCTGGCCAGCTCCGGGTTGAGCGCCATGCTCAGCCCGAGGTCGTCCTGAATGAGGTGCAGCCCGCTCGTATATTCCGGGTTGCGCACGCGGGCGATCGTGTTGCCCACGCCGAGGCGCTTGGCAATGAGACACGAGAGCAGGTTCTGTTCGTCCGTGGACATCACGGCGATGACAAGATCGGCAGAGGGCACGCCGGCCTCCATCTGCGTGTCCATGCTGATGCCGTTGCCCTCGACGGTCATGACGTCGAGCGTGTTGCCGATGGCGTCGAGCGCAGCCGTGCGCGTGTCGACGACGGTGATCTCGTGACCCTCGCGGAGCAGCTGCTCTGTCAGCGTCGCGCCGATCTTGCCGGCTCCGATGATAACAATGTTCATTCCCGAAAAGACTCCTGTATGGTGAATTCCAAAATGATCCAATTGATTTGATTACAACTTTGTAGCGGCGGTCACTGCGCAGCCGTTGGCGGCTTTGCCGCCTTACGGATGCGGCGTGCCCCTTGCGGGTAGTGACC
>ENA-UEYF01002602-UEYF01002602.1-human-gut-metagenome-genome-assembly--contig:-NODE-2602-length-11171-cov-3.991707_pt1 | contig 11171 bp, 7 predicted proteins | sample MGYA00242902_ERZ507920 | MGnify/ENA primary metagenome ERZ507920 (study PRJEB26167, sample SAMN06115402) | human gut metagenome | host: Homo sapiens | place: China:Jiangxi | collected 2016-07-05...
CCTGCGCGTCGAGGTGATCGAAGCGGCGACGGACACCGTCCCCAACCGCATGAGCTTCGTGAGCAGTGTCGAAAGCAATTTCGACGCACTGATCGAACCCCGTGTCAACGGCTATCTCGTGAACAAGTATTTCAGCAGCGGTATGCCGGTTCGAAAGGGGCAGCTGCTCTTTACGATCGACCCCAACCTGCTCTCCACCACCCTGCTTTCGGCCGAAGCTTCGCTCGAATCGGCGCGTGCGCAGGAGGTTTCGGCCCGCAACAACTACGAACGCGCCGTGCCGCTGGCGCGTATCGACGCCATCAGTCAGACGCAGCTCGACCAGTATACGGCCGAATACGTCGCCGCGCAGGCCGCCGTGCGTTCGGCCGAGCAGCAGGTGCGCAACGCACGGTTGCAGGTGGGCTATACCCGTATCTATGCTCCGATCGACGGCATCATCGCTTCGAGCAACGCCCATACGGGCGACTACGTGGGCGTGGGTACCCAATTTTCGGTGCTGACGACCATTTCGAACATCGATACCGTTGCGGTCGATGTCGCCATTCCGATGGCGCAGTATCTCCGCTATGCGGGGACGCGCCCGTCGATCTATGAAAACGACGGTCTGCTCTCGGACATCACCCTCTCGCTGGCCGACGGCGTGGTCTATCCCTCGAAGGGGTGGTACAGCTATACGCAGAAAGACATATCGAGTTCGATGGGAACCATCGTGCTGGTGGTCAAATTCGCCAATCCGGACTATACGCTCAAACCCGGACAGTTCGCCCGCGTGACGGCCAACGTCGGACCGTCGCTGCCCTACGTCGTCGTACCGCAGCGTGCTGTGACGCAGATGCAGGATCTCAGTTCGGTCTGGGTCGTCGGGCGCGACAGCACGGCCGAATACCGGCGTGTGACGCTCGGCCGTATTGCCGGCGACCGGTGGTGCATCCTGTCGGGCGTCGAGCCGGGCGAATGGGTCGTTACGGCCGGTATTCAGAAGTTGCACAACGGTCAGAAGGTTATTCCGACCCCGATCAATACGAATAAATAGCCTATGGAACGATTTTTCGTCAGCCGGCCGATCTTCGCTATCTGCATCGCCCTGGCGATCGTGTTGTTGGGCGCGATTTCGATTTTCGATCTTTCGATCGAACAGTATCCCGACATTACGCCTCCCGTCGTGGAAGTGACCGCCAGTTACAGCGGAGCCGACGCGGAGACGGTCAACGACGCCGTGGCCACGCCCGTGGCGCAGAGCGTGATGGGCGTGAGCGACATGCTCTACATGCAGTCTACGAGTGCCAACGACGGTTCGATGGTGTTGCAGGTAGTCTTCGACGTGGGTACCGATCCCGATCTGGATGCGATCTTCACGCAGAACAACGTCGCCACCTCGACCGCACTGCTTCCCTCGTCGGTCGTCACCCAGGGCGTGGTGACGCAGAAGACGATGACGGGTTTTCTGATGGTCTTCGCGCTGCACAGCGACGGCCGTTACGACAACGAATACCTCTCGAACTACGCTTACATCAATCTTCAAAACCAGCTGCTCAAAATCAACGGCGTGGGCAAGGTCTCGATCATGGGCGCCGGCGAATATGCCATGCGCATCTGGGTCAAGCCCGATCTGCTGAACTACTACAACGTGTCGCTCGACGAACTGCGGTCGGCCGTGCTCGCGGAGGGCGGCATCTACCCTGCCGGCCAGTTCGGCGCCGAGCCGTCGCCCGAAGGGACTACCTATACTTATACGGTCACCATGCCGCGCCAGATCTCCACGGCCGAGGAGTTCGCGGCGATCGTCGTGAAGACCACCCCCGCCGGCGAGCAGATCTTTCTGCGCGACGTGGCCGACGTGGCGCTGGGCAGCAAGTCCTACGGCGTCGCTTCGGCCTTCGGCGAAGAGCCGGCCACGCTGCTGGTCATCTATCAGGAGCCGGGCAGCAATGCCGTGGACGTAGGCAACCGCGTGAAGGCGGCCATCGGGCGGTTGTCGGAACGGTTTCCCGACGGCGTGAGCTGTACGACGATCGTCGATTCGACCGAGAGCATCCGCTCGGGCGTGAAGGAGATCATCCTCACGCTGATTTTGGCGCTCGTGCTGGTGATCGCCATTATCTACCTCTTCATTCAGGACTGGCGGGCGACGCTCATTCCGCTCGTCGCCATTCCGGTCTCGCTCATCGGCACGTTCATCTTCTTCCCGCTGTTGGGCTTCTCGATCAACATCATCTCGCTGTTAGGGCTGGTATTGGCGATCGGACTGGTGGTCGACGATGCGATCGTGGTGGTCGAAGCCGCGCAGGTCAACATCGAACGCGGCATGAAATCCCGCGAGGCGGCGATCGAGGCGATGCGCAACGTCGCTTCGCCGATCGTAGCCACGACCGTCGTGCTGCTGGCCGTCTTCATCCCGATGTCGTTCGTGGACGGAATTTCGGGGCGGCTGTTCCAGCAGTTCGCCGTGACGATCTCGGTCTCGGTCGTGCTCTCGGCCTTCAACGCTCTGACGCTGTCGCCCGCACTGTGCGCCTTGCTGCTCAAACCCCGCAAGGAGGCGGCGAAGGGTTTCTTCGCCGCATTCAACCGGCGGTTCGACCGCTGGCTGGAAGGCTATTCCTCGCGGATCGCCGCCACCGTGCGCCACATGGCGCGTACCGCCGTGCTGTTGCTGGCGATCGGCTGTGCGATCGGTGCGGCATGGTACTTCATGCCCGGCGGATTCCTTCCCGAAGAGGACCAGGGCTACGTGATGGTCGTGGTGAATGCCCCCGAAGCGTCGTCGCTGCGGGTGACGCAGGAGGCGCTGGTCGGGGCCGACCGCATCATCCGCTCGCTGCCCGAAGTGCAGTATACCTCCTATGCCGCTGGGTTCAACATGTTGGCCGGCATCGCCGAAACCGACAGCGGCGTGGTCTTCGTCAAACTGGTCGACTACTCCGACCGCAAACGCTCGGCCATGCAGATCGCCGCGGCGCTCAACGGGATGCTCTACGAGGGGCTGCCCGAGGCCGAGGGCTTCGCCTTCATCCCGCCGTCGATTCCGGGTCTGGGCGTCACGTCGGGCCTGTCGGCCGTTACGCAGGATTTGGAAGGGCGCGGTACGGCTTACCTGGGCGAGCAGACGGTGCGTTACCTCGATTCGCTGCGCCGCCGGCCGGAAATCGCTACGGCCACCACGTCGTTCAACGCCGGCGTCCCGCAGCGAAGGCTGGTGATCGACAAAGCCTACGCCATGCAGGAAGGGGTGGAGCTGAGCGACGTCTATTCGGCCATAACGGCCTATTTGGGCGGTGCTTACATCAACAACTTCAACCGTTTCGGAAAGTTGTACCAGACCTATCTGTCGGCCGCACCCGATTATCGGACGGACCGCACGTCGCTCGACAGCTATTTCGTGAAGAACGCCCGTAACGAGAGCGTGCCCGTGTCGGCTTTCGTCAGCGTGCGCGACACGGTCGGCCCGGCCTATATTTCGCAGTTCAACCTTTACCGCTCGATCGCCCTGAACATCGCACCGGCCGACGGCGTATCGTCGAAGCAGGCGATGGAGGCCGTCATGGAGGTGGCCGGCGAGGTGCTGCCCGCCGACGTGGATGTAGCGTGGAGCGGAACGTCGCTCGTCGAGAGCAACGAATCGAAGAGTTCGTCGCTGGTTTACCTCTTGTCGCTGGCGATCGTCTTCCTGGCTCTGGCGGCGCTTTACGAGAGCTGGGGCCTTCCGGCGGCTATTCTGCTGGGAGTGCCTCCTGCCGTGCTGGGCGCCTTTGTGCTGTTGTGGTTCGCTCATCTGTTCGACTCGCTCTTCATCAACGACATCTACATGCAGATCTCGCTGGTGATGCTCATCGGACTGGCGGCCAAAAACGCAATTCTGGTCGTGGAGTATGCCGACCGGCTTTTCTTCGAGCAGAAGCAGTCGCTCGTCGATGCCGCCGTCGGCGCCGCCAAGCTGCGTGTGCGCCCCATTCTGATGACCGCCTTCGCCTTCATATTGGGGGTGATGCCGTTGATTTTCGCCGACGGCGTCTACTCCACCGCCCGCAACATCATGGGCGTGGCGCTGGTGGGCGGCATGTTGCTGGCTACGCTGCTCGGAATCTTCATCTACCCCTCACTCTACTACCTGATCGCCCGTCTGGGACGGTTCGAGCGCAAACGGGACTTAAAATCGCAGAACCTATGAGACGCACGTTGTTTTTGCTCGTCGCGCTGGCCGCTCTGACGGCCTGCAATCCCCGGCTCTATCCGCCGCAGGTGGAGACGCCGGACAACTACCTGTATGCCGGCCGGTTCCGGCAGGATTCGCTCGCGGGCAGCGAGGAGTGGTGGCATGTCTTCCGCGATCCGACGCTCGACTCGTTGATCTCGCAGGCGTTGGCGAACAACCGCGATCTGGCCGTCGCCTACTCGCGCGTCGAGGAGGCGGATCGGCAGATCGCCGTGGCGCGCGCCGGGTTCCTGCCTTCGTTCGGCGTCGGCGTATCGGCCGAAGGCGACTATAATGCAGAGACGAAGATCGTCCAGAAATACGCCGTCGAGCCGCAGATGACGTGGGAGGTGTCGCTCTTCGGTGCGCTGAGAAACTCGACGCGGGCGGCGCGGGCCGAGCTGCTCTCTTCGCAGTGGGCCTTGCGCGGCGTGATGTTGTCGCTGACGGCCGAGGTGGCCACGACCTATTTCCAGTTGCTCGGCTACCGGCGTAATTTGCGGATCGCCGAGCGCAGTTATGCCCTGCGGCGAGAATCGGCGGCGTTGATCGACTCGATGTATCGTCACGGGATGGCCAACGGCGTGGCGCTGCAACAGGCGCGCAGCCTGGTCTATACGGCCGCTGCCGATATACCCACCTATCGTCGGGCCGTGGCGCAGATGCAGTTGACCCTCTGCACACTGCTGGGCGAGAATCCGCAGCGTCCGCAGGATGTCGGGGCGGGCGTATGCCTCATGGAGGATTACCGGCCGGTCGACGTGCCGGTGGGACTTCCGTCGGAGTTGCTCGAACGGCGGCCCGACATCATGGAGGCTTATTACAATATGGAAGCGGCTGCCTACAAGGCCCGTTATGCGCGCAGCGTGCGTTTTCCGTCGATCGCGCTCACCGGAGCGGGCGGTGTGGCGGGAAACACGCTCAAAGAGATGACTTCGGGCAAACCGTGGGTGTGGTCGGCCGTCGGACAGATCACCCAGCCGCTGTTTGCCTTCGGAAAACTGAAGCGCACCGAGCAGGCGGCCGTCGAGGTCTACAAACAGCAGGTATATGCCTATGAGCAGACGGTCATCGAAGCCTTCGCCGATGTCGAAAAGGCGTTGGTGAGCATCGAGACCTATCGCAAACAGGCCACGCGGCAGGCGCAGCTGGTGCTGGCCAACAGCCGGATCAGCGAGATGAACCGCGAGTTGTACCGCAACGGCATGTCGGCCTATCTGGACGTGATCGACGCCGAACGCGAGCTTTACGCTTCGCAGATGCAGTTCGTCGAGATCGCCGTGCAGCAATACGTCAATTACGTGGGACTGTACAAGGCGCTGGGCGGCGGATGGTAGCCCTTGCACCGCGGTCGGGAGAATACCTATATCGAGGTATCGGAAAACCGCTTTTTTCCGTTAACTTTGCGCGGCAAAGTTAATTGAAGAGAAAAATGCGTCTTTCGGAATTGAAAACCGGACAGTCGGCCACGATCCTCAACGTACTGGGACACGGCGGATTCCGACGCCGGATCATGGAGATGGGTTTCGTGCGCGGCAAGCGGGTGGACGTTTTGCAGAACGCCCCGCTGCGTGACCCGATCAAATACAGGATTATGGATTACGAGGTTTCGCTGCGGCGCAGCGAGGCCGCGATGATCGTCGTCATCACCGCCGAAGAGGTGCAGCAGCAGCTCTCCGTGGCGGGGGAAACGCTCTCTGCACCCGACGATGCGGATTTCGAGGAGGCGATCTCCACGCGCAGCCGCACGATCAACGTCGCGTTGATCGGCAATCCCAACAGCGGCAAGACCTCGCTGTTCAACGCCATTTCGGGCGGCCACGAACATGTAGGCAATTACAGCGGGGTGACCGTCGACGCCAAGCGCGGCGAATATCGTTACGGAGGATACCGGTTCGTCATCACCGATCTGCCCGGCACCTACGCCCTCTCGGCCTATACGCCCGAAGAGTTGTACGTGCGCCGCCATCTGGTGAACGACACGCCCGACGTGGTCGTCAACGCCGTAGTGGCCTCGAATCTCGAACGTAATCTCTATCTTACCACCGAACTGATCGACATCGACCCCAAGATGGTCGTGGCGCTCAACATGTACGACGAACTCGAAGCGAGCGGCGCCGTACTCGATTACGAGCATTTGGGCGCAATGCTCGGCGTGCCGATGGTGCCCGTCGTGGCCAAGACGGGGCGGGGTTTGGAGGCGCTGCTCGACACGGTGATCGCCGTCTACGAAAATCGGGATCCCCGCGTGCGCCATATCCATATCAACAACCGCCCTGGAGTCGAGCAGGCGCTCCGGCCGCTGTACGAGCGTCTGCGTTCCGACCGCGACGAGCTGCCCAAGCACTTCCCGCCGAGGTATTTCGCCATGAAGCTGCTCGAACGCGACAAGGAGGTCGAAGCGCAGCTGGCCGACTGTCCCCATTTCGCCGAGTGGATCGCTTTGCGCGACCGTGCCGTGCCGCAGGTCGAGGAGGAGTTGGGCGAAGACGTCGAAACGGCGCTGGCCAATCAGAAATACGGTTTCATCTCGGGTGCGCTCAAAGAGACCTTCACGCCGGGCGGCAAGGAGCAGGCGCAGACGACGCATATCATCGATGCGTTCGTCACGCACAAGCTGTGGGGGTTCCCGATCTTTTTCTTCCTCATGTGGCTGATGTTCTACTGCACGTTCAACATCGGCGCCTATCCGCAGGAGTGGATCGAGACACTGGTGGGCTGGATCGGTTCGGGGTTGCAGCAGGCGATGCCCGACGGAGCGTTCAAGGATCTGCTGATCGACGGCGTGATAGGCGGCGTGGGAAGCGTGATCGTCTTCCTGCCCAATATCATCATCCTCTACCTGTTCATCTCCTTCATGGAGGATTCCGGCTATCTGGCCCGCGCAGCCTTCATCATGGATCGCGTGATGCACCGCATCGGACTGCACGGCAAGTCGTTCATTCCGCTGGTGATGGGTTTCGGTTGCAACGTGCCGGCCATTATGGCCACGCGCACGATCGAAAGCCGTTCGAGCAGGCTCATCACGGTGCTCATCACCCCCTTCATGTCGTGCAGCGCGCGGTTGCCGATCTACATCCTTTTCGTCGGAACCTTCTTTCCCGACCACGGCGGGCTGGTGCTCTTCGGACTATACCTGCTGGGTATCGCGTTGGCGGTGGTCACGGCGCGGCTGATGCGGCGGTTCCTCTACAAGGTCGACGAGACGCCGTTCGTCATGGAGCTGCCCCCCTACCGTATGCCGACGATGCGCGCCACGCTGTCGCACATGTGGGACAAGAGTGCGCAGTACCTGCGCAAGATGGGAGGGCTGATTCTCGTGGCGTCGCTCTTCGTCTGGTTCCTGAGTTATTTCCCCCGTCCCGTAGCGGGCGAACCGGAGATCGAACACTATGAAAACTCCTATCTGGGACAGTTGGGGCGCTGGTGCGAGCCTGCCGTCGAACCGCTCGGCCTGAACTGGAAGGCGGGCGTGGCGATTCTGTCGGGCGTGTCGGCCAAGGAGATCGTCGTCAGCACGCTCGGCGTGCTCTATTCGCAGGATGCGACGGCCGACGATGCGTCGCTGGCGCAGACATTGCGCGAAAGCGGCGATTTCACGCCGGCGTCGGCATTCCTGGTCTTCGTATTGTTGTATTTTCCCTGTATCGCCACGATCGTGGCTGTCCGCAACGAAGCGGGGCGCGGCTGGGCGCTGGCGTCGATGGTTTACAGTACAGCCGTGGCATGGTTCGTGGCTTGGATCGTCTATCACATCGCCTTGTTGTTGTAAATGAATTGGCAGGATATAGCGGTTGCGCTCGTCGGCGTCGCACTGGTGTGGATCATCGTCCGGAGGCTCTTTTGCCGCGGGCGGGGAAACACCTCGGGCGGTTGCGCCTCCTGCGAACGCAATTGCCCGCTGCACGACCTGAAATCCTCCGACAAGAAAGGCCGCTCCTGAGAGCGGCCTTTTCGGTTATTTCGCGATTGTGTTACAGTGCGAAGAGAATGAATATCTGTGCCGTCAGCACGCGCAGGAACATCACGACGGGATAGACCGTGGCGTAGCTCACGGCCGGCATGTCGTTGCCTGCCGTCGAGTTGGCGTAGGCCAGTGCGGGAGGATCGGTCGTACTGCCCGCGATGAGACCCATGAGCGTATAGTAGTTGACCTTCATTCCGAGCCGGGCGATGAGCGAGACGATGAGCAGCGGAACGACGGTGATGATGACGCCGTAGCCTACCCAGCGGTAACCGCCGCCGACGATCGCGTCGACGAAACCGTCGCCCGCGCCGATACCCACGGCCGCCAGGAAGAGCGTGATGCCCACCTCGCGCAACATCAGGTTGGCGCTCATGGTGGTGTAGGTCACCAGATGGAAGTGGGTGCCGAAACGGCCGATCAGGATCGCCACGATCAGCGGGCCGCCCGCCAGCCCCAGTTTGACCGGCTGCGGGACGCTGAGCAGCGGAATCGAGCCGAGTAGCACGCCGAGGGCGATGCCGACGAAGATCGTGACGAGGTTCGGCTCGCGCAGTTTTTTCATCGAATTGCCCAGCAGGTCGGCCACCTGTGCGATCGCCTTCTCCGAGCCGACGACCATCACGCGGTCGCCCACCTGCAACTCCATGCCCTGATAGGGAATCAGATCCACGCCGGCGCGGTTGACGCGGGTGATGTTGATGCCGTATTTGGTGCGCAGGTGCAGGTCGGCGAATTTCTTGCCGTTGATCGAAGGTTTGGTGATGAGGATGCGCCGCGATACGAGCTGGCTGTCGAGCGATCCCCACTCTTCGAAGGGCATGTCGATGATGTGACCCAGAAAGGCGGTGATGGCGTCGGTATCCTCCGACGAGCAGACGATCAGCAGCTTGTCGCCGATATGCAGGCGGCTGTCCTGCGTGGCGACGGTGATATGGTTGTCGGCGTCGGCGATCCGCGAAATGACGAACGAGCGGTTGATAAGCTCCTTCATCTCGCCCACCGTCCGGCCGTCGAGTACGGCGTTGGTGAACTGAACCGATATTTTTTCAGCGTATTTCTTGTGTTCGTTGCTCATCGCCGCCAGCGCCTCGTCCTCCTTCTCGAAACGGATGCGCAGCGCATAGCGGATGAAGATCATCGAGAAGATGATGCCGATGACGCCCAGCGGATAGGCTACGGCATAGCCCAGTGCGATCGAAGGGTCGTTGATCCCCGAAGCGTCGCTGTAAGCCTGTTGTGCGGCGCCCAGTCCCGGCGTGTTGGTCACGGCGCCCGACAGGATGCCGACCATGGTGGGGATCGGCGTATCGGTGGCCAGATGCAGCGCATAGGCGGTGGCGACACCCAGTACGACGATGAGCGACGCCAGTCCGACGAGCTGCATACCGCCGTTCTTGAACGACGAGAAAAACCCGGGCCCGACCTGTAACCCGATCGAGAAGACGAACAGGATCAGGCCGAACTCCTTGATGAAGCTCAGCACGCCGGGGTCGATCGTCATGCCGAAATGGCTGGCTGCGATGCCGACGAAGAGAATCCACGTCGTCCCCAGCGAAACGCCTCCGATCTTGATTTTCCCCAGCAGGATTCCGACGGTGATGACCAGCGCCAGAACGAAAATGGTGTGCGCCAGCGTATCGCCGAAAAAGAGGTTGTACAACCAATACATACCGTAACGAGATTAACCTATGACGAATTTTCGACAAAGGTAGTACTTTATTGATACTAAAAAAAATTAATAACAGAATTTTTCGAACAACGGAACCAGCAGTGCCGTGACGATTCCCATCAGCGCCATCGCCAGTCCGCTGAGCGCGCCTTCGACGGCGCCTAGTTCGATGGCGCGCGCCGTGCCGATGCCGTGGGCGGCCGAACCGAGCGCCAGCCCGCGCGCCAGGGGGTTGCGGATACCGCATCTGCGCAGCAGGCGCGGGCCGACAATACTGCCGAAGATGCCCACGAGGAAGACCACTACCGAGGTGACGCTCACTACTCCGCCGAGCGGTTCGCTGATGGCCACGGCGATCGGCACGGTGACCGATTTGGGGGCGATGGAGTTCAGAATCGTGCGGTCGGCGCCCAATGCGCGGGCGATATAGACGACGCTCAGCACCCCGACCGTACAGCCGACGCCGATCGAAGTCAGAATGGGAAGCACCTGCCCGCGCAGGCGGTCGGTCTGTTCGTACATCAGGTATCCCAGCGCGACGACCGACATGCCCAGCAGGAAGTCGAGAATTTCGGTGGCCTGACGATAGTGGCCGTAGTCGATGCCGCAGACTTTCAGAAAGAGTATCAGCGCGACGAACGCCAGCAGCGTCGGGTGGAGGATCGCCAGGCGGAGGCGATGGTGCAGCGCCACGCCGCCGCAGTAGAGTCCTACGGTGAGCGTGAGCAGGAACATGTCGGAGTCGATGAAGGTGCGGATCATGGTTTGCGGCCGATTTTCTGGAATGTCCACCCTACGCTGAGCAGGACCAGCAGCGTGCTGACGATGCTGGCGACCGCGATCGCCCACAGGTGTCGCGCGATCAGGTCGTAGGAGACCATCAGTCCCACGCCGAAGGGAACGAAAAAGAGGCCCATCAAGCCGAGCAGGAACCGTGCGGCGGGGCGTACGCGGTGCGGTTTGACGATCCGCAGGCGCAACGCAGCGAAAAGCAATACCATGCCGATCACGTTTCCGGAGATATAGCTTCCTGTGAAATAGGCGATTGCATTGCCTGCCAACCAGAACAGAAGGATATGGAACAGTCCCAACACGGGCGCAAATATACGACGAACGGCGGCGAATGTGTACCGTCCGATCGAAAATAAGTAGCGGAATCGTGTCGGGATGTTAATTAATTTAATTATCTTTGTGCTGTTAATGATTTCACACTGAATCTTATGGGAAAAGGAGTAACTATCGAGCGTTCACATCGTCTGGACGGTATCGGCGAGTACTATTTTTCGCGTCGTTTGCGCGAAATCGCCGAAACGGAGGCGGCTACCGGCCGTCAAATCATC
>ENA-UEYF01002607-UEYF01002607.1-human-gut-metagenome-genome-assembly--contig:-NODE-2607-length-11151-cov-4.827705_pt1 | contig 11151 bp, 7 predicted proteins | sample MGYA00242902_ERZ507920 | MGnify/ENA primary metagenome ERZ507920 (study PRJEB26167, sample SAMN06115402) | human gut metagenome | host: Homo sapiens | place: China:Jiangxi | collected 2016-07-05...
GAGCCCTGTACAGTACAGGATTCAGACCGTTGGAGCTGCTTAATTCAATTTTTGTCTAACTTTTGGGGTTCATTTCAGTTTCGTGCAGCGGACTTTTTGTTAGATCAAGATACAGATGAGTCCGGTACAGCCCTCGTTGATGACCCGTTCCAGCGTCTCCTGCAAACGGCCCCGGGCCTCCTGCGGCATATGGAGCAGCTTGTTCTGCAGGCCGTCGTTGACCAGCTCGTGGAGGCTCTTGCCGAAGATGTTCGACTCCCACAGGCGGACGGGGTCGTCCTCGAAATCCTTCAAAAGGCTCTGCACGAGGTCTTCGCTCTGCTTCTCCGTCCCCACGATGGGACTCAGCTCGGTGTGGATGACCGCCTTCATCATGTGGATGGACGGCGCGCTGGCCTCGAGACGGACGCCGTACCGCCCGCCCTGCCGGACGATCTCGGGCTGTTCCAGCGAAAGCTCGTCGATGGACGGCATCACGATGCCGTAGCCGGTGGCCTCCACCTGCTCCATCGCACTGCGTATCTTCTCGTAGGCACGCTTGGCTTTGGCCAGCTCGATGATGCAGGGCATCAACCCTGCTTCGTCACCAATTTCGAGGCCCGTCTGCTCGCTGAGCACCTTATAAAACACCTCGGGCTTGAGCAGCACCGTGATCCTCACTACACCGTCGGCGAGGTTCATCCCGCTGAGAGCGGCATTTTCCACCGCCTCGCAGTCCAGCGCCGCCCGGCCGGAGTCGGAGACGTCCTTCATCCGGGAAATTTTCTCGGAGAGCTGCATGGCTGCTGTGTATACCTCGGTCTGGAGCCAGTGGCCTTTGTCCAGCATCGTCACCCAGCGGGGCAGGGCGAAATCCAGCTCCCGCACCGGAAACTCGTAGAGCACCTTCTGCAAAATTTCGCCCAGCTGCGCCTCGTCGAGGTCGAGGCAACTCACAGGCAGAACGGTCCGGCCATAGTTCTCTTCCATTTCCGCCGCCATCGCTCTTGTCTCAGGGGCGTCGGGGTGGGTGCTGTTGAGCAGAATGACGAAGGGCTTGCCCAGCGCTTCCAGCTCGTCGATGACCCGCTTTTCTGCCGGGATGTAGTTTTCGCGGGGTATCTCGCTGATGGTGCCGTCGGTGGTGACGACGATGCCGATGGTGGAGTGGTCCCGGATGACCTTGCGGGTGCCAGTCTCGGCGGCGAGGTCGAAGGGGATCTCCTCGTCGAACCAGGGGCTTTTGACCATCCGGGGCTTGTCATTCTCCTCGTGGCCCATGGCCCCCTCCACCATGTAGCCCACGCAGTCGATGAGCCGGATGCTGCACTCTCCCCCGCCCTCCAGCGCCAGCGGCACTGCCGCCTCCGGGATAAACTTGGGCTCGGTGGTCATGATGGTGCGTCCCGCTGCCGACTGGGGCAGCTCATCGCGGGCGCGGAGCTTCGCGTCCTCCGGACCGATGGCGGGCAGCACCAGCTTTTCCATAAACTGCTTGATGAGGGTGCTCTTGCCCGTGCGCACCGGCCCCACCACGCCAATGAGGATGTCGCCGCCGGTGCGGGCTCCTATCTCGCGGCAGACTGCCGCCTGCTCGATTCGTTCCTGCTTTGCCAAAATGCTCTCCCCTCTCTTCCCATTTGAAAGCCATTTGGAAGAAATTTATGCGACGGCGGGAGGAATTAGTACGATGCAAAGCAGCGCATCACCGTCAAAATCATACTTTCTTTAAAAAAATCCAAAAAAATTGCAAAAATCTGTTGACAAGACTGCCTTATCTGAGTATAATATCTCATGTCGCCGGTGCTTCGGTAGGGAGGCAACGGATGATGACCGGGTGTAGCGCAGTTTTGGTAGCGCGCTTGAATGGGGTTCAAGAGGCCGTGAGTTCGATTCTCGCCACTCGGACCAGAGCTCTTCAGTCGAGAGACTGAAGAGCTTTTTGTTATATCTGGAACTTTTGCAAACAACAGAGCCGCAGTCTTTTGGGAGACTGCGGCTCTGTTTTATACTGCTTTATTTGCCCTCTGCGCGGAGTTTCGCGTCCTTTTCCAGCAGGGGCTTGAGGTATTGGCCGGTAAAGCTGCCCGGCACCTCGGCCACCTGCTCCGGCGTACCCTCGGCGACGATGAGGCCGCCGGCACTGCCGCCCTCGGGGCCGAGGTCGATGATGTGGTCGGCGCACTTGATGAGGTCGAGGTTGTGTTCGATGACGATGACGGTGTTGCCTGCATCCACCAGCTTCTGCAGCACCTCGATGAGGCGGTGGACATCAGCCATGTGGAGGCCAGTAGTCGGCTCGTCGAGGATATACACGGTCTTACCCGTGCTGCGGCGGGCCAGCTCATTGGCCAGCTTGACACGCTGCGCCTCGCCGCCCGAAAGGGTCGTGGCGCTCTGCCCCAGCGTGACATACCCCAGGCCCACGTCCAGCAGCGTCTGCAGCTTGCGGGCGATCTTCGGCTGGTTGGCGAAGAAGACGACCGCCTCTTCCACAGTCATGTTCAGCACATCAGAGATCGTCTTTTCCTTATACTTGACTTCCAGCGTTTCGCGGTTGTAGCGTGCGCCCTTACAGACCTCGCAGGGGACGTAGACGTCCGGCAGGAAGTGCATCTCGATTTGGAGGATGCCGTTGCCCTCGCAGGCCTCGCAGCGGCCGCCCCGGACGTTGAAGCTGAACCGTCCCGGGCCGTAGCCCCGCATTTTGGCGTCCTGCGTCTGGGAAAAGACGGTGCGGATGTCGTTGAACACGCCGGTATAGGTGGCGGGGTTGGAGCGGGGCGTGCGGCCGATGGGCTGCTGGTCGATGCCGATGACCTTATCCACGAACTCGAGGCCCTCTACCCCATCGCACTTGCCAGCGCGGGAGCGGGCGCCGTTCAGCTCACAGGCGAGGGTCTTATACAAAATCTCATTGATGAGGCTCGACTTGCCCGAGCCGGAGATGCCCGTCACGCAGACGAACTCGCCCAGCGGAAATTTTACGTCGATGTTGCGCAGATTGTTTTCGCGCGCACCCTTCACCGTGAGGAAATTGCCGTTGCCAGGGCGGCGGGTCTGCGGCACCTCGATGCGCTTGCGGCCCGACAGATAGTCGCCGGTGATGCTGCGCTTGGCCTTGCAGATGTCCTTGACGGAGCCTGCGGCCACGATCTCGCCGCCGTGGACGCCCGCGCCCGGGCCGACGTCCACGATATAATCGGCGCTGCGCATGGTATCCTCGTCGTGCTCGACCACGATGACCGTATTGCCGAGGTCGCGGAGATTTTTCAGCGTTGCGATGAGTTTATCGTTGTCGCGCTGGTGCAGGCCGATGGACGGCTCATCCAGCACGTACAGCACACCCGACAGAGCGCTTCCGATTTGGGTGGTCAGGCGGATGCGCTGGCTCTCGCCGCCGGACAGAGTGCCTGCCGACCGGGCCAGTGTGAGATAATCGAGGCCCACGCTCTGCAAAAACTGCAGGCGGTTCTTGATCTCCTTCATGATCTGGCCGCCGATCTGCTTCTGCTTTTCGGTCAGGTTCGGCTCATTGTCAGCGATGAATTTCAGCTCGTCCCGAATCGACATTTCGCAGAAATCGCTGATGTTTTTGCCGCCGATGGTCACAGCCAGCACCACCGGTTTCAGGCGCTTGCCATGGCAGTCGGGACACTCGACGCCCGACATGAAGCTGCCGATCTCCTCCTTCATCCACTCGCTGTTCGTCTCGCGGAAGCGGCGCTCGAGGTTTTCGACGATGCCCTCAAAGGTATTATAATAGACGCCGCTGCCGAACTCATTCGTGCGGTGCATCTCGATTTTTTCTTCGTTGGTGCCGTAGAGCAGGGCGTTGACGGCCTCGGTGCTCATCTCTTTGATGGGAGTATCCAGCGTAAAGCCGTATTTTTTGCCCAGACCCAGATAATACATCTCGGCTACGGAGCCTTCGGCGTAGTACCAGCCGCTGGCTTTGATGGCGCCTTCCCGAATCGAGAGATTCCGGTTGGGCAGGATGCGCTCTTCGTCCACCCGCATGAAGGTGCCGAGGCCGGTACACTTCTCGCAGGCACCCAGAGGGTTATTGAAGGAGAAGAGCCGGGGCGACAAATCGCTGATGGAAATGCCATGCTCGGGGCAGGCGAAATTCTGGCTGAAGGTCATGCACTCGCCGCCGATGACATCCACCTCAGCCACGCCGTCGGTGAGGGCAAGCGCCGTTTCCAGCGAGTCAGCCAGACGGCCGCGGATGCCCTTGCGCATGGCAAGACGGTCAACGACGATCTCCACGGTGTGCTTGATGTTCTTTTCCAGCGCGATCTCCTCGTCGAGGTCGTACATATTGCCGTCGATTTTCACGCGGGCGTAACCGGCGCGGCGGGCGGCGTCCAGCTCTTTCTGCTGGGTGCCTTTGCGCTGACGGACGACAGGCGCGAGGATCTGGAACTTCGTCCCCTCTTCCAGCTTGAGCACAGCGTCCACCATCTCATCCACGCTCTGCTGGCTGATGACCCGCCCACACACCGGGCAGTGCGGCACGCCCACGCGGGCGTACAAAAGGCGCAGATAATCGTAAATTTCCGTCACAGTACCCACGGTGGAGCGGGGGTTGTGGCTGGTGGTCTTCTGGTCGATGGAAATGGCCGGAGACAGGCCGGTGATCTCGTCCACATCGGGCTTGTCCATCCGGCCAAGGAACATCCGGGCGTAGCTGGACAGGCTCTCGACATAGCGGCGCTGGCCGTCGGCGTAGATGGTGTCGAAGGCAAGGCTCGACTTGCCCGAACCGGAAAGGCCGGTCATAACGATGAATTTTTCACGCGGGAGGGTCAGATTCACGTTTTTCAGGTTGTGCTCCCGCGCACCCTTGATGACTATTTTATCGTTTGCCAAGGTACTTTCTCCCTCTTCTCTGTGTCTGTGCATGGTTCTGCTTCCGCTCCGTCTCTGCCGAGGAATCCACAGTGGGATTCTCGCCCCGGCGCAGGCGGTCGATCTGGTCGCGCAGGAAGGCCGCGTGCTCAAATTCCAGCAGCTTGGCGGCTTCCTTCATCTCCCGGGTCAGGCGGTCAATGGCGGCTTCGCGCTCGAGCTTGCCCATCCGCCGGGTGTTTATCCTGGCATTCTCAGCCTTGTCGCTGATCTCAATCGAATCCGGGATGGCCTTGACGATGGTTTTCGGGACGATGCCGTGTTCAGCGTTGTAGGCCATCTGGATGGCGCGACGGCGCTCTGTCTCGGTGATGGCGCGGTCCATGCTGTCCGTCACCTCGTCGGCATACATGATGACCAGACCTTCCGCGTTGCGGGCGGCGCGGCCGATGGTCTGGATCAGGCTCGTCTCGCTGCGGAGGAAGCCCTCTTTGTCGGCGTCGAGGATGGCCACAAGGCTCACCTCGGGCAGGTCGAGGCCCTCACGCAGCAGGTTGATGCCCACCACCACGTCGATGGTGCCGAGGCGGAGGTCTTTGATGATCTCCATCCGCTCGAAGGTGTCCACCTCGTGGTGCATATACTTGACCTTTATCCCCTGCTCGGTGAAGTAATCCGTCAGGTCTTCGGCCATTTTCTTGGTCAGCGTCGTGACCAGGACGCGCTCATGCCGCTCGATGCGAGCGTTTATCTCGCCCAGAAGGTCAGTCACCTGCCCCTCTACGGGGCGCACCGAGATGAGCGGATCCAGCAGACCAGTGGGCCGGATGACCTGCTGGGCCACCTGGGTGCTGTTCTTCCGCTCGTACTCGCCGGGGGTGGCCGAGACAAATATCATCTGGTTGAGCTTGGATTCCACTTCCTCGAACTTGAGGGGGCGGTTGTCAAAGGCCGACGGCAGGCGGAAACCGTACTCCACCAGCGTCTTTTTGCGGGCGTAGTCGCCACCGTACATGGCCCGCACCTGCGGCAGGGTGACATGGCTCTCGTCTACGAAGAGCAGGAAGTCGTCCGGGAAATAGTCGAGCAGAGTCGTGGGCATACTGCCCGGCGCACGGCCCGACAGAACGGCAGAATAGTTCTCGATGCCCTTGCAGATGCCCACTTCCGTCAGCATCTCAATGTCGTAGTTCGTCCGCTGCTGGATGCGCTGAGCCTCGATGAGCTTGCCTTCCGAGGTGAACTGCTTCACCTGCGCGTCGCACTCGGCGCGAATCTTTTCAATGGCGGCAGCCTTTTTGTCGGCGCTGACGATGTAGTGGCTGGCCGGGAAGATGGCAACGTGCTTGACCACGTTCTGCTTTGCACCCGTGAGGGGGTTGAACTCGGTGATGCGGTCGATCTCGTCGCCGAAGAACTCCACCCGGATGGCCAGCTCGCTCATATAAGCCAGATAGATGTCCACGATGTCGCCGTGGACGCGGAACTTATTGCGAATAAAATTAACGTCATTGCGCTCATATTGCAGCGTCACCAGCTTTTCGCACAGCTCGTCCCGCTCCATCTGCATCCCGGGACGCAAGCTGATGACCATGCTGCGATAGTCGATGGGGTCGCCCAGCGAGTAGATGCAGGACACCGACGCGACGATGATGACGTCCCGCCGCTCCGAGAGCGCCGCCGTAGCCGAGTGGCGCAGGCGGTCTATCTCGTCGTTGATGGCGCTGTCCTTTTCGATATAGGTATCGGTGCTGGGGATATAGGCCTCCGGCTGGTAGTAGTCGTAGTAGGAGACGAAATATTCCACGGCGTTGTCCGGAAAAAACGAGCGGAACTCGGTGCAGAGCTGGGCGGCCAGCGTCTTGTTGTGGGCCAGCACCAGCGTCGGACGGTTGCACTGGGCGATGACGTTCGCCATCGTGAAGGTCTTGCCGCTGCCGGTGACGCCCAACAGGGTCTGGCAGCGGTCGCCCCGCTCTACCCCCTCTACCAGCTGTGCGATGGCCTGCGGCTGGTCGCCCGTGGGGGCGTAGGACGACACCAGATGGAATTTTTCGTCTGCCACAAAAAGCCCTCCTTTTCAAAACTACGATTAGTTGTATCTCTCGCAGCCATTATACCACAATTATTTTATAATGTAAATCATTCTCTTCCATATGGGCGTAACATTGCGCCGGTCTCGAAGTCGTAGAAAGGCAGGCGGTTGGATTCCCGCATGGAGAAGTAGTCGTTTTCGGCGAGGATGATGTGGTCCCGCAGGCGTATCTTGACCAGCCCCAGCGCACGGACGATGTTCTCGGTGGCGGCGAGGTCTTCGCGGGAGGGCAGCGGCACACCGTTGGGGTGGTTGTGGCAGAGCACGACGCTTTCCGTCCCGCCCCGGAGCGCCGCCGAGACGACATCCTTCACCTCGAGACTCACCATCCGGGCGTTCCCCTCCTTGAGCCAATACACGCTCTTTACCCGGCTGCGGCTGTCCAGCGAAAGGAGCAGGGCTTTCTCCTGTTTTGCCCCGGCGAAGCGGGGTTTCAGGTAAGCCGCCAGCCGCTCGATGGTGGTCAGCGCACCCTCGGTGCTGGTGCGGCTGTGCTCGTAGTACCGGCTCACCTCGGGCAGGAGATGCAGCATCCGGGCGCTGGCCGGGCCGACGCCCGGCACACGGCAGAGTTCTTCTTCACTGGCTTCCAGCACACCGGAAAAGCTGCCGAACCGCTCCAGCAGCGCGTGGGCGATGTCATTGGTATCCCGGCGGGCGTTGGTGATGTAGAGCAGATATTCCAGTGCCTCGTGGGGTGCGAGGCTTTCCAGCCCGTACTGCTCCACCCGGGCGCGCATCCGCTGCCGGTGACCCTCGTGGCTTATGTTCTGTCCTGCCATAGCTGCGCTCCTTTGTTTGTAGTCGTTTCTTTTATAGTACCCCATTTTCGGCAAAAGACAAGAGCCGACAGAAAATATTCTGCGTTGACTTCATGGGAAGAGTAGATTATTATAAAGTAGAAAGAACACTTTTCGGTACGCCAGAGCCTCCCCTCGATAGGGGAGGTGGCATTGCGAAGCAATGACGGAGAGGTTTCATTCCTACGGCAAAGCCATCCTTCGTACAACCTCTCAGTCTCGTCGCAAGCTCCTCGCCAGCTCCCCTTGTAGGGGAGCCTTTGGCAAAAAGGCAAGCAGAATCTTTCCAGAAAAGCAAAAAGGATATACTTTTATGAAACAATACACTGCCACCGCCAACGACGAGGGTGTCCGCCTCTCTCGCTTTGTCCAGAGCGTGACCCGCGACTTCCCTACCAGCCTTTTATACAAGAGTTTCCGCAACAAGCGCATCAAAGTCAACGGCAAAAAGGGTGTACCCGAAGACCGCCTCAAAGCCGGCGACCTCATCGAGCTCTACATCAACGACGAATTCTTCCCGCCGGAGGGTGCAAAGCCAACCTGCAAGCCCGCCCCCAAAAAGCAGCAGAACCAGCCCAAGGTGACGGTCATCTACGAGGACGAGAACATTGCCGTCCTCTACAAGCCCACCCACCTGCTCTGCCACAGCGACCGCACCGGCGACGCAAACCTTGTGGACGCCTTCACCCAATATCTGGCCCAGAAGGGCGAGTACGACCCCCAGGGCGAGAACCGCTTCAAGCCCGGCATCTGCAACCGCCTCGACCGCGGCACTGAGGGCCTCGTCATCGCGGCCAAGAGCTACGCCGCCCTCCGGGACATGAACGAGATCATCCGCACCGACCTGCTCAAGAAGGAATACTACACTATCACGGTGGGCATCCCCCAGAGCGGGCGCTTCACTGCATGGTGGGAGCATGACGAAAAGAACAACAAGGTGAGCATCCACGCCCACCAGTCCCAGGACGAGCGCCGCAAGCAGATCATCACCGATGTGGACGTGCTGCGGACGGCTGGCCCCTTCGCCCTCTGCCGCATCGGCCTCATCACCGGCCGCACTCACCAGATCCGCGCCCATCTGGCCTATCTGGGCAAGCCGGTGCTGGGCGACATCAAGTACGGCAACCGGAAGATGAATGAGCGCACCGGCACCAAGACGCAGGCCCTCTGCGCCGTCCGTATCAGCTTCCTCGACATTCCCGAGGAAAATACCCTCCACTACCTCTCCGGCAAGGTCATCAAACTGAAAGACCCCCAGATCGTAAAGCAGTTCGACACACTGGATAAAAATAAGCAGGCCCCCGCCGAGGAGAAGTAAGATGGAAAAAGTCGATAGGACCCACTGGGAGCGGGCTGAATTGTTCGAGTTTTTCTCCGCTGTTTCCCACCCTTTTTACAGCGTCACCTTCCGGGTGGATGTAACAAACCTTTACCGCTATGTCAAGGAGCGGCACTTGTCGTTTTATTACGCGATGGGGTATCTCGTGACGGACGCCGTGAACAGCGTGAAGAATTTCCGCTACGCCATCCGGGACGGCGAGGTGTGGCTGCTGGATGAGCGCATTCCCAGTCTGACCGACCTGAAACCCGGCAGTGAGCAGTTTCACATCGTCACCCTGCCAAAAGTCGGTGGCATTGCGGAGTTCTGTGCCTCCGCACAGGCGAGAAGCGCTGCCCAGAAGACCCTTCTTGACCAGGACGAAGAGAACGACAACCTCATCTATATCTCCTGCACGCCGTGGTTCGACCTGACCGGCTGCACCAACGAGCGGGATTTTGACCGGGACGACAACATCCCCCGCATCACATGGGGCAGATATGGCGAGGAAAATGGCCGCAAGAAATTGGGGATGTCGGTGGAGGTCAATCACCGCTTCATCGACGGTCTCCATTTGGGGAAATTCTACGAGAAACTACAGGCCGACATCGACGCACTATAAGGAGGCGTTTCCATGTACCCTGACCTCAAGACCGCCGAGGCCCTTTTAGCCGAAGCTGAGCCCCACAACCCCGGCCCCTGGGGCGACCACAGCCGCATAGCAGCCCACTGCGCCGAGGCCATCGCCCGCGCCTGCGGGCTGGACGCAGACAAGGCCTATGTGCTGGGGCTGCTCCACGACATCGGGCGGCGGTACGGCAAGCGGCACCTCGGCCATGTCGTAGACGGCTACCGCTACATGCTCTCGCTGGGGTACGACGAGGTGGCACGGGTCTGCCTGAGTCATTCCTTCAATAACCAGTCGCTGGCCGACTATGTAGGCAGGCGTGACACGACGCCCGAAGAAACGAAAATCATTGCCGACGGACTGGACGGCATGGCCTACGACGAGTACGACAGACTCATCCAGCTCTGCGACTCGCTGGCCGGGGCCGACGGTGTCATGGACATCATTGAGCGGATGGAGGACATCCGCCGCCGCTACGGCGATTATCCGCAGAACAAGTGGGACATCAACCTCGCCATCAAGGCACATTTTGAGGCGCTTGCCGGGCGTGACATCTACGACATCGTGGGCCAGCCCACGGCCCGCAGATAAGTCTCTCCCCTCTTTTGCATTGGAGGTACAGCACCATGCACAAGCCCCGCATCATCTTTTTTGACATCGACGGCACCCTCATCGACATGGAGAAAAAGCGTATTACTGAGCGGACACTGGACGCTCTGCGCCGCTTACAGCAAAACGGCATCCTGCTGGCCGTCGCCACCGGGCGTTCTCCGCTCATTGTGCCGAAATTCGACGGCGTGGAGTTCGACGTCTTTCTCACCTACAACGGCTCCTACTGCTACGACCGTCGCGGAGATATTTTTGCCAGCCCCATCCCGCCGCAGGATGTGCAGACGCTGATCCAAAACGCCGCAGCGCTTGGTCGTCCGGTGTCGGTTGCAGGACGGACGCAGCTGCTCTCCAACGGCACGGATGACGATTTGACGGCATATTACGCCATCGGCGGACGAGCACCGGTCATTTCCGATAAGTTCGATGAAGTCTCCCGAGGTGAAGTTTTCCAGCTGCTGATGGGCTGCCGCGAAAGCGACTGGCCCGTCATTCTCAAAGGCACGAGCGGTGCAAAAATCGCCGCCTGGTGGGACAGGGCGGTGGACATCATCCCCAGCTCCGGCGGAAAAGGAGCCGGTATCCGGAAAGTTCTGGCCTATTACGGCCTGACGCCCGAGGATGCAATGGCTTTCGGTGACGGCAACAACGATATAGAAATGTTTCAGGCTGTCGGTCACAGCGTTGCCATGGGCAACGCCTCTGCTGATTTGAAAGCCATCGCCAGCGAGGTCTGCGGCACCTGTGCAGAGGACGGTATTTACCACTACTGCAAAGAAAATGGTTTGATTTATCGCAATTTTCAAAAATAGTGCCTATCAAAATAGCATATTTGCGATATGCAGTTTGCGGATGTTGCTTGTGCATT
>ENA-UEYF01002624-UEYF01002624.1-human-gut-metagenome-genome-assembly--contig:-NODE-2624-length-11083-cov-2.582046_pt1 | contig 11083 bp, 9 predicted proteins | sample MGYA00242902_ERZ507920 | MGnify/ENA primary metagenome ERZ507920 (study PRJEB26167, sample SAMN06115402) | human gut metagenome | host: Homo sapiens | place: China:Jiangxi | collected 2016-07-05...
TCAGCTTATGTATAATAACATAGCTTTCCGCAAAAAGCAACCCTTTTTTCAAAAATCTTGAAAAATATTTTTGCAGGCCGTCAGACCTCTTCCGAGACCCCACCGATCCACTGGAAACGGGGGCCATGATAGCCGTCCCGGTCTACCGGCTCGCTCCACATGGCGGCAGGACGCACCCACACGCCCCGCTCTCCATACAAACTAGCCCGGTAGACCACCATCGGCTCCAGAGTCTCCGAGTGGCGGGCCACATACAGCAGCTCATATTCGTTGCCCTTAAAATGCCGGTAGCGGCCCGGGCGAAGTGCAAAAAGCTCCTCCAGCCTTATGCTTCCTCCCGTTTCAGCGCAGCGCATCCAGGCAGGACAGTTCCAGTCCTGCACCGCCACGGGTCCGGATCAGCTCCAGCACCTCCGGCAGTGTGGGCAGGGACGGCATTGCTCCCAACCGCGAGACCGTGATGGCCGCGGTGTGGCTGGCAAAGGTCAGCGCCGCATCCTCGGGCAGGCCCACAGCCAGCGCGGTGGACAGCGCGCCCACAAAGGAATCGCCGGCAGCCGTGGGATCTGCCACATGCTCCATGTGGACACAGGGAACATACCGGGGGCCGCCGGTCTCCGCCACAGCGGAGCCGTAGCTGCCCAGCGTGATGATCACATGCTCCACGCCCTTACCTTGCAGCGTATCGGCAATGTTTCTCAGATCTTCATCCCAAGGGCCGGACTTATCAAAGCGCAGGGGCAGATGGGTCTCCTGAGATGCCTCCTGCTCGTTGGGGATCAGGTAGGAGACCAGGCTCAGCAGCTCATCGTCCAGTTCCGTGGCGGGGGCCGGGTTCAGGATCACCGGTACACCGGCCTCTCTGGCCCAGCGGGCCACGGCCCGGTTCACCTCGATGGGGACCTCCAATTGCAGCAGGACCATATCAAACCCGGAAACTGCCTGTTGGATCCAGGCCACTTCTTCCACCGTCAAGGTCCGGTTAGCGCCGGGGATCACTACGATGCGGTTCTGGGCGCTGTGTTCCGTGACTTCCAACACCACGTGTCCCACGCCGGAGTGAATTCCCTTTCGGACCACCGCGAATATAGTCCTGAAACATCATATCGATCCGCCGGGTCAGCTCCTCCGGTGTCTGGGTCAACTCTCCCCGGAGCCAGCTCTCCACCGCCCCTGCCATCATAATGGTCACCAGGCAGATCACCACTTCCACCTCCGGCGAATAGGCCGACAGGCCGTTTTCTTCCGCCGTCTGCCGGACGGCCCGGTCCACGATGCTGCTGACATCCGCCTCCAGCAGCTGTTTCAAAGATTCCTTGCCCAGAGAGTCCAGCGCGCAGAGGCAGACCGCCCGATTCTGATTGATATATTGGAACAGATGCAGAAAGCCGTTCTGCCAGGGGGACACGCCCTGTTGCTGCTGCAAAAGCTCCAGCGCTTCCTTTTCAAAGGTCCAGCGCAGCAGATCGTAAATGTCCGTAAAATAATAGTAGAAATGCTGCCGCCGCATCCCGCAGGTATCCATGATCTCCGCCACGGTGATCCGTTCCAGTGGCTTTTGGGTCATGAGCTGCTTCAGCGCACCGCTGATGGCCTGACAAGTGGTCTCGGAGGTTTTATACCTTTTTCCCATCTTACAGCCCCATTCCGTTAAGTTCTGTTAAGAGTATAGCACAGGTCAAGGGGGCTGTCATTGTTCATTTACAGGCGGTTTGCATAGATTTTAAAAGTTTTTTCAGGCTCCGTCCAGTCAAAAACTGGAAAAACGCAGAATTCTGACAAATGACCGAATTTGACTGTTGCAATTCCAAATGTCTGCGGATATGATACAAGTGATTTCATGTGAATGTGCTGTTGAAACGCGCCATAGAAAGGGGACTCCCATGAGCGACCAGCCAAAAAAAAGCAATTTTTTTGAAAAATTAGCCACGTTTATCGTGGATAAACGGAACCTGATCTTTTTTCTGTACGCCATTGCCATCATCGCCAGCCTGATCACCCAGAGCTGGGTAAAGGTCTGCGACGATCTGACCCAATATCTGCCGGAGACCACGGAAACCCGCCGGGGCCTGACGCTGATGGAGGATGAGATGAAGACCTATGGCACCGCCCGGATCATCGTGTCTCATGTGACGTATGAGATCGCACGGGATCTGGCGGATCAGATCGAAGATCTGAACAACATCTCCTCCGTGGACTTCTGGGACGCGGACAAGTCGGCGGATGATACCACCCTGCCCTCCGCTGCCAACAAGACCTATGAGGATTACATGCAGGGCGCCGACGCCCTCATCACCGTCACCTTCCGGGGCGAAAACGATGACCAGTCCGCCAAGGACGGTCTGGCCGCCGTGAAGGAACTGCTGGCCCCCTATGACACTTATATCTCTACCGATGTGGGCTACTCCAAATCCGAAACGCTGAATGAGGAAATGGGCATTATCTTAGTGGTGGCCGCGCTGGTCATCGTGCTGGTGCTGCTGCTGACCTCCCGTTCCTACGCCGAGGTGCCGGTGCTGTTGCTGACCTTTGTGGCGGCGGCGCTGCTGAACAAGGGCACCAACTTCATCTTCGGCGAGATCTCCTTCGTGTCCGACTCTGTGACAGTGGTGCTCCAGCTTGCGTTGGCCATCGACTACTCCATCATCCTGCTTCACCGCTTTCTGGAAGAGCGGGAACACGCCCCGGATGACCGGACGGCCTGCATCATCGCTGTCAGCGCCGCCATTCCCTCTATCTCCGCCAGCAGCCTGACTACCATTTCCGGTCTGGCCGCCATGATGTTCATGCAGTTCCGCATCGGCTTTGACCTGGGTCTGGTGCTCATCAAGGCCATCCTGCTGAGTATGCTGGCCGTGTTCACCCTGATGCCCGGACTGCTGATGCTCTTCTCCAAGGCGATGGAGCGGACCCGCCACAAGAACTTCATCCCCCAGATCGACCGCTGGGGCAAGCTCGTCTACGCCCTGCGCCATGTCGGCGTGCCGGTGTTCATTGTCTGCGTCATCGGCGGCTTCGTGCTCTCCAACCAGTGTCCATATGTGTACGGCGACAATGCGGTCATGACCGTTCGCCGCAATGAGCATCAGGCAGCGACGGACCGGGTGGAAAAGGAATTCGGCACCCAGAATATCATGGCACTGGTGGTCCCCAAGGGGGACACCGCCAGTGAAAAGGCCGTTTTGAAGGAGCTGAGCGGACTGGATGAGGTGGATTATGCCATGGGTCTTTCCAATGTGGAGGCCAAGCCCGGCTACTTCCTCACCGACAAGCTGACGCCCCGGCAGTTCTCGGAGATGATGGGTCTTTCCTACGAGGAAGCCTGCATCCTCTACGCCGCCTATACAGCGGATCAGGAGGATAACTACGGCCCCATCGTGGGCGGCATCGACAGCTATACCGTATCCGCCATGGATATGATCCTCTTTATCTATCAGGAGAAGGAAAAGGGCTATGTGACGCTGGATGACGAGGATGAGCGGGAGATCAATGACGCCTATACGCAGATCACCGACGCCCAGGCCCAGATGCTGGGCCCCAACTACACCCGCATGGTCATGAACCTGAATCTGCCGGAGGAGGGGACCGACACCTTCGCCTTCCTGAAAACCGTTCACAGCATCGTGGAGAAATACTACGATGCCGACGATGTGTACTTAGTAGGCAACTCCACCAGTGACTACGATCAGTACGTGTCCTTCGCCAGAGACAATGTGATGATCATGGTCCTGTCCGTGGTGTTCGTGGTTCTGGTGCTGGTGTTCACCTTTATGTCCGTGGGTCTGCCCATTCTGCTGATCTTGGTCATTCAGGGCAGTATCTGGATCAACTTCACCTTCCCCACGGTGCTGCACACCAACATCTTCTTCATGAGCTATCTGATCGTTACCTCCATCCAGATGGGCGCGAATATCGACTACGCCATCGTCATTTCCACCTGGTATTCCGACCTCAAGACCCGGATGAGCCCCAGAGAGGCCCTGATCAAGGCGCTGGATCTCTCCTTCCCCACGGTACTGACCTCCGGCTCCATCCTGTCCGCCGCGGGCTTCCTCATCGGGCAGATCACCACGGAACCGTCCATCGTAGGCATTGGCCAGTGCCTCAGCCGGGGCACGCTGATCTCCATGTTCCTGGTCATGTTTGTCCTGCCTCAGATTCTGGTGCTGGGTGACCGGATCGTGGAAAAGACCAGCTTCCAGGTAAAGCTCCCCGCAACACCCATCGCTTCTCAGCGTTTCTCCGGCACCACCTTTGTCAATGGCCGTGTCCGGGGCCGGATCTCCGGCTTTGTGGACGCGGAGATCCATGGCGTAGTCAAGGGCGATATTTCCGCCATCATGTCCTCCGGCAGCTATGATCTGCCGGAAGGCAGCGGCCAACCGCCCGAAGCAGGGGCGTCACCGGAGGATACACCGAACACGCCGCCTGCGGGTTCTGTCACCGGAAAGGAGGGGGACACCCAATGAAACACATTCAAAAATGGTCCGCCCTTCTCATGGCTGTGACCCTGCTGTTTACCCTGGCCGCTCCCGCCGCGCTGGCGGCTGAGAGCACCGTTACCATCAAAACCGCCGAGGATTTGGCCGAATTGTCCCGGAACTGCACGCTGGATACCTGGTCTCAGGGAAAGGCTGTGATTCTGGAGAACGATCTTGACCTCCACGGTGTTGACTTCACTCCGATTCCCACCTTCAGCGGCACATTCCAAGGCAACGGACACACCATCTCCGGCCTGACCCTTACCGGCAGCGGCAACGTCCGGGGTCTGTTCCGCTACATTCAAAACGGCGCCACCGTTCAGGATCTGACGGTCATGGGCACCATCCACCCCAATGGGCATCAGGATGAACTGGGCCTGCTGGCCGGCAGCAACGCCGGACGGCTCTTAAACTGCATCGCCTCCGGCACCGTCATGGGTGATAACCGCATCGGCGGTCTGGTAGGCGTCAATGAAACCGGCGGCGAGCTGGTGGGCTGTGCCTTCTCCGGCAGCATTACCGGCAAACATTCCACCGCCGGCGTGGTGGGCGAAAACCGCGGGACCCTGACCCGCTGTTCCAACAGCGGCAGCATCAACACCCACGATCTGGAAGACGATCCCAAGACCGACTATACAAATCTGGCCCAGCTGAACTCCATGGAAAACGTCCCGGCTTATACGGACGTCGGCGGTGTGGCAGGCTATTCCAAGGGCACCATCCAGAGCTGCTCCAACAGCGGCTCCGTGGGCTATGACCAGATCGGCTATAACATCGGTGGCATCGTCGGCCGCAGCACCGGCTGGCTGGATGGCTGCGTCAACACCGGCTCCGTCAGTGGGCGGAAGGACATGGGCGGCATCGTGGGCCAGCTGGAGCCGGAGGTCTTGCAGACCTTCAGCGAGGATTTCCTCGACAAGCTGCTGGCCCAGCTGGATACGCTTCAGGATATCATGGATCGTACCGCCAACCACGCTGACAGCATTTCCGACTCCGTCCACGCCCAGATGAGCGATCTCACCGGCAAGGTCCGGGACACCAAGGACATCGCCAAGGAACTGACCGATGCCATGACGGACTGGGCCAACGGCAACATTGACGAAATCAATGAACTTTCCGCTCGGATCTCTCAGGCGCTGGACGATCTGGCAGACATTCTGGATGACACAGGCAGTGCACTGGACGCATTGGACGCTCTGCTGGATACGCTGGAAAAAGTTCGGAAGGATCTGACCGGCGGCAATGACGCGGCAGAGGATTTTCAGAAAGCCCTTACCAATCTGCGGGATGCCCGGGACGCTGCCCGGGAGACCCATAAGGCAGTCACATCAGCAGCAAAAGATGTTCTGGATGCCATCATCAGCGGTAAGGATCCTCAGGAAGCTCTGGATCATCTGAAGGACGTACTGGGGAATTACAGCACCGCCCTCCGGTTGGTCGGCACCGCTCTGGAGCAGATGCGGCAGGCGCTGAATGCTCTGCCCGCAGATATTTCTCGGCTGAAAAAAGCGCTGGAGGATCTGGGGGATGTGGAGAACGCTGCCCACAAGGCCCTGAACCGACTGGATCAGGTGGTCCGCGGTCTGGAAGAACTGACACGGAAGCAGGCTGACAAGCCTGAAATCAAAATAGATCCCATCGGATCTGATCTTACGGAAAAAGGCAGCCAGCTTCAAAACGCCATGGACGCCCTTCTGGACAGCGGTGAAGCTCTGAACCAACTGCTCAGTGACTCTGCCGACACCCTCATCGCCGACCTCAAGGCCATCAACAGCCAGTTCCGCTCCATTACGAATCTGATCCGCAGCGAAAAAAGCGACTGGAATCAGGGCCAAAGCAAGAGCAAGGAGGATCAGATCCGGGATCATTTTCAGGACCTGTCCGATTCCTGCGACCCCGTCAAGCAGCATGACGGCCGGATCTCCGCCTCCGAAAATAAAGGTGAGATCACCGGCAGCACAAATTTAGGCGGCATTGTGGGTTCCGTGGGAATTGAGATTGACTTCGATCCTGACGGCGATACGACCAAAGTCGGCAACTATTCTTTGGATTTCCACTACCAGACCCGCGCCCTTCTGACCGGCTGCACCAACAGCGGTGCCGTCACCGGGCGGAATGACTATGCCGGCGGCATCGTGGGGCAGGCGTATATCGGTCAGATCACCGATTGCCAGAGCTACGGCGCCGTCTCCACCGACGGCAGCTATGTCGGCGGCATCGCGGGCCGCTCCGACAGCAGCATCCGCCTGAGCTGGGCCAAATGCACCCTTTCCGGTGAGGATTATGTGGGCGGCATCGCCGGTTATGGTAAAACGCTCTCCGACTGCCGCAGTCTCGTCACCGTGGACGGCGGCGCTTACACCGGTGCTATCGCGGGAGATGTGGACGAGGATGGCTCCGTGACCGGCTGCCTGTTCACCCACGAAACGCTGGGTGCCATTGACGGCATCAGCTACGCCGGGAAGGCAGAGCCCGCCGCCTTCGATGTTCTCTGCGCAGGAGACACTGTTCCCAAGACCTTCTCCCAGATGGAACTGACCTTCCGGGCGGACGGCAAGGTGGTAGTGGTAGTCCCCTTCCAGTACGGACGGGGGATCGACAGCCTGCCGGAGATCCCGGCGAAAAAGGGTTTCTCCGCTGTCTGGCCTGATCTGGACTATACCCATCTCACCGCCAGTCAGACACTGGATGCCGTCTACACACCTTACACCTCCTCCCTGACGGATGACACCCAGACCCTTCCCCAGATCCTGGTGGATGGCAGCTTCAGCAGCCGGGCCACCGTCAGCCACACTTCGGAACCTGTCTCCTGGACAGATGCGAAGGGCTCTGCCCGCACCGGCACCGCCGTTACCGTCACGGTGGACGATCCGGATATGACCGCTATCTCCTACACGGTCCACTACCGGCTCCCGGAGGACGGCAAGCGCTATGACCTCTGGGTCAAGACGGAAAACGGCTGGGAAAAGCAGGACAGCACCGTGGACGGCAGCTATCTGCTGTTCACCTCCGACCGGGAAACCGTCACCTTCTGTGTGCAGGAGCGGACCGCCAGTCCTCTGCTGTGGGTCTTGCTGGCAGTTCTGATCCTTTTGGCTCTAATGCTGGTGGTGATCCGGATCCGCAAAAAGCGGGGCCGCCAAACCATACGGAGCCGCCTGCGGAAGGCCCGTCAGAAAAAATCGTAAATATCATAAGCAAGAAAAAACCGGACTGTGCGGCGCGCAGTCCGGTTTTTCTCGTCTCCCTCTCATAGATCCCGCCAAATGGGGCATACTGTTCGCATGACTTTCAGCTGGGAGGCATGGTATGAACAGCAAACGGATCGGCAGGCGAACAGTTGCGCTCCAGACACCGCCCTCAGTCCTCTCCTTTGCCAACATCGGCGGACGGATGGAGGGCCAGGGACCTTTGGCCAAATATTTCGACGAGCTGTGCGACGATTCCTTTTTCGGCGAAAAAACGTGGGAAAAGGCGGAGGCCACCATGCAGCGTCGGGTTTTACGGCGGGCGCTGGAGCAGGCGGGGCTGAAGCCGGGCGATGTGGACTATGTACTGGCGGGGGACCTGTTGAACCAGTGTATCGGCTCCTCCTTCGGTCTGCGGGAACTGGGCATCCCCTTTTTCGGCCTGTACGGGGCCTGTTCCACCATGGGAGAGGCACTGGCGTTGGCGTCGCTGCTCATTGACGGCGGCTTTGCGGAAACCGTCGCCGCCCAAGCAAGCTCCCACTTCTGCACCGCCGAGCGGCAGTACCGGATGCCAGTCCCCTATGGCAGCCAGCGCTCCCCTACCGCCCAGTGGACCGCCACCGCCGCCGGCTGCACCCTTCTCTCCGCCCAAGGGCCGGGGCCTTATATCACTCACGTCACCTGCGGGAAAATTGTGGATCAGGGTATCACCGATCCCAACAACATGGGGGCTGCCATGGCTCCCGCCGCCTAGGACACCCTCCGGGCCTACTTTGCCGACACGCACACCGGCCCGGCGGATTCTGATGCCATTTTCACCGGGGACTTAGGAGAGCTGGGTCACGAGATCGTAATGGACCTGTTTCGGCAAGACGGCGTGGACATGACCCGAAACTATGAGGACTGCGGCATGCTCCTCTATGACCGGGACCGACAGGATATGCACGCTGGCGGTTCCGGCTGCGGCTGCTCCGCGGCGGTATTCAACGGCTATCTTCTCACCGGCTTGAAACAGGGCCGCTGGCGGCGCATCCTGTTCGCCCCCACCGGGGCGCTGCTATCTCCCACCTCCAGTTTTCAGGGGGAGTCTATTCCCGGCATCTGCCATCTGGTGTGCGTCAGCACGGAAAGGTAGGGCGTATGGCATATCTTAACGCATTTCTCTGCGGCGGACTTCTCTGCGCTGTGGGGCAAATTCTGATTGACCGCACCCGGCTGACCCCCGCCCGTATTCTGACGGGCTATGTGGTCGCCGGCGTGTTCCTCAGTGCCGTGGGTCTGTATCAGCCATTGGCAGATTGGGGCGGAGCCGGGGCCACGGTGCCCCTGACGGGCTTTGGCCACGCGCTGGCCAAGGGCGTTGAAAAGGCGGTGGCGGAGCAGGGCTGGCTGGGTGTCCTCACTGGTGGTCTGTCTGCCACAGCAGGCGGCATCACCACAGCGGTAGTCTCCGCCGTGGTGATAGCCCTGATCTTCAAGCCGGGAGACAAGCGATAAGAAAACCGGGAGCGGCACAGCCACTCCCGGTTTTTCCCGCATTGTCCGCAAATTGTCACCGAATTGTTCTTCTTTTTCTGTCAAAAAACTGATATAATGAGACTTACATCTACGATTCGACAGAAAGGATCTGGTTTCTATGCGGCGTATCACCACGCTTTTCTTAGCTCTTTTACTGACCCTCTCCCTCACCGCCTGCGGCGGCACGGCCCAGCCGAACCCTCCCGCCCAGACCGGCGATGACGCTTCTCAGACGGAGACCCCCGACACCGCCCCGGAGCCTGCCGAGGAGCCGGAGGAACCCCAGCAGGAGCCATACGTCATCTCCTCCCCCACCGTTGACCGGGGCACCGTGGACGGCGTGACCTATGTACCGTGGGACGGCGTGGTGGAGCATCTGTTTTTCCACCCCATCGTGGCCTACCCGGAGCTGGCCTTTGACGGCGACAGTCAGGCCGACGGCATCGATGACTGGATGGTCACAGTGGACGAATATGACAAAATTCTCCAAAGCGTATATGACCGGGGCTATGTGCTGGTGGACATCAATGACGTATGGAGCGAAAGCACCGACGCCAACGGCCAGCCGGTGATGGTCCGGAACACCCTCTACATCCCGGAGGGCAAAAAGCCCCTGATCTTCTCCTATGACGATGTGAACTACTATGACTATATGCTCAAGGACGGCTTTACCTACAAGCTGATCCTGGGAGAGGACGGTCTCATCTGGAGCTATGGTCTGGATCCTCAGGGCAACGAGGTCATCTCTCAGGATCTGGACGCCGTGACTATTCTGGACAAGTTTGTCCGGGAGCACCCCGACTTTTCCCCCTTCGGTGCCAAGGGCAGCCTCAGTCTCACCGGCTATCAGGGCATTTTAGGCTACCGCACCAACACGGACACCAAGGTCTGGAATGATGAATTGGAGGCCAACCGTCTGAAGGAATGTGAGGCTGTAAAGCCCATCATCGCGGAACTGAAGCGCACCGGCTGGACCTTCGGCAGTCACACCTGGGGCCACATCAACCTTGCGTCCTCCTCTCTGGACCGGGTGAAGGCGGACACCAAGCGCTGGATGGATGAGGTGGGCAGTCTGGTAGGCCCCACCACCATTCTCTACTATCCCCACGGTGCCCGGCCCGACGGGGATGATGTCCAGAGCACCGGCCCCATTTTCAAGTATTTGCAGGAGCAGGGCTTCCGGGTGTTCGCCTCCGTGGGCATCAGCTCCTACTCCAAAATCAAAACCGACATCTGCGCGGTGATCTGTGACCGGCTCCACCCGGATGGCACCACCCTCCGGGGCAGCGACAAGGTCATCGGCTGGTACAGCCAGTTCTACGATGCCAGAGACATCATCGACCTGGACGTGCGCCCCAACCGGGGCGTGAAGTGGACGCCGAAATCCGCGTCCTGACCGCGAAAAGGAGGCTTTATCCATGAGTCTTGACGAATTGAAGGCCGCAGCCGTGGCCATGCTGGACCGAGCCTATTGTCCCTACTCCCATTTCCCCGTGGGCGCCGCCGTGGAATGTACCGACGGCACGGTTTTCACCGGCTGCAACATTGAAAACGCCGTTTACCCCGTAGGCACCTGCGCCGAGCGCACCGCCATGGGGAAGGCCATCAGCGAAGGCCACCGGGACTTCGTCCGCATCGTCATCGCCGGACGCAGCGAGGACTATTGCTACCCCTGCGGCATGTGCCGCCAGTTTATGAAGGAGTTCGCCCCGGAGATGCAGGTCATCTGCCTCAACGGCAAGGGAGAAGCCAAAGAGCTGACCCTCCGGGAGTTGCTGCCCTACGGCTTTGACAATTCCTTCCTGCCCGAAAAAAACTGACCTGTCCCATTCAAAAGGCGCACCGCCGCGGCGGTGCGCCGTTTTTTGTGTTCTTTCACGCATGCTATCCACA
>ENA-UEYF01002628-UEYF01002628.1-human-gut-metagenome-genome-assembly--contig:-NODE-2628-length-11067-cov-4.934395_pt1 | contig 11067 bp, 9 predicted proteins | sample MGYA00242902_ERZ507920 | MGnify/ENA primary metagenome ERZ507920 (study PRJEB26167, sample SAMN06115402) | human gut metagenome | host: Homo sapiens | place: China:Jiangxi | collected 2016-07-05...
TCTTTCGTCCTCTCTTCCCATTCCTGGGCTACTTTTTTCATAGAAGATTGCTTTAGCAGACATCGATTTAAGTGTTGATCGAAATCCGATTCCCTTAACTGTTTACGGTTAAACATGGAGAAAATCAATCGGTCCGCCAATATGGGTTTAAAGATTTCTGCCATATCCAGAGCCAGAGAATAACGCCTTTCCCCCGGCTCATGCAGAAAGCTGATCGTCGGATTCAATTGGGTATGATAAATGGCATCCAGACATAACGAATAACACATACTGTTAGCAAAAGAAATCATCGCATTCACCTCATTGGAAGGTGGCATCTTTGTCCGGTTTCCCATGGAAAAACCATCGATAATCGTATCAAATGCCTCATAATAGGTTTGACGGATATTCCCCTCGATTCCCATCAACATCGGAATATCGGTTGCAGTAGCAATCAATGGAATATAGGCTTCTATCCGTTCAATCTGTTGCCTGGTATCTTTTCCCCGATTCGTATAATATCTCAGATTCTTCAACATGTTAAACGCTGCCCCATCGATAAAACTTCGGGCAATTGCCATCCGTTTTTCCTGCCGGATATGGTGCTTCATCTGGGCAATCTGCATCTTGCCGGATAACAGGTAATCTTTAGGCATAAACGAACCGGTATAATGTTCATAATAATCGAAAAAATGAACCGCCACCTGATGCTTACCCAGAAAATTGTACATCATACTATTGGTATCCAAACTACCGAATACAAAGAGATTATCTACGGTTTCAATAGGAATGTAACGGGGTTGCCCTTCCTGTCCCTCTTCGTCTACCGGAGTAAATTTCAGCGTATTATCCTTCCGGCTCAACCGCCCGGGATTAAATAAATAGTACGTCCTTTTCATAAAACAATTTTAAGTCCATTAAAAAACATTTATTCCCTGTTTCATTCCCCTTCTCCGGAATAACAAAATTCATAATATGAACAGGCTCCGCATTTTCCTTTGGATAAAGCAGGCGGACATGCCTCCTCCCCGATCAGCTGTCGGATCTCCACCTCCATCTGACGCAATATTTCCCGGTCCCCCTCTTCCAACTCCACCCGCATCGTCTCCCTCAGTAAAGGGTATTCCAACATCCCCACCACATCGGCTATTCCTTCCCGTTCAAACAAAAGCAAATAATATTTCACCTGCCAGATATATGCCTCCTCTTTCGATGTAGATTTTTTGATTTCATGAATCACCTTCTCTTTCGGATCATAAAAATCAATCACAGAACCACCGATTCTCACTTCTTCATATCTGGCTGCCCGGTTCGGATACGAAGTCTCATGTACCAGCTTTCCTTCCGTGACTACATCCGAGGTATGTTCCATCCGGATACCATTGGCATGTAACCACGTTTCCCGTTTACACACCTGATAAAGATTAATCAAAGTTCCTGTCACATTTATCATATAAAAGTTATATCTTTCAATGCTCTGTTATTCAATCCCATTTTATAGTCGTACAATTTTCCGTTCACCCCCTCATCTTCCCAATGGGATAAATAAAAATACCCCAACTTTTCTTCCCCCGTCCCCCCTTTCAACTCCTGCAATTCTTTCGAATAACCAACCAAAGAAAAAGTAAAACACGACAATATCCGCTGCATGATTTTAAAACCGACCTTTTCTTCCAGATCAAATTTTGCAGGATGATCACGATATACGAGACGTTCGTACACCTCCCACACTTCCTTTCCATCCAACAGTCCCTCACAAGGCACAACCCCAAAATCTTCCAGAAATTGAAGTTCCCGGTCAGAAAACAGACGCTCTTTAACACCTTCTGTCATCGAATCCACTTCTACCGGCAACGGTATAGGGACAAAAACAGTTTCATTCTGCTGCTCGATTACCTGAAAATTACGATCTACCTGTTGAAAATCCAACCCTTCGACAAATCTCAAAAATCCCGAACGGAAATTCTGCACATAAGTCTGTTCGTTCATCCAATTTATCTTCTCAAAAACCAATTCATACAAACATCCGAAATCTTTTTCACGAAGAATACGTTCATATTCACCGACAGAAATTTGTTCCCGGACCATCTGATATCTTTTATCTTTTCCATACAAGACACTTGCATTATCCAGTCGGAACAAATAGACTTCACAGCCCACTTTACAGGCATTCCGGTTTACCCTCCCGGCCAACTGTTCATCACTGTCGATCAAGGATATATTTTTAAATCCTAAATCCATATCGATATCGACCCCAGCTTCAACAACCTGTGTCGTGATTAGCAATATATTTTTCTTCCGGCTGAGCGGATTTTTCAGCTCATTGATAATTTCCCGCCTCCGGGGTTCCAGAATTGTCCCGGAGAGAAGGAATACCTCGTCAAAAAAGGGCTCCTTTTCTTGTATGAAAGCATAAAATTCCGCGGCAGATTTTTTAGTGATAAACTCTATTATGGTATGAACCGTCCCGTTCTTCCCCGGTTTATCCCGATATTCCACTGATTTCCCAAGAACAAAATCCGCTAAATCGTTCATATCGATCTCTTCCTGGAACAACTCAAACCTGAACTCCACTCTCCCGGCAAAATTTGGATTCTGCATATAAGATTTTGCCTGAGGCAACAAATCCACAAATCCGGTTCTTTCCTTCAAAGGAATTCTCAGTTTACCGATCTTAGGTAAAGTCGCGGACATCAGAATAAAACGAACCTGAAAAAAGCGGGCATAATGTTCAATCAAATAATACATTTTATCCCACAAAAGCGGATTATAGGTCTGCAATTCATCGATAACCACCACCGCATTCGCCAGGCGGTGGAGTAAATAATTCGCTTCCTTCCGGTTTGTTTTCAACATATCGAAGAACTTCACATGCGACATAACGCACACAGGAAAAAGGGCGAACAAACGATCGATATAATCCTGCTTTTTATCCGCATACAGTCCATCCTCTCTTTCCTCCGTTTTTTCATTAAATCCGGCTTTGGAATGTAACTCCGCCAGTTCCGTAGAAGTCAAGCCCAAAGCATTTTTCAGTGTCTGATTTGTCTGGGTAATCAGAGTCGTATAGGGAAATACATAAAATACTTTCTGAATCTCAGGATGGACGGCCATTAATTCAGTCACCGCCAGCATGGATAAATTTGTCTTTCCCCCTCCCGTCGGAGCCTCAATATAAAACAAACGATCATCAGAATGTTCACGAACGGTCCGGATGACTTCCACAGCCATTCCGGTTCGCAGCCGATTCAAGTGATCACCGGATTTTTCCTGCGGATACTCAAAAACAAATTTATCCAATTGTTCATATATCCCCCGGTTATGCTTGTAATTTCGCAGATGCCCGATCATTTCCTCTACCCGGTGACGGTCTTCAAAAATTCCGGCCTCTTTCACCTGTCTCCCAGTCATATATGCATGAGTCGCCAGATAATCGGCAGCCGTCAGAACAGAAGAATTCAATTTAATCAGCGCATACAAAGCAAAAGAAGCTTCCCGTTGCGCATCCGTTTCCTTTCGGATAGCAACAATATGCTCGAATACAGCTTCGACACAAGTAAAATCCCCTTCATATCCCCAAACCGTCAGATAAGTATGCAATTCTTCATATCCCCCGGCAAATGAATTAAAAAACTCCTCCTCATCGGCACATCCCAAACCGCCGCTATGATGCTGCCGGATAACATAGGCAAAGAAAAAAGCATAGACAAACAGCATCTTTTTTTCTTCCTCCGTCAGGCACGGATCTTGCCACACACGGTCCAATTCAAAAGCCAGAAACAGCCAGGCGCTCAAAAACGAATGTCCATAGGCAGGTACCAATATTTCCGTCTTCCGATGTTTAAACAACCGATTCAACATCCTGGAATATTGAAAATTATCGTTTACCTTACCTGTATCATGAAAAACAAACACCGCCATAAACATCCGTTTCAACTCTTCCTGCACATTCTCCGAGTATTTTCCGGCAATCCCCGGAATCAAACGATCGACGACCTTCTCCAAACCGTGCTTGCCGATCAGCCAACAAGCCCTTTCAACCACTTTGGCCGTATGTTCCTGCAAAGATTCGGCAGATTTTCCGGGACAAATATGTGCCAGATAAGAATCATTTTTCAACCTGCCGAACAATGACTCCATCTGGCCCTGAATTATTTCTTTACAGTCTTTCATATTCAAAACAATTGAACAATCTTTCCTTCCTCTTCCAGCTGATACAAATTTACCATCTGCGTGGCAGCCTGTAAGGTCCAATCCGTAAAAGCGAAGTCGGCCAATTCATATTGCATCAGAACCGGATGAAAACCAACAGGCAAACGTTCGAAATACACAAAACTACCTCGATTCACTATGCCTTTCAGCGAAAACGAAAAACTGGCCTTTACCTGCTGTCCTTTCAATACTCCTTCTTTGATAAACAAGGATGAAACCCGAAAATCAGTTTCCGGTACAAAAGTTTTAAAAGCATATTCCCGGAACGAATCTCCGAACCAGGCCGGATATTCATTTTTACCCAAATAGGGAATATACTCGGCCCATCCTTCCCGGATATACTCGTACAACTTCCGGTGATCCGGATGCTCTTCCGACAACAAAAGATAGCAGCGATAGGCCGGACGAATCAGCATACTCTCTTCAACCAGCAGGTTACCATCCTGATTAGCATATCCGACCGTATTCGTATACTTGACTATCGTTTTCTGAAAATTCCCTTTCTCATGTCTCCCCTCCAAAGGTTCTATTCCCACCGGGAGGGCAGCCAACCGCTGGTAATATTCCGGCCATTCTCCTTTTTTCCGATAACCCCGCAAACCGATAATAGCCCCCAATATGCCTAACAGGGCGGGCTTATGTAACATATTATAGGTCAGCAACACCCCATCATTGTAATCGGGCTTTTTGAAGAAACCGAAATCAGCCTGTATATCAAATGAAATCAGTCGTTGATTATTCATAACCCGTTCAATTCAAGTTCGACCGTTCCTTCCGGCAGATGAATCACTTTTGTAATTCCCTTATTGTAAAACAATTCAATTTTTGAGATCTCATTTTTGATTTTTTCTTTGGACAATAAGGTACTCACTTTCGCAAAATCAATTTCCCGTTCTGCATTTACCTCTATCAAATCCACGAAAGAGGGTAATACCAGCTTCGACTCTTCTTTCAATTCCACCCACAACAAGGCCTCATTCTCCGTTCCTGCCTTGGAAGAGGAATCATAATATGTCACTCCGCAACGTAAAGCTTCTTTCAATTTGGCAATATCCTCCCCCGTTAATCTTCCATTATCGACAAATTCAGTCAGTTCGTCTAAATTACCGGGATTGACTGAAAAATGATGTACGTAATGGCCTTCCTGTAATTTAAATTGGGTTCCTAAAGTCGTTTGCATCGAATCCGTACTATTATCATTGGAGTTCCGGAAAGGCGAAGCAATCTGCTCTGAATAGATAATCCCTTCCACATATCGGTTCACCCCATGCGTCGGTTGTACAACACCATGAATAGACAAATTGGCCGTTTTACTGGCAAAAGTTCCGCCAAATAACCGTACATCCAGACAGCTCAACAAATTTCCCAGAATCACTTTACGCGCCTTGACCGCCTCTTTCTTATCCGCTTTCGGATAATCGCCGAAGAAACGGGCATAATTCTGGTCTAAATCCCGGGGCTGCATATCTCCATTCAGGCTTTTAAAATAAAATACCTTGTCTTCCGGATAATTTTTATCTATATAATTCCGAACGGTATATTTCAATGCTTTATCTGTTGCATATACCGACCCATCGGGCAAAGTACGGGGCTGATGTGAAAAGTCCGCATTATAATTGGAATTGACAGATTTGATTACCACACAACCAAACACTCTGTTTTTAAATGTATTACTCATAATGTTTTATTTTAAGTTAGTTTTCTTCATTTGTTTCTTCTGATTTATTAACGCTAAAAAGCAGATTATCCGAAAAAATCCCGGCCAGCATCATGGGCAGGTAGTCCCGCATATTCGCTTGGGTCTGATAGGCCATAACCGATGCAAACGGATGACGGAAATTGCCTGAAAAATTCTCATGCTTATAGGTATCGAAAAGCCGGGCAATCGCTTTATTCAATTCAGAGGCGTGCACCTGCTGCAAAAAAGGCTCCAGCCGTTTATAACTTTTGTCTGCCGTCTTACTCTTATGTAATAAATAGTAAATCACCTGTCCGGCTGCAAAAGCATATTGTTCGTCGTTTTCCAATATAGCCTCACCTTGCGATAAGGCAACCATAAACACTCTCTGTTCTTCCAATTTACTTGCCATAGTATCTGTATTTTTAAATTGTAAATCAAAACGTTCAGCCAAACTGAACCAAATGTTCATTTTAGACAAAATCCCCCAGCGTTGGGTATGCTGGTTTCCTTTTAATTCATCCAAACGGATATCCTCCAAAATACCGGTCAATAAAATATGATCGAACATAGGACGGGTAACAGCCTGTAATCTGGATTTATAGATATAATCATAAAAAGCTTGCCGATACTTCAATACCAATAAATAGTTATTTTCCGATTTACAGTATTTCGGTTCTAATTCATCGAAATATTTACGTTGTGTATCTCCGGCTTTCGTTCGTGTAATCAACGAGTTATTAAATATTTCGCGTAACACTTTTTCCTCCAACTCAAATACATGGCTTATTTTCTCCGTAAAACCGATCTGAAAATGATCTTTTACCATCCAACCTTCTTTATCCCCACTCTGCAAACGATAGCGGAAACGGGAAACAAAATCGAAATCACAAACCGTATCGCCATAGTAATACAATAAATAATAATCACCGATATCGTCCTGATGATTTTTATAAAGCTCCCGTATGATCTCCTGATAACCGATCCTCTTGCCATCCGCCAAATACCGGGAGAAAACCGCAAGCATTTCGGTCTGCAACTCTTCCCGGTAAACAAACAACGGCAAAGGACGGGGTAAAACATTCCGGCGCATGATTTCCTGAAAATCATGGAGATTTCCAGCCATCTCTCCGGTAATCCGCCCGGCAATATCGAAAACAGCCGACTGATGGGATAAAAAAGGCTTTTTAGTTGGAAATCCATTCAGGAAATCGCTGGTCCCATAGAGTTGATTTTCTACCGAAATATTGTATTCATTGGTATTGAATAATTTGTCCGACAAATATTTTTCATGAACCCGGCGATATTTTTCCATCTCCTCCTCCAAATAAAGAATAATGTACTCCTTATCCTTGACTTCATCAACCTCTGACTGAAAACAGGCAAATAAAGCATTCAGTTTCTCTTTGGAGTTGATAAAATGCTGAAAAACCCTTATTCTTTCTTTCTCGCTATCCTCTTCGACGTAGGATAAAGCATTAGCAAAATAAGTATCGATACGGTCGTAGATTTTAGTCTTATCTTTCGCATATTTTCCTCCTCCTTCCAGAGATTCCCGTTTCAAGGCAATGCAATAAGGAGAACAGGAATGCAGCCCCTTAGCCGGAAGATCGAAACATTTATTGGTATTCACACACCATCCCACCTGAGCCAGCTCAGCACAATGCTGTAAAAAAGGATAATCGAATTCTGTCGCTTTCCGGGTCAGACAAACCCGGCAGACAGACTGTTCGTCCATAAAATGAGTTCCCTCCTTTTCCTGGATTTTCAGCAAAACATGCAGTCCTTCTTTAGGCTTCAGCCCCGCCTGCTTTAACTCAGCAGGCAAACTATTCATAAAGTTATTAATTTCCTGAAGCATATTATTGTTTTATTTTCATTCTGTAAAAATCTACTTAGGTCAATTAAAATAAGTACCTACGGTATCCCGATGGACATCGGCGGGTTATTTCAATTCTATCCCACTACTATTACAAATTCACCCAAAACAACCTGGATACCCAAACAAGGAGTTAAAAGTTTTGTTTTCCCGTTTACAACAGAATAAAAACTCAAACACCACACACACTAAACTTATTATCACTGTTTCAACACTTCCACACAACCGAATCCCTGGCTGTTCAATCGTCCGAAACCACCTTCGTAACCCAGACGCAATAATTCCGGCTGTCCTTCCAGCTCAAAGCGGAAAGTATATCCTTTCATTCTGGTTTCCTCCGGAGTACCTACCTTCAGCACAATTGTTTTAGGCTTGGGCTCAGACAACAAATGCAAGCGGGTCAGAGGCCAGGACGGATCGGGTTCCTGTCCATAAAACACCCTGTATTTATCCAGCAGATTCAAATGCAACAATTCTGCAAACTTCGGATTCCCCGGTGAAAGATGTATCGCTTTCCGGGTTTCCGGTAATTGCTCTTCAATAAACATAGGCGATAGAGTTTTAAAAAACATCCGGGAAGTGAATTCCGGCTCAGCCTGCCGCTCTAAGTTAAAGACTTCAAAGCGGACCCTCGATTTCCGGTCACCAACCTCCAATTGCCTGTTCTTAAACAGACCCATTACAAAAGCATCAATTGCTTCTATCGGATAGAACGACACAATCAACTGGGCCGTATCCGCCAAAACAAAAATCCGATCCCCCTAGATTCTGAAACACGGAAAATAGAAATTCGAAAAGGTAAATAATTTAAATGCTTTCTTTTCCTTACAATATCCTTTATCATGTAGCCAGGCAGTAAAAACCGGATTACCTTCATTCAATACCTTGTACAAACAACTTGACAATTCATACATATAATTACAAGGTAAAACGGTTCCTTCCACAATTTTAAGTACCAATTTCAAACGCATAATAATAATTTATATTTATGCCTTAAATATAATAAATAATTGCAGTAACAAACAACTATATCGAACAAAAATTATCAGAAAATGTATTCGAATCCTCATTTGTGACAGACATGTATAACCGGAATACCGGCCTCTTTCACTAGGATCTTCATGCTGTCGTAAATCAGAATCTGGTACTGATAACTCCATACGTTTTTTCATTAACTGCAAGGTTAGATTGAATGTCTGAAGACCACAAAGGATCATCCCCAAAACATGATAGAGTTGTAGACTTATACTTCCAGACTCTGCACATAGAAAACATATCGCACGCCCCCTCTTTTCCGGAGTGGAAATACATACCGTTCGCCCCAAAGGGCGGGAATATTCAATCCCGTACAAGTAAATTTCGGTTCCCTTACCGTTGCCAGTCTGTTCTTGCGTTATCCCCTAACATAAATCCCATTTTATGCCCCCCGCTTATATTTTCTCTACAAGATAATTTCTTTCTGCCTTCATATCCTGAAATCTAGAAGACAAAACTACCCGGATACCCCGATTATCTGTATCGTCTACACACATAAATCTCCCGGTTATCGATTAACCACTGCTCTGTTTTTTCCAAATATACAAAGCAGTGTTTAATCGATAACCGGGGAAAAATCCCGGTCTAAAAGGCTCTGGGGTAGCGGATATTATAAATCGTTTTTATATATTTTGCCGTCTTTCATGATCAACAGCATATTCTTGCCAGGATCGGTCAGCACTTTTATATCTTCGAGTGCATTTCCATCCACCACAATCAAATCGGCCAGAGCCCCCTCTTCGATCACCCCCAGTTTACCGGGATAAGGATTACGGCGGCCGGACAGAGCCAACAGTTCGGCATTATCGTGAGTGATCATCTTCAGGATTTCAAAGTTGGAAAACCAGCGGGTCATCTTTTCGATATTCAGGTTTTGATTCCGTGCATTGGCCGGACTGAAAAGCAAGTCGGTACCCCATGCCAGCTTCACCCCGTATTTCTTCGCCAGCTGATAGGCCCGGTCGGTGCCTTGTACCACCAGTTCGTGTTTCGCCTGCTGTACAGGATTGGTATAATGATTATTTCCTTCTCCGATAAAGGGTTGCATCGACAACCACACGCCTTTCTCTGCAATCAGTTTCATCGTCGGTTCATCGATCAGTTGACCGTGTTCGATACTTTTCACCCCAGCCCGGATAGCCCGGCGGATCGCCTCCGGCACATAGACATGCACCATCACATAAGTACCCGCATCCTCGGCGGCCATTACCGCCGCATGCAGTTCATCTTCGAAATACTGCACATCTTCCAGCTGGTCATACAACGAAGAGACCCCTCCGCCTGCCATCAGCTTGATCTGACTCGCACCCAGACGCAGGTTATTCCGCGAAGCGACGATCACGGCATCCACCCCGTCGGCGATGATAGCAGCCCCGATTTTCTCGGTATGAGTCAGGCCGCAACAATCGAAAGGCTCAGGGATATCGTATACCATACGAAAATCGGCATGTCCGCCTGTTTCGGAAATAATCGCCCCACTAGGATAAATACGCGGTCCCGGCAGTGTTCCCTCATCGATCGCCCTTTTCAGTCCGAATACCGGTCCCCCCGCATCCCGGATCGTCGTAAAACCCCGCAAAAGAGTCTTCCCGGCTTCCTCTCCGGCTCTCAGCTGTGTATAAGAAGCATGAGCGGTCAACAAATCGACCATCGTATTAGCAGCCAGATAAGCATGCCAATGTGCATCGATCAATCCGGGCATCAGAAATTTTCCCCGCCCATCGATCACTTCTACTTCTGCTCCGGCAACAATCGGTTCGGCCGATACTTTCCGGATCGCATTGTCCTCGATCCATACATTTCCCGTGACGGTCTTTTCACTTTTCCCGTCGAAAATCACGACATTTTGAATCAGAATTCCCTTTCCCATAGTCAGTAACGGCAATAAAGCCCATAAAATAAATACGTACAACTTCAACATAATCCAATATACAAGTTTACAAATGAACGATCTCATCGAATTTATTGTACGTAATCATCCCAGAAAAGTTTATTTCCACCTACTCTCACCCAGTAACTACCACTTCGGGCCGATATCCCCCCACTCTCCACGACACCGGTGATCTTTTTCCGATGCGGGACCGATGTCCCGGAAACGAACATCCAGAACCAGATTATGTTTTCTGTCACCACCGGTCCGTCTTTCCCTTTTGCCAGCCGGAGCATAATTTCCGTAGCCCCTAATTTTCTTATTTCCTGCTCGACCCAGAGCAACAGGAAATACCTCCACCGGTACAGGAAAATTTGTTCCCAACCGTCCAATCAACCTAGTGTTGTCGACAAT
>ENA-UEYF01002631-UEYF01002631.1-human-gut-metagenome-genome-assembly--contig:-NODE-2631-length-11043-cov-5.227704_pt1 | contig 11043 bp, 10 predicted proteins | sample MGYA00242902_ERZ507920 | MGnify/ENA primary metagenome ERZ507920 (study PRJEB26167, sample SAMN06115402) | human gut metagenome | host: Homo sapiens | place: China:Jiangxi | collected 2016-07-05...
CAAGCTGGTACCATTGGAATTGTCTTCATAACCGTTAAGTTTTTAATTAGAGAAATTTTACAATTACCCCGTCAAATCTCTATATCATCCAAATCCGGAATATATACACATAAAAAATCGGCCCTTGAACTGAAGGGGTGCCAATAATATTTTACAAAAAATTACCAGGTTTTTCACCTGCCCCATCAGCCAAGAACCGAATATTTAAAGCAGCAGGCAACCGAATGCCTGCTACGTTAATCAACAGTCCTAAGCTGCTTTGTAAAATATATTGGCATTACAAAGATAGGACAATTTTTCATTATATCCATATAAAATTGGAATAATTTTCATAATTTTGTATTTTCGGATAGTTTGTCCAATTTAAAACACATGTTTCTTATCTTATATCGTTAGTTCTTATCTTTGTCAAATCAGTAATAGAAATATGAAAACCAGAAAAATCAGAACTGCTTTATATAATGTCCTTCCCGGAGAAAAAGCACATGCTCTCATGGCTCCTCGCCCGAAGTATATCGAAGGAATCGAAGGCGTACATCCCTGTCCTCCTGTCAATAGTGCCATCCTTGCCTTAATCGTTCCTTTTGAAAACGAATTGGCCCTTCCTCTCATCAAACGGGTAAACCGGGGAAAATATCATGGCGGACAAATTGCTTTTCCCGGTGGAAAGATGGAAAAAGAAGATGCCGATGCTTTACAGACAGCTTTACGGGAATGTCACGAAGAAATAGGAGTACCCGAAGAAAAAGTGTCTATCCTGGGAGTATTGAGCGATATCTATATTCCTTTGAGCAATTTCAATATTACTCCGATTGTCGGGACAACATTACAATTACCTGATTTTATCTTATCCCAGGATGAAGTGGAAAAAGTCATTTTAGTAAAATTAAGGGATCTTTTCGATGACCGGAATAAAACCACACACTCTTTTGTACGACACGATCATAAAATTATTGCACCGGGATATAAGATCGGAGAGAATTTTATTTGGGGAGCCACTGCAATGATTATTGCAGAATTAGAGCAATTAATGAAAACCAATACTTTCAATCATTTAGGAAAGCTGTAAGGCTATTTTAGCATTGCAATTGGGGCTGTAGCCGAATTGCAATGCCAGATTTATTTTTTCCGGCATACCAGATAAAGGGGATGATAGCTCAGCGGACAATACCCGTCTGTCAGGAAACGGATTTTGTAGTCTTCACAAAACTCGTGAAGACGTCCTTTGGTCCAGGCTGTCGGTAGACTGGTTGCATTCACTCCGGTTTTCTTTACATGCCGAAGAATATCCAGGGGATCGGAAAATTTTAGCGTATGTATCTGCTCTTCGGTATACAATATATCGTATTCTGAAGACAACCAGGCACTTAATTCCCCTATAGAACGATATTCCAGTCCTTGTCCGGTTACAGCTTTCAATTCTTTAAAATTATTCTTCCCGAAAGTACTGAAAATCAACCATCCGTTTGTATTAAGATGAGCTGCTAATTTAGCAAAAGTAGCCCGGGGATGAGCCAGCCATTGAAAAGTCGAAGCAGAAACGATCAAATCGAATTTCCCGGTCAAAGGTATTTGTTCGATATCCCCGTTCAGCCCGTGTGAGACAGGCAACTGGCATCTGTCTATCGTTTTCCGGCACATCTGCTCGACCAAATCATTCACCCAAAATTGCTGATCCTCCCAAAGCCGGTTGATTTTTTCGGATAAGAGTCCGGTGCCACACCCGATTTCCAAGGTCCGGGAAGAATAAGGTACATATTCCTGTAATAATTCTACCAGGCGCTGTACAATCCATTTCTGAACGGTTGCATTATCTTCATAGCTATCGACGCTCCGTCGGAAACGGCATTCTATTTCAGTCTTATCGATCATACTTTGCTATTTTTCTAAAATTTCTCTCCAACTCCGAAACCGATAAAACGGATAATGTCCGCCGGGTAAAGAAACGGCAGGAATCCCTTCTTTCTTACACCAGTTCAATTGATTCTGTGCAGGAAATACCGAGTCTTTTTCCGAAATGTAACTTTTATCCCAATTCAGTTTTCCTTTTACACCAGAGCATAACTCCCGTATACGACACAACTCTTCGCATACTTCTTCGATTCCACGATTCGGTTTTTGTCCGCTGAATTTCCGGCATTCGTCAGCCCCATCGAGCATCCTCAGAAAGAACTTTTCCCGTCCTCTCTCATTCATTCCTTTTTCTGTAAGCTCATAAATTTTGACCGGAATTCCATATTCATCGTCGACCGGACGTGTAGTTCCATTCAATGCGACACATCGCTCCGGTTTCATTTCAAGCCTGGAGATTACCCGATCTGCGGCCCACACTCCCATCGACCAGGCGACCACATAAATGCAGCGGTAATACCCTAAATCCGGAAAAGCAAAATCTAACGAACGGTAATCATAACACATCAGCACATCATCTTCCATTTGCAGATGAGATACACCGGCAGCATCCATTCCCCAACCATGGAAGAAAACGATTACCCGATCGGAACCTTTTTTGTTCAACCACTCTATTCGCATACCAGACACTCCAAAAATTCAAATAAACAGCCGTAGTCTTCAATTGGAATAGAAGCATTCAGGGAGAAACGGATACGGGCTTCATTTTTGGGTACGGTCGGATACCGCACCGGCAAAACAAAAAATCCGTTATCCCGAAGTAATTCCGACATTTCTACACTACTCTCATTAGAACCACATACCATAGGTACGATATGAGAGTCGCCCCGGGTTTCGAATCCTTTTTCGACCAATACCTGCCGTAACTTCGAAGCAATTTCGGCCAATTTGATCCGAAGATCGTAAAAATCGGGCATCCGGTTGAGAATAAACCGCGTCCACGCCACATTTACAGGAGGCAAAGCCGTTGTAAAAATCAGGCTTCTTTGCGTATTGATCAAATAATCGCGAAATACTTGTTCACACACGACAAAAGCTCCCATCGAAGCAAAAGCTTTTCCAAAAGTACCGACGATAAAATCGATATCTTCCATACAAGCTTGTTCTTCACAACAACCTAACCCATTCGTCCCCCTTACTCCTACGGCATGTGCCTCGTCTACATACAAAAAGGCGTCGAATTCCTTCTTTATTTCACACAATTGTTGTAAATCCGACGTATCTCCATCCATACTAAAAATGGACTCCGTAACGATGAATACATTATCATATTCCTCCCGGTGCTGGGTCAGTATACTTCGCAAATGTTCGTAATCCAAATGTTTGTATCTGATCATCTGAGCCTCACTCAACCGCAATCCGTCGATAATACTGGCATGCACCAATTTATCTGCAACGATCAGATCCCGCTTATTGGTTAAAGCAGGCAAAATTCCGATATTGGCATGATAACCCGAATTGAATACCAAGGCTGCCTCTTTATCGTAAAGATCGGCTAAATCGTCCTCGAGCATTTTGTAATAAGGATGATTTCCGGATAATAATCTGGAAGATACAGCACTGTATGGTAAAGCCATAACATCTGTCTCTTCACGGAATTCTTCAATCAGGCGTGGATTAGACGATAAGCCCAGATAATCGTTCGAAGACAGATTCAGCATCTCACGTCCGTCGTCGTGGATCAGAAAACCGTTGTGTTCGATTTCCCTCAGGATCCGGTAATTACCGGATTCTTTTATGGTTTCTAATTTGTGATAATAACGCTCTTTATTCATTTTGTATGCTTTTAACCGATTATTGAGCGATCACTTTCAATAAACCTTGAGTCAAACGGCTCAGTTCTTCGGGCCGGATGATGAATGGCGGCATAATGTATACCAGTTTACCGAACGGTCTCACCCATATACCTTCTTCAACGAACTTGGCTTGAAGGACAGCCATATTCACCGGTTCTTTCATTTCGATTACCCCGATGGCCCCCAATACCCGGACCTCCGCCACATTCGGAAATAATGCAGCAGGCTGCAATTCCTGTTTCAATTGGCGTTCGATAGCCCCTACCGTCTTTTCCAGATCATACTCCTGAATCAATCCGACCGAAGCATTGGCGACAGCACAAGCCAGGGGATTTCCCATAAAGGTGGGCCCGTGCATAAATACAAAAGGATCCCGGGAGCAGATCCGAGTCGCTACCCGTTCGGTAGCCATCGTTGCGGCAAAGCTCATGTAACCTCCGGTAATCGCTTTTCCGATACACATAATATCCGGAGAAATCCCCGCATGTTCAACCGCCCATAACTTCCCGGTACGTCCGAATCCTGTTGCTATTTCATCACAGATCAACAACACTTCGTACCGATCACACAATTCCCTGACCTGTTTCAGGTAATCTGCTGAATAAAACCACATTCCACCTGCTCCCTGAACAATAGGTTCAAGAATAACAGCAGCTATACCGGCATGATGTTCTTCCAGGCAGTCTTTCAGTTCCCGGATATCTTCCTCCCGGCAAGGAGCTCCGAAACGACATTCCGGACGATGAATAAAATACTGTATAGGGAGGGTACCATGAAAAATACCGTGCATACCCGTTACCGGATCACATACAGACATGGCATTCCAGGTATCGCCGTGATATCCTTTGGTGATAGTCAGAAAATGTCTTTTTTCTGTGCGTTCAGCTGCATACCAGTATTGTAAAGCCATCTTCATAGCCACCTCTACAGATACCGATCCCGAATCACAAAAGAAAATTTTATCCAATCCCCCGGGAGCAATAGAAAGAAGCCGTTCTGCCAGTTCAACGGCAGGCCGATGGGTAAATCCCCCGAACATCACATGGGACATTTCTTTCATTTGTTTTTCAAGGGCGGCATTCAATACCGGATGATTATAACCGTGTACTTCACACCACCAGGAAGACATACCGTCGATCAATCTGCGTCCGTCTTCGAGTTCGATATATACCCCTTCCGCCCTCTTTACAGGATATACCGGCAGCGGATCTATCGTCGAAGTATAGGGATGCCAGATGTGCTCCCTGTCGTATTGAAGTAATTCTGCTGTATTCATATTTTTAGATTTTTAGATTTTCCTTCTGTTTCGAAACCCAGCGCCTTCACCTTTTCCATATCTTCTTTTACTTTCGATCCCAAAGTGGTCAATAAATCACCTACTATCGCAGCATTTATCCCGGCCTGGATCGCCTCTGTCTCTAAATGGGATATCAGCATTCTCCCTCCGGCAAAACGCAGGTAGGCATCGGGCTGAATAAAACGAAAGAGCGCAATGGTAGTCAGGATCTCTTCATCTTCCAACCGAGCTGTACCTTCGAGAGGAGTACCGGGGATCGGATTCAGAATATTTATCGGAATAGATTTTATTCCCAATTCCCTTAACATCAAGGCCAGATCGATCCGATCCTCCATGCTCTCTCCCATTCCGATAATTCCTCCGGAGCACACTTCCATACCGATTTCCTGAGCTGCACGGATAGTCTCTATTTTATCGGCAGGGGTATGCGAGGTACATAAGGTACCGAAGTAATCGGCCGAAGATTCCAGATTACAATGATAACGTGTAATACCGGCATCCATCAATTTTTGTAACTGCGCCTTTTTCAGTAATCCCATGGAAGCACACAATTGAAGGTCCGACTGGGATTTGATTTTAACGGCAAAAGTACAGATCCGGTCTATATTTTTATCGGACAAGGCCCTACCGCTGGTCACAAACGAAAATTTATCCACTCCATAATCGGCATTCGAACGGGCTAAATCGAGACAAGTCTTCTCATCTACCAGTTCGTACTCTTCTATATTCGTTTTAAACAAAGCCGATTGGGCACACCATTTACAATTCTCCGAACATCTTCCGGAACGGGCATTTATAATCGAGCAAGTATCGAACCGACGGCCCACCCGTTTATCTCTGATTTCGCCTGCGGCCCGGTATAAAGCTTGCTTATCCACCGCATTACTCAATAAGATCGCCTCTTCGCGGGTGATCTGTCCACCGTTCAACACTTTTTCTTTTAATTGTGTAATCATACTTCTCTTTATTCAAAATAAAAAGGGCATGCTTACAGCACACCCTTTCCTTATTTACTTTAACATCACTTTCAGACCGGGGCATACTTCTCCCTCATGTAAACAGACCCCTTCCATTTCCCGTTTCAATTGTTCCGCTATTTCTCCCTCATTTTCTTCCCAGGCTAAAACCCCACTTACAATTAAGCCTTTCCGGGCAGATTTGAGCATAGCACACAAACAAATATGCAAAGCTAATCCTGCAATCTGTACTTGCCGGCCCAAAGCAGCAAAAACAGCATATCCTTTCCCGCTCCACTGGGAAAAGTAAAGTACGGCTTCCGGTATACAGGTATTTATTTTCATATTCGGCCGCAAGGTAATCAAAATTCGGGATACCACACCCAATTTATGGGTAATAATTGTAACTTCGCACCCGAAAATAAGAATAAATAGTTATGAAAAAGGCCATTGTTTTATTATCCGGCGGGCTGGATTCTTCAACAGCTCTTTATCTGGCCCAAAGCCAGGGATTCGATGAGATTTATGCCATCACTTTCGAATACGGTCAGAAGCACGACAAAGAATTAAAAAGTGCTATAGCCATTGCAAAAGCAGCCGGCGTAAAAGAACATAAAATAGTTAATTTACTTTTGAACCAATGGAGCGGATGCGCACTTACCGATCCGGACATGGAGGTAGAAGACGGCCATATCGAACGCCAGGATATTCCTTCCACTTACGTACCTGCCCGGAATATGGTATTTCTGTCGGTAGCCGCTTCGTGGGCCGATGCATTAGATATCACGGACATCTTTATCGGAGTGAGTGAAGTCGACTATTCCGGTTATGTCGATTGCCGGGAAGAATTTATAAAAGCGATGGAAAACGCGATCAACCTGGGAACCGTATTGGGAGCCGAAAAGAAACAGAGAATTACCATCCACGCTCCTTTCATGCATCTAACCAAAGCCGAAGAGGTCAAATTAGGCGTCAGTCTGGGGGTCGATTTCGGACTGACCTGGACCTGTTACCGGGGAGGTGAACATCCGTGTGGCGTTTGTGACAGTTGTTTATTGAGAGCCAAGGCTTTTGCCGAAGCAAACGAAATAGATCCTTTAGTATGCTGATTAGAAAACAATTCAAATTCGAAGGGGCGCATATTGTCCGTAATTGTTCCTCTCAACGGTGCCGGGAAAATATTCACGGACATTCCTATATCGTCGAAGTTTTTATCACCTCGGACAAACTCGACGACGGTTATATGGTTATGGATTTCTGCCGTTTGGATAAAGTGAAAGAATTTATCGAAAGTTTCGATCACTCTTACTCCCTGTGGCAAAATGAATCGCCCGATTTAAAAACATTCGTATACCGTTATAACCGGAGAGTTGCAGAAATCCCGGTCTCTCCTTCTGCCGAAGGTTATGCCTTACTGTTTACCTATGTCATCGACAAAATCCTCCGGCATACGGAACGTGTCAACGGGGAAGGAAATATTCAGCTTCATGCTGTCCGGGTACATGAAACGGCTACAGGTTATGCCGAAGCTTTTCAGGAAGATTTAAAACTGGCCAGATTCCAACTGAAAGACATCCATTTCTCCGAAAGGATCGTTGCAGAGTGGAAATCTACCGACTGGTGGGATAAACTGTTAGAGGCGTAAATATGCGATTAGCCAAAGACGGAATCTTTCCGATCGTTAAAGATAAAGACGGACATTTGCTCCCGGATTTGCCGGCATCCGGTTTTCAGTTTGCAGGTACCGTTCAGGGAGAAGGAAAATTGTGCGGTATCCCTTCTCTATTTGTCAGATTGGCCGGATGTAATCTGCAATGTCACTGGCAAACCTCCGACGGTCTGTCGTCACCTTGTGACTCTGCTTATGCTGCATATCAATTAAAAGATACCCGGCAAGTATCTGTGGAAGCCATTTATACAACCCTCTTGCAAAATGCCGGTCCCATCCGGCATATCGTCCTTACCGGTGGTGAACCTTTACTTCAGGTAAAGGAATTAAAAGCCTTATGTCAAAAGTTAAAGTCCGACTATCGATTCCATTTGACTTTAGAAACCAATGCCACCTTATTCGATCCTGAATTGGCCCGATACATCGATTTATTCAGTTTATCTCCCAAGCTAAGCAGTTCCTATACCGGAGCGAGTCCGCTTTCCATTCAACGGTTGAATCCGGAATGCATACAGCAATATATATCCTCTGCCCGGCAATACCAGAAAGATTTCCAATTGAAATTCGTATATGCTTGCGATGAAGATATAGACGAAATCCAGCAACTTTTATCTGTTCTTCAAGCCTGGAAAAATGACGACATCCTGTTAATGCCTTTAGGAGGGACACCGGAAATCATGCGAAGGAATATGCGAAAAACTTTAGAGTATTGTATTCGGAACGGTTGGCGATATTGTGACAGATTGCATATCTCGTTATTCGGGGATAAGGCAGGAGTATGATTAATGACGTAAAGCCAGTAGTGTCGGAGTTTTATAATAAATTTCACCTGCATCCAAAAGTTTGCGGATACAAGCCGTCGCTTGCTGTCGGGAACCCGCCGATTCATAGATCAGTTCCCTGATCTCATAATCTTTTTGTTTCAGCAGCTCAAGGATCTTCTCCTCGGTTTTCCGGTTGGTATTTCCCGGTCGTTTCTTCTGTTCGAGACAAAGGTCACAAATACCGCAAACCTCTTTTTCCCGTTGTCCGAAATAAGCCATCAAATACAATTGACGACAGGAATCGGTTAATTCGATGTATCCGGCCATATGCCCGACTTTTACAGCATAAGCTTGTTTCCTGTCCTCATAGGCCTCGGGACCGATATGCAGGTAATGAGCCGGAACCCGGGGCTGGTGATAAACGATATAAGGCCGGTCATTACCGGGAATATAACCGATGATCCTGCGACGGGCTAATAACAACAGACTTTCATAGACCTGTTGTCTTTTCACCCCTAACTTCCCGGCCAGTATTTCTTCATCGATATAAGCATATTGCACAAAAATCCCCGGATAATTCCGAAGTATATATTCCACCAATCGTTCCAATAAAAGGTCCCCCAACTCTATTTTATACAATTGATCTCTCAAAACCAGGAAACTGATACGCGAACGGGCATGTACTTCGGTGGTACATTCCAAATAACCGGCTACCTGCAATACTTTTATCGCCGACAAGGTAGTGGTCAGCTCCAGCTTATAAGTCTTCACAAAATGTTCAGGATCGAACTCAAAAGCCAGTCCATGCCCTAACCCTTCCTCCAATCCGAAAAAATCCCCCAACAGGCGATACACCTGACGGATATAATTTTTATCGGGAAATCCCTGAGTGACTCTTTTTTTCAGGGCTGTCAAAGCAGCTTCGTTGTATAACAATACCGCATAAGCCTTCTTACCGTCCCGTCCTGCTCTCCCGGCTTCCTGGAAATAGGCCTCGGGACTATCCGGAATATCGAAATGAACGACAATCCGAACATCCGGTTTGTCGATTCCCATACCGAAAGCATTCGTTGCGACAATCACCGGGACTTCACCTTTTTTCCACGCCTCCTGTTTTTGTTCTCTTTGAAAAGAAGTCAGTCCGGCATGATAAAAATCAGCTTCTATTCCCTTCGCTTTCAAAAAACGGGCCAACTCTTCCGCTCCCGCTCTTTTGCGCACATACACGATTGCGCTGGCTTTCAGACTGGATAAAATATGCAATAATTCTCCCAACTTATCGTTCGCTTTCCGGACTACATAAGCGATATTATCCCTCCGGAAACTTTTCGATAAAACATGGGGGACCTCAAATTTTAACTGTTGCTGGATATCTTCGGCTACCCGGGGAGTAGCGGTAGCTGTCAATGCCAATACCGGAATCTGCCGGAAATTCTCCCGGATTTCAGCGATCCGCAGATATGAAGGCCGGAAATCATAGCCCCATTGCGAAATACAATGGGCTTCGTCGACTGCCAGCATGGACAAATGCATTTGTTTCAGACGTGCGCGAAACTGTTCCGAAGCTAATCGTTCGGGAGAAACATACAGGAATTTGATTTTTCCGGCAATCGCTTTATTCAGGGTCGATTCTATCTGTTCTTTCCCCATACCGGTATAAATCGCCTCCGCCACAATTCCCCGCTTTTGCAATTCTTCAACCTGATCTTTCATTAAAGCGATCAAGGGCGTCACCACCAGGCATATCCCCTCCAACACCAAGGCAGGTACCTGGTAGGTAATCGACTTTCCTCCACCGGTCGGCATCAAAGCCAGCGTATCCTTCCCCTCCAATACCGAGAGAATAATCTCCTCCTGCAGACTACGGAATTCATCGTATCCCCAGTATTGTTTCAATATTTCGTGAATCCTGTTATGCATCTCTCTTCTTTCGGACAAAGATAGGGAAAATTGAAAATTATTTACTACTTTCGCCCGTGTCTTAAAACAAGAAGCTAAAAATGAGATTCACCCTATTGTTTATGCTGGTCCTGATCATTTGTTCCTGTGAGCCCCAAAGAACGCAGGAGCCACCTGTGGCACAAGTGTTCGAGAGTACCTTATCCCGCTCCGAGATCATCGATTTTATTCCGAACGGCACCTCCAGTGAAGATAGTCTGCTCATGGCTCAGAACTATATCCGCAATTGGGTGACGCAAAAATTACTTTTACATAAAGCGATCGAGAACCTATCCAACGAAGAAATGAATATACAAAAACAGGTTGAAGATTACCGCACTTCTTTGTTGATTTACCAATACAAACAAAAACTGATCGCCCAACGCCTTATGGACGAGATCAGCGAAGAAGACATCGAAACCTATTATAATAAAAACGAAAAAAACTTTATTCTGCCCACTCCGATCATTAAAGCGGTATTCTTTATTCTTCCTAAAAATGCACCTAATTTAAAAGAAGTGAAGAAATGGTTCAAACCGGATAAAGCAAACGATCAGGAAAGTCTGGAAGATTATTGCCTGACCCATGCTAAAAAACTTTGGCAGTCACCACAATCACAGCTCCAACCTTCATATTTTTCATACCAATCTACTGTTGCGGTTCTATCAAATTCGACTGAATAATCCTTTATGTTATAGCTCTGCATTTTTAC
>ENA-UEYF01002633-UEYF01002633.1-human-gut-metagenome-genome-assembly--contig:-NODE-2633-length-11040-cov-7.369789_pt1 | contig 11040 bp, 9 predicted proteins | sample MGYA00242902_ERZ507920 | MGnify/ENA primary metagenome ERZ507920 (study PRJEB26167, sample SAMN06115402) | human gut metagenome | host: Homo sapiens | place: China:Jiangxi | collected 2016-07-05...
TACTGCTAACAATCAAATCTTTCACATCAATATCAAGAACATTAGCTATATCATTAAGGGTTTTGAGGTCTGGTTGAACAGAATTACTACACCATTTACTCACAGTGCAATTGGATTTACCAATCTGTTCTGCAAGCCATTTTCCTGTTTTTTGTTGTTCTGCAAGTACGACTTTTAGTCTGTTCAAATTAGCCATGAGGTAAAACGTTTTAATTCAAGAGCAAATTTATATAAATACTCTGATAACATAAGCAACTTCCGATAATAATTATTATTTGGAAGCGAAAAAATGGCTTAGATACCGTATTTCGACAGGATATTTTCGTCAATTTCAATTTTATGCCGACCTGTTGTAGTTCGCAGATTCTTTCTTACGGTGTCAAACGTGGAGTTAGTGAACCATTCGGCAAATGTCGCCATCACAAATGATGTAGTTACATCTCCACCTATATTATATTGGAAAGCGATGTTCCAAGCAAAGTTCTTTAAAGAGATTTGTGTGAGCGAACTATGTTTCTTAATATGAATCTCGGTCATGGAAAGCACTTGACGATTAGTCACAAAATAGCGGACAGATTCGCAAATTTGGAAAATCTCTGTTTCGTCCAAATCAAAACGCTTGAATGTGTCTCGTGTATATTTCAGGATAGCATTTAATTTCTCGTCTTCTTCTCTTTCTTTTTGTTGCTTGTATTGTTGTTGCTCATGCTGGTATTCATAATGGAATAATTCCATACGCCTTTTTTGTACTTCTACACAATCTTGGGTATGTAAGGATGCAACAGCCGAAGTCTTTTTATCTGTCACTTCATCGGCTAATGCCAAATGTGACAAAGGAGTTTCTATAATGTATCTTGCTATAGAGATGCAAAGATGATATAGAAGTTTCAGTATCACATATCCGACAGCCATAACGAACGGAAGCAAACTCATTCGTATGCTAAGCATATTGCATATTTGAAATGCAATCATTGAAGCCAGCAACACCGCAATGACCTCTATTGTCAAAGAATGGAGTATATATTGTTTTTGCTTCATGCCTATTGTTTTTTATTTCTCAATGCAAAGGTATAACACTTTTTCATAAAAAACGAAAGAAAAAAATAGATACCGTTTTGCAAATCAATAGCTTATGAAAAGAAAAGCATAATAAGAGAAAATATCGAAGACTATCTGAAAACAAGAGAAAATAGAAATCGTCAAAAACAGTATGGTTAAACTAAGTTAAAGTTTTTTGCGGTAGCTTTTCTATTCTCGCTAAGGCTGAAATATAGAGTAAACGAAGTAAAGTAATCATATTTGTACCAAGTTATATATAATACACTGGTATACAGCAGTAATTATCTTTGAGGAAGGAAGTCAAAGAGGATAATTTCTCTCTTGAACCGATGACGGATGTCAACGCCATTGCCAATACCGTGACCGTATATGTGGAGCGTCTGGCAGCCAAAGTAACCCTGAGCGTATCCGATCAACTCGTAAGGGATGCCAACGGACGTTATCCGATAAAGGTCACCGTGGCAGGCGAAAACAACTCGGCCGTAAGTGGTGACATCGCTTCGGAAGATCTTTATGTGGAACTGCTCGGATGGAAACTCAATGCCACAGCGAAGAGGTCGTACATGGTCAAGAACATAGATGCGACCTGGACGAACGATGAGCTGGGCTTTACCTGGAACAGACCGATCAACTACCGCAGCCATTGGGGCCAGTCGTTCAACTACGGTTTTTCCGGCTATCCCGAAAATGCCGCGGGGGTTCCCGCCAATTCCGAATACCTGAACTATGTCGATTTGGAAAACGGCCTAACCGCATTGGGAACTCCGGCCTATTGCGCCGAGAACACCAACTCCAGTACGGTCGTTTCCGCCAACTTTCCATCTGCCGTTACAAGCATCCTGCTGAAAGCCAGGGTTTACGATGCGAGCGGCAATGCACTCAACCTCGTGCGTTACAATGGCATGCTGTTCAAACAAGACTCCTTTCTCGAATATGTGCTCAGCGTACTGAAAGCGAGAAACCAACACACCGTGTGGTATGAGAACGGCAAAGACGATCAAGGCAACACAAAATACACCCAGATCGGCAAAGAGTATGTGAAGCTGGAGAATATGGGCGACGGAGAAGTGAAAGTGGTATTTGTCAATGAGAATGAAACCCCGTTGTACGCAGAGGACGGCTCTGACTGCTCGGATCAGATCATTACCGCCCTCAACGACGATTTGGCCGCAGCATCCGCAGGCGCTACCGCTTACGACGGCGGATTGATGTACTACAACATTCCGATCGAACACCTCAATAATGCCGGTGTCGCAGAAAACGAAACTATTCCGGAAGCTAAATACGGCGTAGTGCGCAATCACCACTACGTAGTCACCATTGACAAATTGGAAAAAATAGGCAAAGGAATCTTTGTCGGGAACGAAAAGATCGTTCCTGGCTATCCGGACGACGACACGTATTACGTTGGCGCGAAAATCAACATCCTCTCGTGGAAGATTGTCAGCCAAAACGTAGAACTTTAAATCATTGCATGAACAACCATTCCATGAGGACGAAGCCCCTCATGGAATGGCTAAAAAACGCTTCCGCACCGGCGCAAAGAGAGGACGGAATCGGAAAAGGCGCATTTGCCAATTTCCTCTGAAAATGAAAATTCCCTGCGGCATTTTCCGCAGCATACAATACAACATAACAACATAAGCCAAATGGATATACGGTCTTACATAAGAACTTCAAGCGGCAAAATGCTGGCGGCCCTCGCTTGCGCACCGATGCTATATGCCTGCGACGGCTTAATCTATGACGACGAGGGCGACTGCACGGTGAATTACCGTGTGAAGTTCCGTTACGATTACAACATGAAGTTTGCCGACGCCTTTGCCCGCGAGGTGAACACCGTGACGCTTTACCTGCTCGATGCCGAGGGCCGGGTGGTCTGGCAGCGCACCGAGCAGGGAGAAGCCCTTTCGGCCGACGGCTACGCCATGACCGTAAACGTAGAGCCGGGCGAATACGGCCTGCTCGTCTGGTGCGGCACTACCGACAAAGGTTCTTTCTCGATACCCGAAACAACCGTCGGCAACGAACTGACCTGTACGCTCGGCAGGGAGCACGACGCCGGAAACGAGGCATTTGTCGCCGAAGACCTCGACCGCCTGTTCCACGGATGGCTGCCGGAACAGACCTTCGGTGAGACCGAGGGTACGTACACTTATACCGTCCCGCTGGTGAAAAACACCAACAACGTGCGGGTGGTGTTGCAGCACCTTTCGGGGGAAGCCATGGACAAGGACAGGTTTGTATTCACCATCACCGACACCAACGGAAGCATGGACTGGGACAACTCGCTGCGGCCCGACGAGCCGGTGACTTTCTACGCATGGCATACCGACGCCGGGGAAGCGGGCCTGGCCTCCCTGCCCGACGGGAACGCCCACGGCCCGAACGCCGTTTTCAGCGCGGCCATCGCCGAGCTGACCGTGCCGCGCCTCGTGAAAGAACAGGATCCTCGACTTACCGTGACCGACAGGGAGAAGGAGAGGACGGTTTTCTCCATTCCCCTTATCGACTACGCCTTGCTTGTGAAAGGTTTCTACAACCGGAACATGGACGATCAGGAATATCTCGACAGGCAGGACGTGTACGACATGGTCTTCTTCCTCGATGAAGGCGACCGTTGGCTCGACACCTACATTTATATCAACTCCTGGAAAGTGGTGCTGCAAAACAGCGATTTGTAATAGGAGAAAAGCAAATGAAGAATATGGCAAGACATATCGTCACGGGGACTCTGACGCTCCTTGTGTTGTGGGCTGCCTCGTGCAGCCATGACACGGAGGTCTTCGGCACATCCGATAAAGAACCGATTCTCAGCATCGGTCTCAGATTACCCGCAAGAAGCCCGGAGCCCGGTGAAGGCTATGAAGCTGGTGAAACGTATGAAAACTACATAGACATAGAGAACAACAACTACCGGATTTATTTTTTCACCTCCGACAATAAGCTCATCGCCCGTTTTGAGCCGGACGGTTTCGTGGAGACCCAAGGAAGCGATTACAGGGATTACAGTATGCTTGGCAAGGCCCCTACCGCTTTGGCCGATCACCAGAGTTTCAAGATGGTCGTGCTTGCCAACTGGCCGCAATACGGCGACGATACGATGAAGGCAGGAGAAACGCTGCTTGCGGATATCTGCAATGCCGCATGGGGGCGGTTCGATAGTTTTTCTGCGTTCGAGTTGGGGCCGGAACGGCTGATTCCTTTCTATGGGGTTCGCGAATACGACAATATAGCGTTCAAGTCCGGAGAGGCTGCATTGTTGCCCGAGCCTGTCACCCTGCTCCGTGCCGTGGCAAAGGCGGAAGTAATACTCAAGACGGACGACCATTTCGACCTGTCGTTCAGCGAAGTGAAGATTCGCCGCTATAATAACAAGGGGTATTGTGCCCCGAAAGACGTTTTCTCACAGGACGACTACGACCACGGCGGTGAGTGGAACAGCGATTATGTCAGCGGCCTGCACCTCGTGGATAATAGCAACGATGCGGAAGAGAAAATACAAAACTTCCGCTTCGCATACCAGTGGATTGGTGCTGACGGGAATAAATATGAAAAATGGATTGCCTATCTGCCCGAATACCGGAACATCGATGCAGGCGACAAGTACTCGTGCATTGAAGTCAGGCTCGATATCCAGGCCGGAAAGGACGAATATCATAAAGTCTATTTCGCAAATTACGACGAGAACGGAAAGACTGATAATAACGACGATGCCAAGCGTTTCGACATCTCGCGCAACAATCTCTACCGTTTCACCGTCACTGTCCGTGACAACCGGCTCACGGTGAACGTGCAGGAATGGCAATATGCTTATGACAACGAATATACTTTTGACTGATATGAAACATTACTTCTTATTCATACTTTTATCGGCAGCCATCGCAACGGGCGGTTGCACAGAAGAACTGCAACCGCAGACATGCGGAACAAACGGAACAGTTCCCGATGAGAGCGAACTGACGGAAGCCGTATTGAATTTATCCGTCAACGCATTTGTCGTTGAAGCACAGGCAGAAACAAGGGCGTCCATACCGAGCGGCACACCCGAAAAGGAGACTCCGGAGGAAAAAGAGATCCACAACATCTGGGTGTTCCAGTACGATGCGGCAACGAAAGAACTGCTAATAAAGCCGCGTTACTATACCATTACCGACCAGGCAATGCTGCAAGACCTGCCCGTATATCTGAAAGCCGGAGTTCCGTCCGTCGTATATGTCGTAACCAACACGGGCTATGACAACTGGGCCAACGACGGCACGGATGCTTCTTGGCAAAAATTCAAGCAGCTGGAGCAACTGAAAAAGCAAACCCTGCCCACAGCTTTCCCGTTACGGTCGATAGACAAGGTGTCGATACCAATGGCCGGAGCCAGCGAAGAGGTGGAGGTGACGACAGGTATTACGGTCACAGTACCCGTTACGCGTATGTATGCCAAACTCAAAGTAAAGGTAGAGATGCGAAAGGCGGAGATGGAACTGAATAACGTCAACGTAAGGCAAATCCCGAATATTTGCCGGGTAGAGACATTGGCTGGCGATGGAAAGGGAGAACCGATGGAGCCGGTTCCGTTTCCCGATGAAACGACATTCAGTTCCATAGCCTTTGCCGCCTCGGATTTGGAAAAGAATGAAGATAAAGAATGGGCCGTCTTCTATGTCCCCGAAAACCTGCAAGGAGAAACGCAAACCCAGGGCGGCAACAAGTCCGATGCAGCTCCCTCCAATGCGCTTGTGGTGGATATAACCACCGAAATCGGTGGTGAAAGATATCTCTATGCGGCTTATCCCGGAGGAAACTCGCTCAACAATTTCAATATCCAGCGCAATCAAGTTTACCGCATAACGGTGACTATCACAGGGGAGAAAAACCAAAACAATCCGTCGGCCAACTGTTTTGTCGTAAAACCCGACGGTTTTCTCTCTTTTGAGCCCTATTACCGTGTAGAGACGGGGGGCGGATACAATTTTGCAGACTATTTAAGTCCTCATGACGAGAATCTGAAAATAGCCCGCGTCGGCATTATCTGGCAAACCAAAGACTGCATCGGCGATAATACGAACGGAACGCAGGTACAACTCGGCGAGAACACGGGCGACATCCATCAGAAAATCTATGTCAGAACGCAAAAGAAAGGCAATGCCCTGATCGGAGCCTACAACAGCGAGGGTGACATCATATGGTCCTGGCACATCTGGGTTACGGATGATGAGCCGGACAATCTCGGCAGAGCCGTTACTTATTACACATACGACTGGGATCAGAACGGGATATATCCCGAAAAACCACGCATTCAGGGTTATGCCGTCATGTCATGTAACCTCGGGGCATTGGCGGAGAATCAGGAAGGTACGGGAAACGGCCTTCACCGGTATCCGGATCCGATGACGCAGGCTTTCGGCATGTTGTATCAATGGGGACGAAAGGATCCGTTCCCGCCTTTACGCCATATCGCAAGCGAGTATCAGGATTATAACGACGAGCATACGGATCTGCATTATGACAACTCCAATCAGGTTGAAGTGCATAAGACATCCGCTGCCGATGAAACCAAGCTGTTCCATTCGGTGATCGGAAGCACCCTTACCGGAGCCGTCAGACACGCCATCGCCAATCCCACCGTTTTTATCAGCGGTACGAACGCTGTTAAACAAAATGAAGCTTACGTACAAGCAAAGAACAACTACTTCAATAATGGCGACTGGTGTCCGACCGGAGAAAGCGACAACAAACTTTGGGGCGGACTGGAACCGGCCGCCGACGGCATGAAATCCTACACGATCAACCCGAGTAATAATGTCCATATATACGACAACTACGGAACGGAGAAATCCATTTTCGACCCTTGCCCTACGGGCTGGAGGGTTGCTTCAGGTGAATTGTGGCTCGAATTTACAAATACGGGAATCAATCCGGCATCTATGAGCGATATCAATTATGACGACAAGTTTGCGAACGGATATGGAATGAATATGTATATGCAGAAATGGAAAGACGGTCCGACATCTTATTTCCCGACACAGGGAACACGTGTAGGCGATGGAGGAGGTATTCGTACAAGCAGTTGCGGGAACTACCATAATGCAACTACGGATACAGGCAACCGAGTGAATATTTTGCATATCCATAAGGATCATAGCCTGTTCCATATATTCGAATACCAATTCTATTTTTATTATGTAAAGTCGGTGGCAGGCCCGATCCGATGCGTGCGCGATTCGAAATAAACAGTGCACTTATCTTACGGTACCGGCAGGAACGGCGCTCGGGAGAGGGTACCGTAAGTATCCGCAAAAGCACATTGAGATATAAAAAGAGAGATGAAAAGTACCTGAATTATTTGTATACGAATAAAAAATTGCTAAATTTGTGTAGAAAAAATATGCAACCGATGATATGTATTGACGATTGGTTGCAACTGTTTGTCGATTCAGAAAGGGTCAAATAATTAAACGACAGATAAACAGTCGGGAACGCGTAGCAATAAATGCGCGATTCCTGACTTGTTTGTATTATGTCGTTCCGATTGACCCTCGGCTGAATCATAATTACGGCAGTCCGGTTTCGCGCACTTTAAAGGATATCAACAAAAAAAGTGCAAAAGATATGAAAATAGGAACCCAAACCGACAATCGGGCATTAAACTCAGGGGATCACTTTCTGTTCCACCCCACAGGCCGTTCATGCCCGGCCACAGGCAGACTATTGGATTTTTTCGACATAATTGCTGATGACATCACATATCTGAAGTCGAGCAGCCCCCCCCCGCTGTAAGTCATGTCCGTTTATGGCATCTCCTGACTGTTGATTACCGCTATCGTCGCCGGGAATAACGGGATTATTCTTTCAATATTGCCGGTTCAGAGAGCCTTGAAATGCAACACGGCATGTGCGGCCGCAACACGCTGTGCCGCCCGTGTGATGAAAGCCTGCTCCATTTATGAAAATCCCCTTACGGGGGAAGAGTGACGCAACTCATTGCAGGAGGGGGGGGGCAATTGCCCCCCCCCATTTTGTCTTTATTCCGGATTTTTTTAAGCAGACTTCTCAAGCCTGTGGCATCCACTTATGGGACAGGAGTTCTTCGACCCGGCGGATATATAACTTTTCGGGCTTATACTCCAACAGTTCGGTAACCTCCCCGCCGATGCGTTTGCCGTCGGCAGGGATCTCATCCGGTTCGATACTCCTCCCGAAGCGAATCCCGCTCGGCAGTCTGAGCCGAAGCGCGAAACCCGTCCAACTGCCGATTGGCCTCTCGGGCTGCAACACTCTTGTCCGCCGGGAAAAAACGGTTACCTTCGCGCAAAGATTCTGCGAAAAGCAGATTTCTCTGCGGTAGCGAGGGGAAATAAGGCAACACCGGACTTATTGCCCGATCTTATTTCCGACCTCGAATCGGCAATGGACAAGAAGAAATTCTCCTTATCAATCCCTCTTATATCCTGCCTTTTACTTGCTGGAAGGATGTAGAGGAATAATGCCGAACCGACCTAACTGTTAAACACTTAACCATATTTATCCGTATTTTGCCCGTTTTACGCGGATTCTTTGTACCTTTACCCATACAAAAACGCCCGGCCATGAAAAAATATACGTTTTTCCTGCTGCTCATCCTCCTGACAGGCTGTGCCTCGTCCCGCAAGGCCCATGTCAGCGCAACACCCGACGGAAAACAATACGTCGTAATCCTTTCGATGGACGCCTTCCGCTGGGATCTCGCCGGCCGCAGCCATACGCCGACACTCGACTCGCTCGCCCGGGCGGGAACCTATGCCGAAATTTATCCGGTCTACCCCTCCAACACCTTCCCCAGCCATTACGCCATGGCCACGGGCCTGCATCCCGACCACCACGGGGTCGTGAACAACAATTTCTACGACCGGAAGATCGGGCGCAAGCTCTCAGTGTTCGACGCGGAGGATGTCCGGCTGCCGGGATTCTGGAGCGGCGAACCGATCTGGAACACGGCGGAAAGACAGGGCCTCACGGCCAACATCTTCATGTGGCCGGGCAGCGAAGTCCCGATCGACGGGCATCAGGCGACCGTCTGGACTCCCTACTCGTCGAAACCGACCTACTACCAACGCGCCGATTGGGTGATCGAAGCCATGACGCGCCCCGAAGCCGAGATCCCGGAGCTGGTGATGTGGTATTTCGAAGAGCCCGACGCCACGATGCACACCTACGGCCCCGATTCACCGCAGGCAGTCGCCCAGGCCGAACACATCGACTCCGTCCTCCGCTATTTTTTCCGTGAGATACGGCGCTCGCCCGTCTTCGAGCGAATCAATTTCATCGTAACGGCCGACCATGGCATGGCCGCGCTTTCGCCGGAGCGATACATCAACCTCATGCCGCTGCTCGACACTACGCAGGTCATACGTACCGTACCTGGCACCCCGTTCGGGCTGGAGGTGAAAGAAGAGTATGCCGACACGGCGATCAGGATACTCCGCAGGACGGGGCACATGAAGGCCTGGCGGCGCGAGCAGATGCCCCGGCGTTTCCATTACGGCACCCACCCTACCCGCCTGACGAACATCATCGTCATCCCCGAGACCGGATGGACGCTCGACTACGCGGCCGAAACACGCCCCGTCCGCAAACGCGGCACACACGGCTTCGACAACCGCGACCGCGACATGCACATGGTCTTCTACGCCTCGGGCCCCGCATTCCGCAAGGGCTACCGGCAGGGCTCGTTCCAGAACCAGAACATGTACCTCATCCTGTGCAGGCTGCTGGGCATCGAGCCCGCACCCAACGACGGGGAGTGGAAAGATGTAAAACGCATGTTCCGGAACAAATAAAAAATATTTTCGTATATTTGTATGTGCAATCCCAAATTCCAAAGCCTATGAGAAATTAACGCGCGAATTTTACCTTTTTCACAAGAACAGTTCTGCCGTCCACGCACTAAAAGCGCCGGCGAATACATATAAAAAGCGTTAGCTTTGTACCTTGCTTTCTGAAAATCTGGAAAATTTTAAGAGCAACCAAGGAATGAAGTTTGACGCTCACGTTTCCAACGTGGGCTTCATTCTGTATTTGGTTGCACAGGTTATTCCAGAGCCTCAGAGAGCAAATCAGAGTTTTGTCCCACGTTTTTTATATCTCCACACCCCACAACTCCCACTTAAATATGCCGAGGGACAGGCATCCTGATAATTGTTATGAACAACTATCTCCTGCTGATCGGCATCAGTTGCGTACCTGCCGTAACGGGCATGTGCATCACGCTGCCGCTCTGGCGTCTGAGGCACCTGCGCAACCAAGCGATCCATACGCTCGGGCTGACCGTTCTTTTCCTGACCCTGGCAAGTTGCCTGCTGCCGGTAATCACGGGTGAAAATTCGGGTACCGGATTTGCGGCAATCGCCCTGAGCTGCATAAACTTTTTCCTATTCCGGCACTACGAACGTCTGCTCTACACCATGCGCTGCCCGGGTTGCCGCCACGCGACACTCCGCGTCCGCGCGGTAACCCGCCGCACTTACCGGCTCCACTGCAAACGGTGCGGACTCTACACCGACTGGCATGAATAACCGACTGTATGAGTAATTGTTATATCAGACGCCCAGTGAGCGCTTTTACCGAAGGATCCGCCAGGGGAGTTGGCGAAATACCGGGGCTATTGTTTTGATAAAACCGGATGATCCGGTAATACCGGTGCACACAGGGATAATTGCAAATTGAACAGGGGGGGGGCGATCGACAATGCCCCCGCAATCAAAACGCCTCCAACAGCAAAGGGCAAAAAGCGGCATCTGCAGGTACAACGCGCCCCGTATCCGGATCGGCCGGATTGCCCTTTCGGGAAGATCAAATTGCTTGATAGTGTTTGCCGATCTGGGTGCGGATATTGTCCAGATGGCGGTTGATGCGATCCGCTTCGAGACTGCGGCCTTTGGCGCGGCCGCCGCTGACCTCCCAAAGCGTTTCCGGGACGGAGAGCTTCGCGCTGAACTGCGCGATGCT
>ENA-UEYF01002635-UEYF01002635.1-human-gut-metagenome-genome-assembly--contig:-NODE-2635-length-11033-cov-2.491420_pt1 | contig 11033 bp, 5 predicted proteins | sample MGYA00242902_ERZ507920 | MGnify/ENA primary metagenome ERZ507920 (study PRJEB26167, sample SAMN06115402) | human gut metagenome | host: Homo sapiens | place: China:Jiangxi | collected 2016-07-05...
ACTTTCGGTCTGCCGCTCGCGGGTCCGTCCCCTATCCGTCAGCAAAATACCTCCGAGCCTCTCACGAGGCCCGGTACCGTCCGATCACTCGGCCCAAAGCCGCGCCAGATTCAGAATCGTGCGCACGGCGCGGCCCATCGTGTCGAGCGAGCAATACTCGAACTTGCCGTGAAAGTTCATGCCGCCCGTGAACAGGTTCGGACACGGAAGCCCCATGTACGAAAGCCGGGCGCCGTCGGTCCCGCCCCGGATCGGACGGACGATCGGTTCGACTCCGGCCTCGCGCATCGCCTGCATCGCCTTGCCGATCACCTCGGGATAGGGCTCCACTTGCTCGCGCATATTGTAATACTGATCCTTGACCGTCAGCGAGATCGTCCCTTCGCCGTACTTGCGCGACAACAGCGCGACAGCGTCGGCCAGAAACCGTTTTTTCTCCTCGACCAGCTCGCGCGAATGATCGCGGACGATATACTCCATCGAGGCTTTTTCGACCGTACTCAGGCCCACCAGATGATAGAAGCCCTCGTAGTCCTGCGTATGCTCGGGACGCTGCACGGCGGGCAGCAGCGAGTTGATCTCGCAGGCCACCTGCAGGGCATTGATCATCTTGTCCTTCGCATAGCCCGGATGAATGTTGCGCCCTTGCACGACGATCCGCGCCGAAGCCGCGTTGAAGTTCTCGTACTCGAGCTCGCCCTCGAAGCCTCCGTCCACCGTGTAGGCGAAACGGGCCCCGAAGCGCTTCACGTCGAAAAAGTCCACTCCCCGGCCGATCTCCTCGTCGGGAGTGAATCCGATGCGGATCTTGCCGTGCGGAATCTCGGGATGGGCGAGCAGCCAGGCCGCCGCCGTCATGATCTCGGCCACGCCCGCCTTGTCGTCGGCCCCGAGCAGCGTCGTACCGTCGGTCACGATCAGCGTATGCCCCTTGAAAAAAGAGAGCTCGGGAAAATCCTTCACCCGCATCGAAAGCGAGTCGTTCAGCGGAATATCGCCGCCGTCGTAGCGCTCGATCAAGCGGGGACGAATGTCCGCCCCTTTCATGTCGGGACTCGTATCGCCATGCGCGATGAAGCCGATCACGGGCTTTGACTCACAGCCCGGCGTAGCCGGAACGGTCCCGGTCACGTAGCCGTTCGGATCGATCTCGACCTCGGTCATCCCGAGCGAGATCATCTCCTCGACCAGACGGTTCAGCAGTGCGAGCTGCTTGGCCGTCGACGGAAAAGTCTCGCTCTCGGGATCGCTCTGCGTGTCGAAAGCGACGTAGCGGAGAAAGCGCTCCTTGAGTTCTTCGATAAAATCCATATCTCGTTCTATTTGGTTGTTCCTTTCCGAATAACGCGATCGCTCCGAATACCGGGAAACGTAATCGTACGGGCGGTTCCGCCCTTTCCAATCGGATCGCGCCTGCATAAAAACTCGCCCCAACGCTCTCCTCCCCGTATCGCCGCCCGTGCCGTTCCCGACCGCTTTCACAGTCGCCGGAGCGAAGCGGAACCTCGGAGAGGCCCGCGCAACGGCCCGGGTCCTATTCTCCTTTGGCCCGCAGGCTGTCCTTAACGAAATAGGCGATCAGCAGCGCGTACATTCCCACGGCGAGCCACTCGGCACCCTTCGACGCGTTCCACGACGAGGCGAACCAGTCGGTTCCCAAATAGCGCAGCAGCGCGCTTACGACGCCCATCAGCGCCCCGCCGGCGATAAAGCCCGAAGCGATCAGAGTTCCCCGCTCGCGGCGCGCGCGGTTCGTGCGCTCGTCGCGGCTGCGGCTGCCGACCCACCAGCTGACGAGCCCGCCGATCAGCAGCGGAGTATTCAGCTCGAGCGGAATGAACATGCCCAGCGCAAAAGCCAGCGCCGGGACGCCGATCATCGTCAGGATCAGCGCCAGAGCGGCTCCGGCAAGATAGAGCATCCAAGGCGTGGCTCCGCCCTCCATCAGCGGTTTGATGACGGCGGCCATCGCATTGGCCTGAGGCGCCACGAGCGCACCCTCGCCGACGAATCCGTACGTCTGGTTCAGTATCATCAAAACCCCGGCCACGGTAGCCGCCGAGACGGCCGTGCCCAGAAACTTCCAGCCCTCCTGCTTCGCGGGCGTCGTTCCGAGCCAGTAGCCGATCTTCAGGTCCGTAATGAAGGCTCCGGCCATCGAGAGCGCCGTGCACACTACCCCGCCAATAATCATCGCGGCAGTCATTCCGCCTGTCCCGGTCAGGCCGGCGCTGACGAGCACCAGCGAGCTCAGGATCAGCGTCATCAGCGTCATGCCCGACACCGGGTTCGTACCGACGATCGCGATCGCATTCGCGGCGACGGTCGTAAACAGAAACGAGATGACGAACACAATCAGGATCGCGATCACCGAATGGAACCAGTTGTCGAGCACGCCGAAGCGGAAGAAGACGAACGTCGTGAGCAGCGTCGCGATCAGCAGCGCGAGGATCAGCTTCATTGGCAGGTCGCGCTGCGTGCGGCCGGTCTCCTGCCCGGGCGTCTGACGGCCTCGCAGCTCGGTCACGGCCAGCGACAGCGCCTGGCGGATGATCTTCGACGAACGGATAATGCCTACCACGCCGGCCATCGCAATGCCCCCGATCCCGATATGGCGCGCGTAGTTCCGGAAAATCTCCTCGGGCGACATGTCGCGGAGCAACGCGGTCACGCCCTCGCCGACGGCGATCGTCTGTCCGTCGGCGAAATGGCTGATGAACGGAATCAGTACGAACCATACGGTAAACGAACCGGCGCAGATGTACGCGGCATAGCGGAGCCCGACGATATAGCCCAGACCGAGCACGGCGGCTCCGGTATTGACCTTGAAGACGAGCTTCGCCTTATCGGCCAGCAGCGTTCCCCACTCGGCCAGACGCGTCGAGACGTTCTCGGTCCACCAGCCGAACGTGCCGACCGCGAAGTCGTACAACCCTCCGATCAGACCGCTGCAGGCCAACAGCTTGGCCTGATCGCCCTTCTTCTCGCCGGACACGAGTACCTCGGTCGTCGCTGTGGCCTCGGGGAACGGGTATTTCCCGTGCATGTCCTTGACGAAATACTTGCGGAAAGGGATCAGCAGCAGAATCCCGAGCAGGCCGCCGAAAAGCGACGACAGGAATATCTGGTAGAAATGAGCCTCCAGCCCCAGAATGTAGAGCGCCGGCAGCGTAAAGATCGCTCCGGCGACGATCACGCCCGAGCTGGAGCCGATCGACTGGATGATGACGTTCTGTCCGAGCATGCCGCTGCGGCCGGTCAGATTGCCGACGCCGACAGCGATGATCGCGATCGGGATAGCGGCCTCGAACACCTGTCCGACCCTCAGGCCGAGATAAGCGGCGGCAGCCGAGAAGACGATCGCCATCACGATGCCGAACACGACCGAATAGACGGTCACCTCTTTCGACTTGGACGAAGCGGGCATCACGGGCGAGTACTTTTCGCCGGGGGCGAGCTCCCGGTAGGCATTATCCGGAAGCGAAGCGGGTTGTTTGGGTTCTTGTTCCATATTTCGGGTTTGTTTTTGTCATCCGACCGGCTACGAGCGCCGGCAGAGCATATTTGCCCCGCAAGCAAATCGTCAGCCGCGAGCGGCTGGTCCGCTCGCAGATCTCAAAGATAGCTCATTCCGTCTAAAAAAAGAAACGCAGCCAACCGGCTCCCGGGTAGTCCAGGTAGCATCGGACGGTCAGACGAGCGGTTCGTCCGTATGGAGAGCGGCAGAGCAAGTCTCCGGCACCTTCAATGGCCGTTCGACACCGATATGCCGGCCATGCACGGAAATGATGGTCCACGGTTTCCGTGTTTCCGCAGGAATCGACTCCGCAACCGGAAGCTCTTATCTGCACTCGATGATGATCTCCGGTTCGCCTGTCTCGTCGCAACCGATCCAACGATCGAGCATGAACTCGGCAGAGGCCACGTATTTCCGTCTGAAATCCGGTTCGAAAAAGAACTCTTTCGCAATCCGGTAGCGTCCCGGCTCGAAACGGTAAAGCCGGTACGGCAACGCGTGCGGCATCCGTCCGATCGTATCGAAAGGTCTCAGAGGATAAGCCACCGCCGTAACGACCCGGGCATAGGAGATGCTCATCCACCGTCCGTCGCGGAAGACGCCGAGGCGAAAATCGGATTCGTCTCCGAAAACGATCTCGCGTCCGGTCCTATTCCGCACCGTCACCAGCACGCTCGCCCCCTCGACTTCGGCCGTCATCTCGACGAAACGCCCGTCGGGCCGTATCGTGTCGGGAATCAGGTCCACCCGTTTCCAGTCTATGATCCGGGAACGGGTCTCCGCCTCGCACATCCGGTCGAACCGGGCTCTCGTTCCGGACACGTCCGCGAACGTCTTGCCGATCCGGCAGAAGCCGATCGGATCGTACCCGATCTCGCGCCGGAAATTCAGCCGGAGCGTATCCCGCTCTCCGGCTCCGAGCACGATCCGCCCGGTATCCCGGCCGCGTACGGGAACGCTTTTCCAACGATCGTGCACCCGTTGCTCGAACCGGTATCCGGCATCGGTCGTCACGGGACGGCTACCCCGATTCTCCATCACCAGATACGACGCCGAATCGCAGACCAGCTCGGCGTACAGGCGGATCGAATCGGCGACCGGCACCTCCGCAGCCGATACGCGCGCCGTATCGGCAGGAAGCGCCATCCGTCTTCGCTCGGATCGCTCCGCACAGGAAAGGCAAAAAACGGACAGCAGGATGAAAAAACAGACCCTCATCGCCATATTTTTCATAACGCGAACCCTTCGCTACCGAACCGTCCGTCCCCGACGTCGGCTCACGGACGGAACGATACGGATCGGCATGAAGAGACCGGTCCGGCGGTCCAGCGCCGCCCGGAGAACCGGTCGGGATAAAACGGAACGAGTCATCCGCCCCGTCCCCGCCGGCACGGACGGAACGGCATCGCTCAGGCTACAGCCGGCTCGTAAAAACGTAACTTCCCGATCCGACCTCGTAGAACGCCTTGCCGCCGGCCGCACGCAGAAACTTCACCCCGTCGGTCCCGGAGACAGGCCGTCCCGACTCGGCAACGCCCGCCGCATCGCGGGTCGGGACGCCGATCGTAGCGGTCGTGCCGACCGGAACACTCACCTTCATCGTCAGACGGGAGCCGTCGCGCCTCCATTCGCTGCGGATACGGCCGTAAGGCGAGTCGTGCCAGGCCTCGACGAACGTCAGATCGCCTACGACCGAGGGATCGACCGTGAAGCGTTCGAAGCCCGGATAGGCCCGGTCGCACCGGATGCCTGCCAGATATTTGTAAAAATAGGCGCTGATCAGGCAAAAGGGCGGATGATTGCGCGAGGCCGAGCCGTCCCACGTCTCCCACATCGTCGTCGCCCCGCTCAGAGCCATGAATCCCCAGCCCGGATAGTCGGGCTGCGTCGCCAGACGGTAGGCCCGCTCGGGATCGATCCTCGGCATCAGCTCCATCATCGACAGCGTGCCGACGAAACCGGTTCCGATCCGGTCCCGCGTACCGTCCAGATCGCGCAGCAGGCTGCCGAGCACCCGGGCGCTGTCGGCCTCGGGAACCAACCCGTACTCGAGGGGCACGACGTTGGCGGCCTGTCTGTACGGCGTCGGATTCTCGCCGTGGTAAATACCCAAAGCGGCATCGAAAAACTCCTCGTTGAAACGGCGGGCGATCCGGTCGGCCCAAGCGTCCAGCCGCACGGCATCGTCGCGCTTGCCCAGAAAGCGGGCAACCTCGGCCAGATTCCGCACGACACGGTAGTGCGAAGCGGTCCCGTAAAGCGTCAGCCCCTCGGGCGGCGCCATCGAATAGGACATCAGCGTGTCGGACAGCGTCATATGCGGGGATACCCAGTCGCCGAGCACTTCGCCGATAATCTCGGGTTTGCCATCCCGCTGACGCAGCAAGCTGCTCTCGGCAAAACGCATCATGGTTTCATAGTGGCGCTCGACGACCCGACGGTCGCCGTAATAGGCCAGCAAGTCCCAAGGCACGTACACGATCGCGGCGGGCCAGACGGTCGAGATGCTCTGGTCGTAACCGGTCGAGGGCGCGACAGTGCACAGCCCGCCCGCCGAGTCCTGCGTGCCGGCCAAATCTTCGACCCACTTGGCATAGAAGGCGGCCATATCGAAATTGTAGATCGCCGCCTGATCGGTCATGTAAGTATCGGCCGTCCAGCCCTGTTTCTCGCGGTGCGGACAGTCGGTCGGAATGCTGTGGAAATTGTTCAGCAGACTCGCGCGCGACATGTCTTGCAGACGGTTGACCACATCGTTCGAGCAGACGAAACGTCCGGCCTCGGCCACGTCGGTATGAACCGGTACGGCCTCGACCCGCTCGACCGTGACGCCCGGATCGGCCGTCACGCGGACGAACTGAAAACCCATGTACGCGAAACGGCACTCGAACGTCTCCGTCCCCTTACCTTTTAATATGTAGCCGTTCTGTTGACGGATATTGATCGACTTGTCGTAAAAGGAGGCGTAATCCGTATCCTCGACGCGGATTTTCAGCTTCGAACGATGAATGTCGGGCACCCACTCCCGGTCCGACGGCAGCTCGCAGTACTCGACCAGCACGCGGGCGCCCTCGGGTCCCCGGACCCGCACGCGAGCCCAGCCGGCGATGTTGCGCCCGGCGTCGTAGATCGTCTGTCCGTTCCCTCGGTCGAAAGTCCGGACGGGCTCGATCGGATCGAACGCCCGCACGGGCGGCATCATCTGCGCCCGCAGCGGACCGGCCCCGGGAACCGAAACGGCCGGACGCCACCCCTCGGCGGAAAATCCGGCCTCGCTCCAGCCGTCCTGCTCCAAGCGGGCGTCGTACAACTCGCCGTGGCGCGTGTCGTCGTACACGACCGGACCGCCGGCGGTCCGCCAGCTCTCGTCGGTCACGATCCGCTCGGTCGTACCGTCGCTGTACCGGATCGCGAGCAGCGCGATCGCCTTGGGCTGCCCGACCCATTTCGAGCGGTACAATCCCCATATGTCGGTGCATATCGGGCTGTACTGACCGCGACCGAGCATGATCCCGATCGCATTGCCTCCCCGGCGGATCATTCCGGTCACGTCGTAAGTCACGTAAAACGCCCGCTTGTGAAAATTGGTCCAAGCAGGATCGAGCACATGATCGCCGACTCGGCGTCCGTTCAGATAAGCCTCATAATAGCCCAGCCCGCAGACATACAAATCGGCCGAGACGACCTTCCTCCCGACGGAGAATTCCTTGCGCATCAGAGGCGAAGGATCGTAGCGGGGCGAGGCGTTCTCGTACAAGTCCCAGATCGTCCGGCCCGTGCCGACGAACCAAGGCCAGGTGTTCGGCTCCCGGTTCTCGACGTCGCGGCGCTTATGCTCGGCCCACTCGTTCCGCCACGTCTCCTCGTCGCGGGCGGCGATCCATTCGGCCCTGCCCCAGTCTTCCTCGCAGAGCGGCCCCATGCTCCAGCGGGCCGGCTCGCTCCAGCGACTCGGGCGATCGTCGGCATCCCATACCCGCACTTTCGAGTAGCACGGGGCAAGGCCCGGGAGCGGCTTTCCGCCGTATTCGACCTGAATGCTGCGGCCCGAGGCCGTTTTCCCGCTGTCCCACAAGTCGCCCTCTCCGCGGGCGAGCAGCTCGGGCGACGAGGCGACCAGCACCCGGTAAGCCGTCTGGCGGTCGCCGCGCAACGACGACGACACGACCCAGCTCAGCCGGGGACGCGTCGCATCGATTCCCAGCGGATCGGCCAGATACTCGCAGCGCAGGCTTCCGACCTCCGCCGCCCGGCACGTAAGAGCTGCCGTCAGCAACAGGACGGCCACGATCAATCGTTTCATAGTTATGTCAGGTTTAGCAGTTAAGTCATCCCAAATTCTACCTTGCCGGCGTCCGGAACATCCCCTCCAGAACGCCGCGCTCCGCCGAACTCCTTTTCCGGTCCGCGCCAGCGGGGCATCCGGCCGCCCTCGTCCTTCTGCGGGATCGATTCGTCGGCCCGCGAACCCCGGGGGCACAGCATCCTGCCCGGGCTCCCGAGCGATCCGCCGCTTCAGCCCGGTACGCATCCTCGACGGAGCATGCGCGAACGACGGTTCCCAACCTGTCGTCTATCTCACGGTTTTTCCGCGATCCGCTCGCCCACCCAGCGTGTCAGTTCCTCGAACTGCTTCCCGCTCAGCACTTCGGGGCGGAGCGAAAAATAGTCGTGCTCCTCGCCGCGCAGGTCGCCGAACGCCGCATGCAACGAATTGCGGATCGTCTTGCGGCGCTGGCCGAAAGTCGCCTTCACGACACGTGCGAAAAGCGCCTCGTCGCAGTCGAGCCGTTCCACGCCGTTACGCACGAGCCGGACCACGGCGCTCTTGACCTTGGGGGGCGGATTGAACACGCCCTCGCCGACGGTAAACAAGTATTCGATATCGTAAAACGCCTGCAGAAAGACGCTCAGTATACCGTAATCCTTGCCCCCGGGACTCCCGGCAATCCGCAACGCCACCTCGCGCTGCACCATGCCGACCACTTCCGGCACCCGGTCGCGGGAGGCCAGTATCTTGAAAAAAATCTGCGAGGATATGTTGTACGGAAAATTGCCGATCACGTTCACGCCGCCGGGAAACATCGCGGAGAGGTCCATTTGCAGAAAATCCCCCTCCATCAGGCGGGGGACGAACTGCGGATAATGCTCGCGGAGGTATTCGACGCTCTCGCCGTCGACTTCGGCTCCATACAGGTCGATATCGTCGCGTTCGAGCAGAAACCGCGTCAGCACGCCCGTTCCGCATCCCACCTCGAGCACTGTCCGGCAACGGTCGGCACGCAACGCGCCGGCGATACGCCGCGCGACGGACAAGTCGGTCAGGAAATGCTGACCCAGGTATTTTTTCGGTCTTACGTTCATTCGATTCTCCGTTACTTCGCTTCCGCCATGCCGGTCCCCGCACCCGCTTCCGTAAAAAGTGTCCGGCCGCCTCGCCCGCCGCACGGAGGCCCCGGCTTCCCGGCACGAGCCGCCACCAGGCTTCCCGCAGCCTCCGGTTCCAGCGCCCCGACGGTCATATTCCGCCGTTTCCGGTCCCTTCCGTGCGGCAGGGAATCCGCACGAGGCAAGGGATCAGTTGCCCAGCTCGCTCATGAATTTGAGCCGCACCAAGCGGATCTCTTCCTCGGTGAAGTCGCCGCCCAACTCCTTGATCGCCTCGTCGAGCGAATCGGTCTCGGCATCCTCCTTGAAATAGAGATATATCTCCTCAGCCTTGTCCTCGTCGACCGCCTGATCGACATAGTAGCCGACATTGAGCCGCGTCCCCGAGTGAACGATCGCCTCGATCTCGGTAAGCAGCTCGTCGAAATCCATGTCGCGGGCGCGGGCGATGTCCTCGAAGTCCATCTGCCGGTCGATGCTCTGAATGATGAACACCTTGCTTCCGCTCTTGTTGACGACGCTCTTGACGACCATGTCCTGAGGACGGACGATGTCCTTCTCGTCGCAATATTTCTTGATCAGTTCGACGAACGGCTTGCCGAACTTGCGGGCCTTGCCGGCGCCGACGCCGGTGATATTCTGCATTTCGTCGAGCGTGACCGGATACTGGATCGACATATCCTCGAGCGACGGGTCCTGAAAAATCACGAACGGAGGCAGCTCCATCTGCCGGGCCACCTGCTTGCGGAGGTCCTTCAGCATAGCGTACAGCTCTTCGTCGGCCACGCCGCCCTTTCCGGCCGGCGGCGACACGGTATCGTCGTCGTCCCCGTCCTCGTACTCGTGGTCGGCCGCGATCATCACCGAGTGCGGATGACGGACGAACTCCTCCCCCGCCGCATTGATCGACAGCAGGCCGTAGTTCTCGATATTCTTGTCGACCAGCCCCAAAATCAGAGCCTGACGCACGACGGCTCCCCAAAAGCGGTCGTTACGGTCGCTGCCCACGCCGAACCACTCGCTCTTGTGGTGGTTGTAGGACTTGATCAGCGCGTTGTTGCGTCCGACCAGCATATTGATCAGATAGTCGGCTTTGAACTTATCGCCTATGGACTGAAGCACCTGCAACATCAGCTTCATCGGCTCCATGCCCTCGAAACGCGGCTTCGGATGCAGACAGTTGTCGCAGCATCCGCAATTCTCCTCCGCAAACTCCTCTCCGAAATAGTGCAGCAACGTCTTGCGCCGGCAAACCGAGCTCTCGGCATACGAGACGGTCTCCTGCAGCAGCAGGCGGCCGATCTCCTGTTCGGCTAACGGCTTGCCTTGCATGAACTTCTCGAGCTTCTGGATATCCTTATAACTGTAGAACGTGATGCAGTGCCCGCCCGCTCCGTCGCGGCCGGCCCGGCCCGTCTCCTGATAATAGCCTTCGAGGCTCTTGGGAATATCGTAATGGATCACATAGCGCACGTCGGGTTTGTCGATACCCATGCCGAAAGCGATCGTCGCGACGATCACATCCACCTGCTCGTGCAGAAACTTGTCCTGATTCGCGGCGCGCGTCGCCGCGTCCATACCGGCGTGATAGGGAGCCACTTTGATATTGTTGGCGGCCAGCAGCTCCGAAAGCTCCTCGACCTTCTTGCGGCTCAGGCAGTAGATGATGCCCGACTTGCCCTCGTTACTCTTGATGTAGCGGATGATCTCCTTGGTCGCGTTGGTTTTCGAGCGGACTTCGTAAAACAGGTTCGGGCGGTTGAACGACGACTTGAACACCGCCGAGTCGAGCATGCCCAGGTTCTTCTGGATATCCATCTGCACCTTGGGCGTCGCGGTCGCCGTCAGCGCGATCAGCGGCGCGGGTCCGATCTCGTTGATGATCGGGCGTATGCGGCGATACTCCGGCCGGAAGTCGTGTCCCCACTCCGAAATGCAGTGCGCCTCGTCGATCGCATAGAACGAAATTCTGATTTTGCGCAGGAAATTGACATTATCCTCCTTCGTAAGCGACTCGGGGGCGAAATAGAGCAGCTTGGTCTTGCCCTCGAGCACGTCGCCCTTGACTTTCGCTACGGCAGCCTTATTCAGCGACGAGTTCAGAAAATGGGCCACGCCGTCCTCCATG
>ENA-UEYF01002646-UEYF01002646.1-human-gut-metagenome-genome-assembly--contig:-NODE-2646-length-10985-cov-3.998808_pt1 | contig 10985 bp, 8 predicted proteins | sample MGYA00242902_ERZ507920 | MGnify/ENA primary metagenome ERZ507920 (study PRJEB26167, sample SAMN06115402) | human gut metagenome | host: Homo sapiens | place: China:Jiangxi | collected 2016-07-05...
ATGTTCTATATTTGTGGATAATTAAATATGAAATAATTATGGCTAAAAGAAGAATTTTAAAGAAAGAGATCAGCTACGTGGCTGGTGAATTGTTCACGGAAGCGCTGGTTTGCAAATTGTATATACCCGGAGTAAATCAAGAGAAAGCAGATGCTTTGATGGCTCGTATCCTAGATATGCAAGATAGTTATATCGTTCGTGCCGGACACCCCGACGGCAAGGATAACAAGGCTCTCGTACGGAATTATTATCGCAAATTAAGAGAGGACTTGCAAAACGAGGTTAACGCTATCGCCGACGAGATAGGAGAGTTGAGCAAGGACAAATAGGCATGAAGAAGGCAATTAGTAAGGCGATACTCCGTATGGCGGGGTGGAAGCTGGGCCCGGTGGATGGCGTGGATTTGCCGAAATGTATCGTATGTGTGGCTCCGCATACCAGTAACTGGGATTTTATTGTAGGGAAACTTTTTTATACCTCGATCGGGTGTAACGCTGGTTTCCTTATTAAGAAAGAGTGGTTCTTTTTCCCTTTTAATTTGCTGTTTAACTGGCTGGGAGGTGTTCCGGTGGATCGTGGTAAACGTACGTCGGTGACCGATCAGATGGTGGAACGTTTCAAGACCAGTGAGCGGTTTCAATTGGCCGTCACACCGGAAGGTACCCGGAAGCGGGCCAAGGAATGGAAAAAAGGATTCTATTTTATCGCTTTGAAAGCGAACGTGCCGATCGTGGTGGCTTATTTTGATTATGGAAAGAAAGAGGTGGGTACGAAAGGTGTTTTTTATCCGACAGGTGATGTGGATAAAGATATCCATACGATACGTGAGATGTATCGGGGAGTTACCGCCTGCCATCCTGAGAATTTCGTACAGGTATAGGAGTTTTCATGGTGAAGAAATAAGAGTTTTGCTATAGGAAAACAAAAGTTTTCCCTAGGAGAAACAAAAGTTTTGCTATGAAGAAACTACTGTTTCTTCACCATGAAACTGTTTCCTTGTCACAATATGTCTTTTTATTACCTTAATATCTTTATTCTATGACTGAAGACTTACGTATCAGCATGATACAATCCCATATCATTTGGGAAGACCGTGAAGAGAACTTGGGTTATTACGGCGAACTGTTGCGCCGTGTTAGTGGAAGAACCGATTTAGCGGTATTGCCGGAGACGTTTACCACGGGATTTTCCATGGACGTGGAGAAACAAGCCGATACGATGGAGGGCCAGACCGTACCGACTATAAAGGAATGGGCTAAGAAATATAAACTGGCCGTGGCCGGGAGTTTTATCGCAAAAGATAACGGAAAGTTCTACAACCGGGCTTTTTTCATCACTCCGGAAGGAGAGGAGTATTATTACGATAAGCGTCATTTGTTCCGTATGGCGGAAGAGGACAAGCATTTCTCGGCGGGCGACAAACGTCTGATCGTGCCTTATAAAGGCTGGAATATTTGTTTGCAGGTTTGTTATGACCTACGTTTCCCGGTTTGGAGCCGCAACGTGAATAACGAATATGATCTTTTGATTTATGTAGCCAATTGGCCCGAGGCCCGGAAGAAGGCGTGGAAGGCATTGCTGCATGCACGTGCCATCGAGAACATGGCTTATGTCTGTGGCGTGAACCGTGTGGGGGTAGATGGGAAAGGTTTTCTTTTCAGAGGGGATTCCATGATTTATAACGCAAAAGGAAAGAAATTGGCTGATGCCGGAAAACGAGAGGAAATCACCCGGACATGTACTTTGAAGAAGAGCGAGCTGGATGAGTTCCGGGCTAAGTTCCCGGCGTGGAAGGATGCGGATGGATTTGGTATTGACTTCTAATCGTTTAATTCCTTCTTATTATGGAAAAACGTAATCCTTGGGCTTGGATCCCGTCTCTTTATTTTGCCGAAGGCTTGCCCTATGTGGTAGTCATGACGCTTTCTGTGATCATGTATAAACGTCTGGGCGTCTCAAATACGGATATCGCCTTATTTACCAGTTGGCTTTATTTTCCTTGGGTGATCAAGCCCATCTGGAGCCCGTTCGTAGACTTGATTAAAACGAAGCGTTGGTGGATTTATAGCATGCAGCTATTGATTGGCGGGGGAATGGCAGGTGTGGCGTTCGTCCTTCCCGGGGATTTCTTTCTGCGGTTTACCTTGGCTTTCTTTTGGTTGATGGCGTTTAGTTCCGCTACGCACGATATCGCTGCGGATGGGTTCTATATGCTGGGCTTGACGGAGGAGCAACAAGCGTTCTTTATCGGTATCCGAAATACGTTCTACAGGGTGGCGATGCTAACGGGACAAGGTCTGCTGGTCATGCTGGCGGGGCTTTTGGAGGAGAGTACCGGACGGATTTCTTTTGCTTGGAGTCTGGTGTTTTTCGTATTGGCCGGTACCTTTATCGCCTTGGCTTTGTGGCATAAGTATATCTTACCCCGTCCGGCGAGTGACGCGCAACGTACGAATATCACCCCTCATACCATCTTGGTGGAGTTCGGCAATACTTTCGTGAGCTTTTTCAGCAAGAAAGGGATTATCCCGGCTTTGCTTTTTATGCTGACGTATCGTTTGGGGGAATCCCAATTGGTAAAGTTGGCTTCTCCTTTCCTGCTGGATGGGCGGGAGGTTGGCGGGCTGGCGCTCAGTACCGGTGAGGTCGGGTTCGCTTATGGTACGGTGGGAGTGATCTCCTTATTGCTCGGAGGGGTTTTAGGAGGTCTGGCTATATCCCGGGGTGGCTTGAAGACTTGGTTATGGCCTATGGCATTGGCTATCTCCTTGCCGAATCTGGTTTATTTGTATATGGCTTATACGATGCCGGAGAGTATTGTTGTCGTAAACGCTTGTGTCGCTGTCGAGCAATTCGGCTACGGATTTGGCTTTACGGCTTATACGATGTATCTGATGCTTTTCGCCGAAGGGGAATATAAGACTTCGCATTATGCGATCAGTACCGGTTTCATGGCGTTAGGTATGATGCTACCGGGAATGGCATCGGGATGGATACAGGAGCAGATCGGTTACCAACATTTCTTTATCTGGGTAATGATCTGTTGCATACCTTTATTTATTGTATTGCCGTTCTTGCGTTTCAAGAAAAAATAATCTTATACCGATAATCCGGGAGTGTAGGGGAGGGTCACGATGAATGTGCTACCTTCCCCTTCTTTGGATTCTAGGGTGATATATCCTCCGAAGTGTTCGATGATAATTTGGCAGATCGCCAGTCCGAGGCCTGTCCCTTGCGCAAACTCGTCCAGTTTGTTGAACCGTTCGAATACTTGGGCTTGCTTATCTGCGGGAATGCCTTTGCCCGTATCGGTAACGGAGATCTGGATCCAACGTTTATCTTGCGTATAATCGTATTTAATCAAGATGTATCCTTGCGTCGTGAATTTTGCGGCGTTGTTTATGAGGTTGGTAATCACTTGGGTTAATCGATGTAGGTCCGCTTGGATAATGGCCGGGAGGACCGGCAGTTGTATTTTAAGCGCTACGCCTTGGGGCATCAACAATTGATGGGTACGGTAGATATGGGATAGTAATTCGTTTAAGTCACAATTCGTGAGGGTAAACGACATCTTACCGGACTCGATGCGGGATAGATCGAGAATGTCATTGATCAATTTCAATAAGAGGTCGCTGTTCTTACTGATAACTTGCATGAACTCATCCCTCTCGTTCGGGCTTATTTCCATATCGCTTGTTAGCAGTTCCGAAAATCCAACGATGGCGTTAAGCGGGGTACGTATCTCATGGCTCATATTGGCGAGGAACGCTGATTTCATTTGGTCCGCTTCCTCGGCCCTTATACGGGCTTTGATAAGATCTTCCTCTACTTCCTTACTTTGTTGGATATTTAAGCAGAGCCCGTTTACTCCGACATTATTGCGGGTAGAGTCTTGTCCATTCTTCGCTTGCGCATATCTGAATTCCCACCATATATGCCCTTTGCCGTTGAAATTATATCGGCGGCGGGTGATCTTACGGGAAGGGAATCCTGTATCAAGCAGGTGCTTATGTTGGATGAAATCTTCCCGGTCTTCAGGGTGGATAGACTCTTGGAATTGCGTGGAGGTGATCGGTTTTATCGGCATATCCAACGACTTATAGAAATCATGGTCGAACTCGAATACGCCGTTGCTGTATCGGAATGCGAAAATATCACCGCTCTCTAAAGCTAACGAGAGGAATTCTTTCTCTTTCCGTAAACTTTCTTGAGCCTGTTTCTTGTGAGAGGCTTCGCGACGGTATTGTACTCTTTGATAGAAAAGCGTCCATAGGATAAATAGGGTTAGAAGAATCCCGCATAGAATAATATATGTTTGATAACGAACCACAAAGGGCATATTCAAGAAGATGCTGTTTTGAGGCAGTTCTTTCCAATCGATACCCCATTTATTTAAAGTCGGGTAATCGAACAGATAGTTTTTGGCGCTTTCCGTTATTTGTGGGAAGCTATTGGCCGGTGTGCCCTTGAGTATGCTGGCAGCTCGTCGTAAGGCTTCTTGGGTTTGGCTCTCTACCGGGGTCATATATCCCCCGATGAAGCCTCCGTCATATCCTACGGATTCGTTGATCGCCGAGAAGCTGGGAAATGAGCAGAACCTACCTAAGGCTATCGAGGTATAATCTCTTTTGGTAGCAAGGTAGGCCTTGTTGTAAGTACTTGTACCTAACCCCCAGATCAAGTTGGAACTGGTGCGGGGTTGAATGGTTTGTATATAGAGGGAATCGAACGGTACTTTTGGGAACCGCACTAAAGAAGAGGATCTCTTTTTATCGGATGGGGATGAATACTGGGGATATTTAAGGTAATCGGGTCTAGCCTTGGAGCATAGCCCTTTTATTTGCTCATCCATATCTTTCAGGATCTTTTTGTCAAGAGCTGTACTATCAGAGACACGTACAATCACGCATTTTCCCATGATTCGCTCAATAAGTTCGACGTTTTTCCGATAGTCCGGCTTATCCCAAAATCCGGATACGTTAGGATACTTTTGAATTAAGGGTATGTTTGGGTAGTTGACTCCGGTAAAAACGATAGGTACGCTATCTAATAAAGGATGTTCGCAAGCCAATAAGGAATAGGTCGCTTGATCATCGTTTACGATTATGATATCAGGCTTCCATAAAGATAACGTATTGAGTTCCGTATATATTCTTTGTTTCTCTTCTGGCGATTGATAAGCTTCGCAATTAAGATAGAACGTGAAGATACTGGCATGAATGCCTTCTTTTTGGAATCCTTTTTTAAAAGCCTCTTCTATATCTTTATAGGCTTGAAAGTCCGGCTCATAAGATTGGACTATCAAGATACGCTTTTCCGTGGTTGAGCGTTCGCAAGAATTTGCGACCAATAAAAACAATGGAAGCAACAATAAAAAAAGATAACGATAAGAAGTGTTCGTCATGTGTATAGCTTCAATATAATAGGTACAAATGTATAAAAAGTAATTGGATATCAAAGAGACAAATGTCTATTTTTCTTGGCTTCTGAGGCTGGTTTATAATTGAAAAACCAAGGAGATGCGACAACCCTTATTCTTTTCGGACTGGAGCAAGATACGCCCGTTTAATTGTTTTACGATAGCTTGGCAGATCGATAATCCAAGACCTGTTCCTTGCACGAAATCATCCAGCTTCTTGAAACGCTCGAATATCGCTTCTTGGTCCTCGGGAGAGATCCCGATGCCTGTATCCTGCACATAAAGTCGGACGTCTTGTGCATTGGTGGAATACTCGTAACCGATCTCTATAAAGCCTGCGGAAGTAAATTTTATAGCATTTTTCAGTATGTTCTCGAGCGCTTGGTAAAGTCGCTCCTTATCCGAATATAAGCAGATCGGCGTATCGGGGCATTTCTCCTTGAATTCGATACCTTCGGGGACATCGGAAAGATGTTGTTTATAAAGGGTTTTCACTAAATCCGTTAAATTGCAGGATTCTTTATGAAAGACGATACCTCCGGATTCAATCCTTGCCAAATCCAATATGTCATTGACTAACTTTAGTAATAACTCGTTATTGGTCGTGATGATATTAGCGTATTGCTCCTTCTCTTCCGCTGTCAGATCCAGTTCGGCGATTAGGCTTGAAAAGCCGATGATCGCATTTAGAGGGGTACGTATCTCATGACTCATGTTAGCCAAGAATACGGATTTCATCCGGTCGGACTCATTGGCTTTCTCCAAGGCTTCCGCTAATGATTCCTTTTCATGTAATAGGGCTTTTTGCGCTTGTCGTTTTGCCTTGGATTCTTGGGTATACATGATGATGAAGCTACCGAAGACAAAGCAGCACATCGTGCTGACTACGATTATCAAGCTCCAGAATAATCTTGGATATTGGTCCTTAAAAGGAAAGTTCAAAAGTATAGCATCCTTCGGAAGAAGCCTTTTATCGATATTCCAATATTTGACTTCATTGAAATCAAATACATAATTCTTCTTGCTCTTTGTTATCTGTGGGAATGATTCGCTAGGGGAGCCTTTTAATATTTCCGCGGCTCTATCGGTAGATTCTTCTATTTGGGTTTCCAAGGAGGTGATATAGCCACCTACAAGTTTATTCGTATATCCTAGATCCTCGTTGATCGCCGTAAAAGAGGGTTTACTGGAAAAACGGCTGGTGTTCAATACCCGGTAATCCCGTTTGGCCTGTAGATAGTAGATGTAAGGGACGTGTTTACTCATGTACCAAGAAACAGCTGATAGCTTGTCTCCTTGCACGGGCACGACGTTGACGGTCGTACTATCCGGTCGTTTTAAGCTTTGATTGACCCTGTCCAAAGTAGCGATCTCTACCGGTATATACATGATGCGATTATTATCGACCCGAATGTCTGCTTGAGCACATTGCTCATGTAACGTAGCCTTAATGTGCCTATCTATATACGTACTATCGTGCAACATATAAATCGTAGACTTGCCCAACAGATGTTCTATCAAGCGGATGTTCGTGACGTAGTCGGGCTCGTCCCAGAATCCGGAAACATTCGAATATTGCGCTAATAGTGCCTTATTGGGGAAATTTACGCCGCCAAATACAATGGGGACTGTAGAGATTAGCGGATGATGGCATTGCATTAACGTGTAAGTCGCTTGATCCTCGTAGACCAATATCAGATCGGGTTTCCAAGTAGAGATCGAATCTAGATACAGGTACATCCGTTTTTCTTCGGCGGGTACCGCATATTGCTCGCAGTTCAAATAGAATGTTTGGATCGACGGATTAATCCCCTTTTTCTCGAGGGATTCCCGGATCAACCGATCGCAGTCTTTATAAGCTACATAATCGCTTTCATAGGAATGCACTACTAATATACGATATTTATTTCCCGACTGTTGACAAGAGGACTGTAGAATGGCTAGCAGAAAAAGTAGAACAAATATGTAATATTTCTGTATAGATCTCGCTAGCATAAGTCGAAAATTAGTACGTTGCCCTTAATCGTAATTTAAAATGAGTGTTTTTATGCGAGTGCAAACTTATTAATAATTATTGGATATCAATGGCTTTTTTATTGAATATATAGGGCTAAAATAAAAAACGGCTATCAGATCCCGAAGGACCCGATAGCCGTTTTTCTATCTTATGTGGAGTAAAGGAGCGATTAAAACCGCTTCTTTTTATTTTACTTCCTAAAATATAATATGCAATGAGTATCAGCAACTTATATGTTTATGATACAAATAAGGACAATTTTACAAGTGACATACAGAAAGCATAAGGAGGAACATGGTTTTATGTAGGCCAAAGAAAGATTTATATTTATTTAACTATCCGTTTCTTATTTGCAGGTGTTTTCATTTTCTTATCGGTATTTTCTCTTGTTATGCTCTTGTTTGCACAAATACCATAAAATGAAGTTGTTGCCTCTTTACTGCTTATTTTTGGCTTTCGTTTTTTACGGAAATACGTTATACCTTTGCAAAACAACCATAGATAAAAATAGTTATGAAGCAAAGGCAACATATATTCCAGTCATGGGCAATAGAAGTAATAACGGTGCTTCTGGCATCCACAATATCATTCCCTGTGAGTGATGCTTTGGGAGTGCGGTTAAGCATTCTCCCTTTTGTCATGGTAGCTTGTTATGTTGCTCTAAAACTCATTTACCATTTATGTATCTTTCTGTCGGCACATATAATATCCCTTGTTTCTTTATTCTGCCACAAACCTGTGCAATCCGACAGACAAACTAAAGATGATTGCGCTTTAGCAACTGCTATATCTATGGCTGGCAATGATGATATTCAAATGAAACGGATGGAGTTATTCCATTATGAGTACCAGCATGAGGAACGACAGTATCTGCAGCAAAAAAAGAGAGAAGAAGATGAAAAACTACAAGCCGTATTGCAATACGCCCGAAATACATTCAGGCAGTTTGACTTTAGCGAAGAAGAAATCTTCCAAATCTGCGAATGTGTCCGATACTTTGTCACCAATCGACAAGCTCTTAGCGTAAACATCCATATCAAACGACGCACTACTGTTACTCAAATTTCACTAAAGAACTTCGCTTGGAACATTGCTTTCCAATATAACATCAGCCGGGATGTCACAGCGCAATTCGTTATGCAGACATTCCACGAATGGTTTGACAATTCCACCCTTGATACAATCAGAAAGAATTTGCGAACAACAACTGGAAATCATAAGATTAAAATAGATGAGCAGATTATCAAACACCCAATCATATCAAACTGAGAAGAAAAGACTTCAATAAAACAAATGAGGGAAATACTTATTTTCATAAATTGCGATATGATGTTAATGCAAACAGATTCTATAAAGTTGATGTTGAAATTAATCTCTTGTTAAATTATCCTTTTCAATCTTCCAAAATTTTGGTAATTCGACTAAATTGCCTAATTTTGTAAATTAAAGAAAATAAATTCATTATGAAGCAGGCTGATTACATCAAGCAAATAGCAAAATTTGCCTTAGCAAATGACAATGCTCGTTTGCGAGATTTGTTGTATCAGTATGTAGAATATTCTCAACAAAATAACAGAGGCAAATTTGCAACTGAAATCCTATCTATCATTAAAGATTCTGATAGAGAGAATTCATTGGGAAAGCTAAAAGAATATCGACTAAATAAGCATTTTGACTACAAAGCTGACGAGTATATTTTACAGACAGTAACGTCTTCATTTACAATGAAGGATTTAGTTTGTACGCAAGATGTTCGTGAGGAATTTGAATATTTTATCAAGGAAAGACAACAAACTGAGGCTCTTGTCCAAATGGATATTCCAGTATCCAATAAGATATTGCTTCATGGCCCATCAGGATGTGGAAAGACATTAAGTGCCTATGTATTGGCTGGCGAATTGAGCCGTCCACTGATTATAGTCAATTTGGGTACGATCATTTCATCGAGACTGGGAGAAACAAGCAAAAATCTCACTCAAATATTTAAGACTGCAGTTCAGGAAAAAGCGATTGTTTTGCTTGATGAATTTGACAGCTTAGGGAAAATAAGAGATTACGATCAAGATCATGGCGAAATGAAACGGGATGTAAATACCATATTACAACTATTTGATTTTGTAAGTCAAGATACTATCATCATTGCAGCTACTAATCAATTACAAATGATAGATGAAGCCCTTATTAGAAGGTTTGATTTATCTATTAAGATGGATTTACCAAACTCTGAACAGGTACATGCTCTTATCCAATATACGATTAAAGATCGGTTCGTCTTTGACGATGAACAAGTCAAAGAAAACATTATCAATAGCGAATGTAGAAATTTGTCCTACTACGTTATAAAACGCGCTTTACTTAATGCAATCAAACGGAATATATTAGATGGATATAATGACAATATTATTCGAACTAATATTTGGAAAAAACTCTTAAACGATAAAAGGATTAGCTAATGCCAATCCTTTTATCGTTTAAATTTAAATTATAGTTCTGCTTCAAGAGCAGCCTGAGCAATAGCTTCCACTATATTGACTTGCTCCAAACTATCGTATAAACTGTTCCCATCCAATTCTGCAGAATGTTTTTGTTCAATCGTCAGCACAAATGAGAATGGATGATTTGTGCCTTCTAAATACTCACGACCTGTGCATCGAAAAATAATAGATATCTGATTACGAATCTTTTCTATTTCATCACGGCTAATATTTAAACTCATCTTCTGTACATTTGAGAACATTTTACTTGATACAGGGTAAAAATCATCAGACCATGAACCTACGCTAGACTTTATTGCCATTCTATCCTTATCGTCAGAGGCTCTTTTACTTGCATATTCCTCTGCATTCTTTCTTGGTTCATCATGATTCATACTATTCCCAAAGTTAAAAGCAATATGAATTGGGCAATAAGATAATACATCAGCTCGTTTAGGATTAAACTTATAGCAAAGTGTAGCAGTTAAAGTTAATAATACACCTTTCTTTGAGTATTGAAGTAAATAATTAGGGATATTCAGATTAACAACCTTGTGACTATCGAAAGCTATTGTATCTTCAATAACAAACGTACAACGATTATCGTCTGAATCTATACACTTAGAAATGTTAGGCACACCATGACCAGAAATATACTTGGATAATCGTTCTGCACTATACTTTTTGGATAAAAGAGTTTTCTCATTACTATCAACATAGGGATATGAATTATTATCCAAAAATTTCAATTCATCGATAGTCTCTTCGAGATAATACTTTTTAATCGGTTCTGCACTATTAATCATCAAAGCCTTCACTGATTGCATATTTAGGTTAGGATATTTACTAACAATCTTAGCTGCAATATTAGCTGCTAATGGAGTTGCGTAACTCGTTCCAGAGTTTTGTTCTATTTTCAGGCCTGTTCCATCTATTCTCGGTGCTAAAACTAGCATGCGTGACTCAACATCCAATTGGTCACCACCAGGCATAACAATATCTGGCTTAAAGAGATTCTTATTTTTTTGGTTGTTCTTGAAACGAGTGCCATTAATCAACGAATTGTAGTCTATGT
>ENA-UEYF01002653-UEYF01002653.1-human-gut-metagenome-genome-assembly--contig:-NODE-2653-length-10952-cov-4.986575_pt1 | contig 10952 bp, 9 predicted proteins | sample MGYA00242902_ERZ507920 | MGnify/ENA primary metagenome ERZ507920 (study PRJEB26167, sample SAMN06115402) | human gut metagenome | host: Homo sapiens | place: China:Jiangxi | collected 2016-07-05...
AATTCTTGTGTCACTTGCGTGTGTGGGTTCTGTAATTTCCCCTTTTGGTCAGGTAACTCAGATTATAACGCGAATTGCTTACTATTTCCAAGCGGTAGGCGTGGCTACTATACCAATAGTCTATTATTGGTTTAAACCAATACCCCGTCATCTACTTATAGGTATATACATTATGATTATGATGTATAGCTATTGGGTATTCTTCCATAGTCCTACATGGTTTGATCATTACTATAACTATACTACTCTGTTTTCAATGTAACCGATGAATATTCTTTGGATTACTAATATCTTACTACCTGAAACCACAGCTCTTTTGACTGGTAATTCTGTTCATAAGGGATCTGGCGGATGGTTGGTGTCTTCATCACAAGCCTTGATAGATAGTGGTGAGGTGAAGCTTTCGCTCGTATCTGTATCACCTAAAGTGAAGGAACTAACCGAACTGAAGGGCAAGGAAATGACGTACTATGTGTTGCCTCGATGCAGCAAGGTGGAATACTATGAGTCTCTGATGAAGGAGGTGAGCAAGCGTGTGCAGCCGGATCTCGTACATATTCACGGAACAGAATGGCCTTACGGACTGGCATATATGAATGCATGCACTACGAAGAATGTGCTGATCTCTATTCAGGGTGTACTCGGAGTGATTGCAGATTGCTACATTGATGGTTTGTCGAAGTGGCAGATTGTACGCAATATCACCATCCGAGACCTTAGGTTGAAAACCATACTCGGAGAGAAACAAGATTATGAGAAGCGAGCCGGATATGAGACATTAGCACTCAAGAAAGCTAAGTATGTGATTGGCAGAACTTCGTTTGACAAGCAGTATGTAATGTCAGTCAACCCAGAGTTGAACTATCATTTCTGCAATGAGTCTCTTCGCGAAGAGTTTTATCAGAGCCAATGGGAATATGTGAAATGTACACCACATACCATCTTCCTAAGTCAGGCAAACTATCCTATCAAGGGCCTGCATCAGATATTGCGTGCGCTCCCGATGGTGATAGCAAAGTATCCCAACGTAAAGGTAAGGATAGCGGGAACAGACATCACTCTTCATAAGACGATGGCAGAAAAGATGAAATATAGCGGCTATGGTAAGATTATCTACAAGCTTATCCGCAAGTATCACCTGGAGAGCGTAGTAAGTTTTACTGGACTATTGTCTGCACAGGAGATGGTGGATGAACTCTTGAAGAGTAACCTTTATGTTTGTCCTTCATCTTGCGAAAACAGTTCTAACTCTATTGCAGAGGCTCAGATATTGGGTGTGCCTTGTCTGGCTTCTCGTAGGGGTGGTAATCCAGATATGATTCCCGATGGTGAGTGCGGTCAGTGCTTCGAGTTTGATGACATCGAAGGTCTCGCTGAGAGCATTTGCAATATGTTCGAGGTATCAAAGAGCTTCGATAATACGCACGTTCGTGAAATGGCAATAGCTCGTCATGATCAAACAACAAACCTCAAAGCTACATTAAGCATCTACAAATCCATAATAAACGGATAACTATGGCAAGCAAAATCTGTATAATAGGTACATCAAACATAAAGCATATCTCGCTGATTTCGCTCTACACCAAATACTTTGACCAGCATGGAATGGCATATGACATCATTTATCTGGACCGATATGGCATAGAAGAGAAGACAACGGCAGCCAATGTGTATCGCTACACAGAGTCAAACGCCCAGGGTAAGATTGGTAAATTGAAGATGTTCATGCATTTCCGCCGATATACCAAGAAGATCCTACGCGAGAACAAGTATGAGTACGTCATCACTTGGCAGACCACAGGAGCTTATCTCTTTGCCGATATGCTGCTCCGTTGGTTCAAGAACCGCTATGTAGTGAACGTGCGCGATTATGTGGTGGAGAATAACTGGTTTTTTCACAGTTTGCTAAAGAGGTTGGTGAAGAACGTACTCTTCGTGACTATCTCATCTGATGGTTTTCGTTCGTTCCTGCCCAAGGGGGAATACATCAAGGTGAATAGTGTGAACGAAGATCTGCTGGAGAACCTGAAAGGAAGACCACAGAACAGCGGTAAGCCCATCAAGATAGGTTTTGTGGGTAACTGTCGTTATTTCCGCGAGAGCTATAAGTTGATAGATGCCTTGGCCAACGATGAGCGCTTTGAGCTCTGGTATTGCGGTACCAATTCGGATGTACTGAAAGAGTATGCTGACAGCAAGGGAATCTGGAATGTGAAGACAATGCCGACATTCGATCCGAAGGCAACTGTGGATATAATGGCGGGGTTCGACTTTGTGAATAGTGCCTTTGGCAATGATGCTATGGACAACAGTACCCTGATGCCTATCCGACTCTATACGGCTCTGGCTATCCACCGTCCGATGTTGGTGAGCAGCAACACGCAACTGGCCAAGGAAGTGACGAAAGGCAAGATTGGCTATGTGATAGAGGACTTTGCAACCTTGGCTGAAAGCCTCTATACCTACCACCAGAGTCTGGACTTTGAGGTGCTATCGGAGACTTGTGATGCTTACCTCCAGACTGCCCGAAAGGAGAATGAAGTATTCTATGCAGCAGTAAACAGAATGAAATGAGCAAGAAGAAACTGCACATATACTATTTCTCAACAGCATTGTCTGACGAGATCTACGATGGGATAGTCCGCGAGAGCAAGCGCTTCAAGCCTACCTTCTCGGGTGTGGGCTTTGACCGCAATGTGGCTTTGGGGCTGTCGGAACAGGTGGAGATAACCGGTGTGTCGCTTTATCCGATACCGAGTTATCCGAAATTCAGCAAACTGAGGAAGGAATCTCACTCATACAAGATTGGTAACTTCGAGTGCAAGGTGCCTTCGATGGTGAGTTTGCCTATCGTGAAAGAGTATGAATATGGTTGGTCAGCCTACTGTGCGGTAAAGAAGATGATGCGCAAGGATGAGGAGAATGTCATCCTGATCAGCGGTCTGTATCGTAGTCTGATTCGTCCTGCTAAATGGTTGAAGTGGAGCTATGGTGTACCTGTGTTTGCAATTGTGCCTGATTTGCCCGAGCTGATGATCACCTACCGCAAGGACTACTCGAAGATGCGTCAGATGTTGAACGATATGGACATGAAGCGTGCGATGAAGTACCGCGATGCTGTAGATGGTTTTGTGGTGCTGAGTGCCTTCATGATTCCGGTGGTAAATCGGCATAACCGCCCATGGACGATACTTGACGGCCTCTGTAACCTGACTGCCATTGACCAAATCAAGGCAGAGAAGTCGGTAGAACGCTTCATCCTGTATGCAGGTAAGATAAGCAGCACTTTCGGAGTGGATAAGCTGGTGGAGGGATTCTTGGATGCAGGACTGAAAGATGTGAAATTGGTGCTTTGTGGCGATGGTGATTATACGCTTGCCCTCAGAGAGAAGGCTGCCAATTACCCTCAGATAGACTTCAGGGGTACGGTTTCGCACGATACGGTATTGGCTCTTGAAAAATCTGCCACTCTGTTGGTTGACCCTCGGCCGATAGACAGCGAGATAGCCAAGATGTCGTTCCCATCGAAGATTATAGAGTATATGGCAAGTGCTACCCCCGTATTGGTGTCGAACATCCCAAGCTTTGCGCCTGAATACCGTCAGCATCAGTATCGCATAGAGGAGGTGAGCGCCAAGGGAATTGAGAATGCCCTCCGAGAGGTGTTCAGTCATACGGATGAGGAGTTGACTGCTTTGGGTGCATCGGCACGTCAGTTTATATTGGAGAACAAAACTATTCAGAAACAATGTGAGAAGGTGATAGACCTGATCCGTTCGGTAGTGAGAGAATGAAAATAGGAAGAAATCAATATCTGATTGTCCCATGGGATATGGAAAATAAGTTCGAGTATGACCAGATGCTGGAACTTGGACATTATCATGTGCTTTTGGGCGAGAGGACTCAATGCAAATACATTTGGTCGGTAGAACGCGAATGGCTGCTGATAGGCTATGCCATAGATGCACAACATCCGCAGGACGATGAGGGGAAGATGCTCACTCGTTTGGATGAAGGTTGCGATAAGAACCTTTGCAACCTTGCCGACCAGACACTCTATTGGGGTGGACGATGGGTGCTATTCTCGCTTCGTGGTAGCAGCCTCTCGGCAATAACCGACTGTTGCGGTTTGAAGCAACTGTTTCACGGATGCAATGTGTTTGGTTCGCAAAGCCGATATGTGGCCATGGCTATTAATGCCGAGGCTGATGTAGAGGCTGAAAACTACATCAAGCAGACGATGGCGAATGACAAGGAATACGCTTGGCCACTGGATGTTACACCATATAATAACATAAAGCGTCTGCTGCCCAATCATATTTACGACAAGGGGCAGATACAAAGAATCCAACCTCGGGAGCATTTCTCGGGTATGAGACAGGAGAAGCGAGTATGTGCTGTTGCAGACCTCTTGAAGAAGATGATACAGGCGGCTTCCTGCCGCACAAATCTGGCAGTAACGCTAACGGCCGGATGGGATTCGCGACTGGTGCTGGCGGCATGTGATGAGGTGAAGGAGAAAATTGATGTGGTAACGTTGAAGTACCACCACATTGCTGATAGCCATATCGACATACAGATCCCGAAGCATCTTTGCGAGAAATATGGCTATATACACAAGACTCTACCATGCAAGTCGCTGGAGACGGATTTTGTAGAGGCATATAAGGTACATTCGGAGAATGCACACGAGTACTGGATGCAGATGACTCAGAGTGTGCGCGACTATGGTTATGAGGATTGGTTCTGGACGAAGGGCTCGTGCAATGAGGTGAGTCGTAACAGCTCTGGCATTCTCTATGATTGGCAGGTGAATACTCGCGTGTTGAGTAAGTTGTATGGGGTGTTATCTTGTGATTACTCAAAGGCGATTATTGGCAAATGGCTTGAAAGCGCCAAGGTGTATACAGCTGAAACCGGTTATTCGGTTTTGGATTTGTTCTACTGGGAGCATCGTTTGGGTAGTTGGTTAGCAGAATGCCTGAATGAAGCGGATGTGGTTGGCGAGACGTTTACGCCTTTTTCAGTCAGAGCCTACTTCGAGTTGATCAAGGATGTGCCGGTTTCGGAACGTATCTCGCCCGATTACCATTTCTTTGGTGAAGTGCTGAAGGCAAGTGGTATGTCGCTCGACATGCCTGTGAACCCACACAGATACGATTCTCTTTCGGCAAAAATGAAATGCCTGCTGAAGAACAAATGGCATTTGCTTTATGGAATGATATTAAGTAGATAAACAAAAAAATGAGAAACAGATATTTTGACGTACTGAAAGCGATAGCCATCATTGCGGTTGTGCTATACCATCTGGGTATATGTGAGTATGGCTATCTGGGTGTGGATATATTTCTCGTTATAGCAGGCTTTTTTACATCTCAAAGCGTTGAAAAGCATGTGGTTAATAAGGGTGGGTATTTGTGGTTCGTTGAAAACAGAGTATTCCGCCTTTGGCCGCTTCTGCTACTGGCTGGTGTAATGTGCTTGGGGTGGGGCTGGCTGATGATGCTGCCCGATGACTTTGAGAATACAGCTCAGTCTATTGTTGCCACCAACTTCTTTGGCAACAACGTTCTGCAATCCATCACCACCAAGAACTATTGGGATGTGGTGAATGAGTACAAACCACTGATGCACACTTGGTATGTAGGTCTGATCATGCAGTTCTACATCATCGTGCCTATGCTACTTTTTGCTGTGGGCAGATGGGTGAAGGATGTAGACAAGAGGAAGAAGGTCAACATCACCTTAATGGCATTGATGGGTATGGCCTCATTGGTCGGATATCTGACAGAAGGTAATGCTGCTGCCAAGTTCTATTATTTGCCTTATCGCTTGTACGAGTTCTGTGCCGGTGGGTTGGTGTTCTACCTCTTTGGTAACGTCCGGAGAATACAAGATAAGATCGTATGGACAAATATCGGTTTCGTAATCGTTTATCTGGCTGTCGTTGCACTCCTGTTTGTTGATGCGGAATACGTGTCCCGTCCTGCAAAGTTGCTTTCTACGGTTGCTTTGTCATCGGTTTTGATGGTGCAGATGCCAAGGGTGGAATGGGCGAAAGGAAAGGTGTTTTCAAACAAATGGGTGGCTGCCATTGGTACTGCAAGCTTCAGTATCTTCGTATGGCATCAGGTGGTGTTGGCACTTATCCGCTATTCGTTTACCAACAAACTGACGGAAGTACTTCCTTTGCTCGCTTTCTTCGGTATAACAGCCGTTTTGTCTGTTCTTTCGTACAGGTATGTGGAGCAGATGAAGAAGACAAAGCTCGCATGGGTATTGACCGGATTGATGTTAGTAGTGACTACAGGTGCTTCGCTCTATATCTACAAGAATGCAGGTGTAGTGCGCGATGTGCCTGAGCTGGAGGTTGTGAAGGGTAATGTTCACAGAGGGATGTGGGCAGAGTATTGCGACAGAGTGAAGTGGTATGACAGAGATTATCCTGAGACTGACAAGACGAAATGGTATGTGATAGGTAACAGTTTTGGGCGCGACCTTGTAAATATTATCCTTGAGAGTCCTATAGCCGATAAGGTAGAGATTGGGTACTCTGAGAGTTTGGATAATAGAGAACACAGATTGAGAGAGGTCGATGTGCTCTTTATTTCTACCAAGGGTGTAACAGAGGAACTGATAGAAAAGGTGAAGTCGATGCTGGAAGATCATACCAAACTCTATGTGGTAGGCGAAAAGAACTTTGGCGAGAACAACACAGGTGTATCGCCACAGGTTTGAGGACGACTACCTACAGCTGACGGTAGAGATGGAAGACGGATATGACGAAATGAATGAAAGGTTAAGAAAGAAATATGCAGATATTTATATTGATATGATTGCTATGGTGCAGAAGCAAGATGGCAGAATGCCGGTGTTCTCTGACGATGGACGATTCATTAGTCAGGATTGCCGACACTTGACTAAGGCTGGTGCGCAATATTATGCAAAACTGATGGATTGGAACAGGTTCTTGGAAAGAAGATAGGTTTCAATCCAAGAGAAAACAAATATTCCCCCAAAAAAATGAATGTACTTTTTTTGACAATGCTCGACAATATGGACATCAATCGCAGAGGCATCTATAATGATGTGATGCGAAGATTCCGTAACGATGGGCATAAGGTTTACATAGTCTGTACGGTGGAGCGAAAGATGGGGCAGAAGACCTATGTGAGCAAAGATGAGGATGTAAAGATCCTACATGTACGCACGTTGAACCTCCAGAAGACCAACATTGTGGAAAAGGGTATGGGGCAGCTGTCCATTGAAATGCTATTCAAGCGTGCTATAAAGAAGCACTTTGCTGGAGTGGATTTCGACCTGATACTCTACAGTACACCTCCGATTACTTTCCCGAAGGTGATAGAGTATGCAAAGAAAGTAAATCCAAAGGCAATGTCGTATCTGCTGCTGAAGGATATCTTCCCACAGAATGCAGTAGATATGGGTATGCTGAAAACAACGGGTGTGAAGGGATTACTCTATAAACTGTTCCGCAAGAAGGAGGAGAAACTTTATGAGTTGTCGGACTACATCGGCTGCATGAGCCCTGCCAATGTGCGATACGTGATAGAGCATAATCCGCAGGTGGATCCGAAGAAGGTGGAGATAGCGCCTAATTCACTGGAACTGGTTGAGGAGACTGAAGACCGGTTGCGAGTTGCGAGTTTAGGGTTTAGGGAGGAAATTCTCACGAAGTATGGTCTGCCGACAGACAAGCCGATACTGATCTATGGCGGTAACTTGGGTATTCCTCAGGGTATTCCGTTCCTGATAGAGTGTCTGGATGCGAATGCGGATAGAGAGGACTGCCACATACTAGTGGTGGGTGATGGCACATACTATCAGAAACTGGAGGGTTGGTATAAGGCTCGCAGGCCGAAGGGGGTAACTGTCATGAAAGGTTTGCCTAAGGTGGATTACGACAAAATAGTGCAGGCGTGTCAGGTGGGATTGATATTCCTCGATTACCGATTCACCATCCCGAACTTCCCAAGCCGTCTGCTTTCGTATCTGGAATATAAGATGCCTGTGATTTGTGCTACCGATCCGAATTGCGATATGGGTGCTATGGCCGAGGAGAATGGTTTTGGCTACTATGCTCCAAGTAATGATGTAAAGGCGGTAACGGAAACTATCGGTCGTATACTGGCATCAGATATGAAGGAGATGGGCGAGAAGGGATATGAGTTCCTGAAAAAGAATTTCTTGGTAGAAAATACTTATAACGCGATAATTAAGCATCTATGAATAAAGAATGTGATGTAATCTTGACCTACTGCTGGAATCGTGTGGGCTATACGATTTTGAAGTCGCTCCACCAGAAAGGACTGAAGGTGTGGGCTGTTGACACGAGCAAGAAGAATATCTGTTCGATGTCGAAGTTTTGCACGGGGAGTTTCACTTATCCCGATCCGTTCACCGAGGAGGAGGCATTCATCCGCGTGCTGAAGGAGAAGATATTGGAGCTGAAACCAAAGGTGCTGATGCCTACTCACGATGAGAGTGTGATAATCATGCGCCATCGTACGGAGTTTCCTGCCGACTTGATTATTCCGTATGAGAGCGATGAGAAGTTGTTGCTATTGGCTAACAAGGCTACAAGTACGGAGGTAGCTCGTAAAGCAGGTGTGTCGGTTCCGGAGGTTTATCATTCGGTTGGCGAGGTGAAGTGTTATCCTGTGGTGTTCAAGACCGTCATCGGCAATTCTGCCAAGGGTGTGTTTTTCCCTAAGAGCAAGGAGGAGTTACTGAAACTGATGGAGGAGCACAAGGATGAGGAGACGCTCCTGCAGGAATGGATTGGCGGCACGGACTATAGTGTGGATTGCGTGCGTTGGGATGGATTCTGCAAAACTTCAGTTTATCATGCCCTCGTGACCAAAACCGATGGTGGCGGCACTACGACCCAACGCGAGATAGTGGATATGCCGCAACTGGAGGCAGAGGCGATGAAACTGATGGAGGCGGTGGATTTTCATGGTGTGTGCGGTCTGGATTTCCGCTATGATCCGGAGAAGAACAAGATTGCTTACATTGAGACGAATGTCCGTTTTACGGGTGGTTTGGCTACTCCTGTGGCAGCAGGCTTTGACATCCCTTGGGTGATGTATAAGCTGGCTACGGAGGGCAAGTACGAGGAGCCTATCAATGTGCGTATCGGTACTCGCACGAAGTGGATATTGGGCGATGTGATTACGCTGGTAGGTCGCATTGTGAAACTGAAATGGAATCCTGCGGAGTTGTCGCGTGTATTTACGTTCCGTGGTTTTGATGCTTTCGATGACTTCTGCAAGGACGACAAGAAAGCCATCTTCGGAGAGTTCAGTTACTACTTCGAAAAGTTGGTGAAGAATGGAAAGTTGAATCCGTAAGAGAACAGAAAATGATACTAAAATGGTTATTTGACCGAATCATTGCTTTTTTCGGTTTGTTGTTTCTTTGGCCTGTGTTGCTCGTAGTGGCAATAATGGTGAAGGTGAAGATGTCTGGGGGACCGGCATTCTTTGTGCAGAAGCGTGTGGGCAAGGGTGGAAAGCTGTTTGACTGCCATAAGTTCCGCACGATGACGGTAAATCACAATGGCTCGACGGTGTCGGTGGCAGGTGACTCGCGCATCACTCCGTTTGGCGCGATTCTTCGACATTATAAGCTGGATGAGCTGCCTGGGCTGTGGGATGTGTTGATTGGCAACATGAGTTTTGTGGGCCCTCGTCCTGATGTTCCTGGGTATGCGGATAAGCTCGCTGGGGACGATCGGGATGTACTGAAACTTCGCCCTGGTATTACTGGTCCTGCAACTCTCAAGTATCGTTTAGAAGACGAAATGATATCTGATTATGTTGCTAAAAAACAGGCAGAAGGTGATATTCGCCCTATACAAGAGATTGCCACGGAGTACAATGATAACGTAATATACCCTGATAAGGTACGGCTCAACTGTTATTATTACCGTCAGTACTCTTTCATCAAAGATATCGAAATGATCTTTGCCACAGTATTTGGCTTCAAGGTGAAGTTTGCAGGTGAAGAGGTTTAACTTGAGATGATTGAATCAAATAATATCTTTTTTCAACTTGTATAGGTTTTTATCGGAACTAAAGAAAGTCTAACTGTTGCTCCGACTGAAAGGCAGTGGTCTTTTCTGTATGACATAGCAGAGAAACAGGCAATCGTAGGAATCATTTTTCCATAGAGTGTAGCGGACTACACAAGTCTTGTTCTAAAATTACAACTAATTTGTCAGTTGAATTCTCCAGAAGCAAATAAAAGAGCTTTCTGAAAAATTCTTTGGTATTGATCTGTGGGAGTTTCGGGAACATGTAGGAAATCGCTACTTGCTATGGCACGATGAGGACTTCAAAGCTTTTCACATAAAGAGTAATAATAACCCCAACGGTATCTTTTGGGATGTTATATACCGGTCGCATGTGAACCGACCGTTCAAAATGTGCATTACCGATAAGCGACAAGTTGATTGTACTGTTTTGGATTACATCTGAGATGTACCTGCAGATACTCGTTCAGTATTCATACCGCTTGAGAATTGATACATCTTTGCTTTACATTCAATGCGGTCGGCGAACCTGAGCTTCGTGTGATTCGTGCAAGAGCAAACCTCATGCCGGATTTATATTCGGAGGACTGTCAGAAGACATTTGAGAACGAACTGGCCTCTATAGAGGTTAGGTTTGAGGCTTGGATGATTCCGGCAGAAGCCCAACATTGTTGTATCAACAGAGAATGTGTTGTTCTTCTTTCTTGGATTGATCTATTAGGAAAGATAGAGGTTGCTTCTGAGCTTTCCGAGTTTATATTGGTAGGGGTTTATGAAAGGTTGAAGTATCAGATTAAACTTGCTGGTTATATGGATAGGAGTTGGAATCTGAAAGAAGCCGGCGGCAAACATCTGACCTAACGTACAGAAACTTCATACAAGGCATATGACCGTG
>ENA-UEYF01002668-UEYF01002668.1-human-gut-metagenome-genome-assembly--contig:-NODE-2668-length-10922-cov-4.307976_pt1 | contig 10922 bp, 10 predicted proteins | sample MGYA00242902_ERZ507920 | MGnify/ENA primary metagenome ERZ507920 (study PRJEB26167, sample SAMN06115402) | human gut metagenome | host: Homo sapiens | place: China:Jiangxi | collected 2016-07-05...
TAGTTTCATAGCATTGTTTATTGCCTTGTTCCAATTGTCTTTCTTGGTCTTATACAATTCATGTTCGTGAAGTATCTGAGGGTTCAGTTCTCCCCTCTCCGTCGTCGAAAGCCTGAACACAAAAAATGCCCCCGGAGGGCTTGTTGCAGCTCTCCGGGGGCATCCTATATACGTTATGCCTTGGCGCACACGGTCGGCATTTACTCAATCTCGATCAAATTCGGGTTCTCAGGCAGAGCCTTTGTCTGCTGAGGAGCGGGCAGCTGGATGTGCAGGACACCATCCTCAAACTTTGCATGGATGTCCTCCTTCTTCACCTCGCCCACATAGAAGCTGCGGGCGCAGCTGCCGGAGAAGGTCTCGCGCCGCACGTAGCGGCCCTTGTTGTCCTTTTCGTCATTGCTGTGGCTGCGCACTGCCTGAATGGTCAGATAGCCGTCGCTCAGATCCATCTGAACATCTTCCTTCTTGCAGCCCGGCAGATCAACGTCCACTTCGTAGCCGTTGTCCGTCTGCTTGACATCGGTCTTCATCATGTTTGCACCGCGCTTACCAAAGGTGTCGCGGGCTTCGCGGTTCATCGCACGCTCCAGTGCACCCTCGTTCCAGAACGGATCAAAGAGATCATCGAACAGGTTCTCATGAAAAACAGTCGGCATAAACATAAAACATACCTCCAATCCCGGCGTTCGGGTCGGGGCAAAAACTTTGAAGCGTCCATTCGGAAAGACTTTCCGGGGAACCTTGCGGCTCTCCTTTTGCCCTTCCTCCTGAGCACGCCACTGTTATAGCACAATTATTTAGCACTGTCAAGCGTAGAGTGCTAAAATTCATAAAAGAATAACACTTTTGTCACAGCTTCTGCGATTTCTTCAAAAATGCTGCGCAGAAGCGTGTTTAATTCCGTTCAAACCCCAGATAGCGCGTACCCTGAAAGCTCAGCTTTCCGGTGTCGCCTTCTGCCAGCTGGCCGTATTCCGTGCCGCTCAGCCGCAGCTCCATGCGGTCACCGCTTTCTACCTGAAAGGTGGCATAATAGGTAGTGAACGTATGCGACATCGTATTGTCCGTATGATGGCGGGAAACGTTCGTCCGCTTGGCCACCACAGTAGCCGGGACGGTAAGGCGCGGGGACGCATTATTCTTGCTCCATGTGCGCAGGTTGCCCACCACGGTAAATAAGATCATGCCCAGCACAAACAGAAACACCAGCGGGAACAGGATGCTGAACAGCGCGTCAAACCCACTATAAAACATTTTAGCCCTCCAAAATTTCCTCCAGCAGCTGCTTTACGTCCTCCAGAAAAGCGTCCTCGCCGAGGGTGTTCATTTTAAAGAACACCGCCTGACTGCCGCCCGCTGTAATGGCCGACAGCCGGATGGGCGTGTCCCCGTTCTGGAACAAGGTCAGCGTCAGGCTGAGACGGTTACCGCCCACCATGCTGTACCGCTCAAACACCCGCACGCTGCACCGGGCGCTGCCCTCCTTGAAATCGCTGCCGGCTTCCAGCTCTGCCGACCAGCTGCTGTCCGGGATGGCGTGTTCCAGCTTGCGGAGCAGGGTATCGAAGTTCTGGTTGCGGATGGTCTTTTCAAAAATAGCCATAGCTTCCTCCTTTTGCAAAATGCAGTCCCTTTACTCTGAATACGAATGAGAGCGGGCAGCAATTGCAGCGCCCGCCTTTATTTTGCTGCGGTCAAGCTTTCTTTTTGCGCAGCTTGGGTGCGGTGGCGTTGTAGCTCATGTCCAGCACCAGACGGAGCTTATCCTCCGGGGCGCTGCCGTCCAATGCGGCGGTGATCCAGTTTTCCTTGTTCATGTGGTAGGCCGGGTAAAAGCCCGGTTCTGCCCGCAGAGAACCGATAAGGATGGGGTCACATTTCAGGTTCACGATATCCACCGGCTGCTGCCCGGGCAGACCCAGCTTGCTTTTGGGCACGGTGGTGACCAGTGCAAACCACTTGCGGTTTGCTGCATGGCGGAACACCGCCGACTCCGGGGTGTCCATCCACGGATAGTCCGGCTCTACGCTGTAAGTATCAAAAATGAGCTGTTCCAAGCCCTTGCGGTCCATGGGCTCTCCCCCCCTTTTACGGCTGCTGTGCCAACAGCTGCGCCAGCACATCCTCCGGGCGGGGGGTGTGGTTTTGGTATTTTGCCCGCAGCGGAGCGGCGGCGTTGTCCATGATGTAGGGCACGCCCACCACGTCCAGCATGGTCTCGTCGTTGTAGTTATCGCCAAAAGCCATGACCTGTGCGAGGTCGATGCCAAGGATGCGGCACACGCACTGCACCCCGATGCCCTTGTTGGCAAAGGTGGTATCGATCCAGTACGGACCCGCCACGGCGCAGTTGGCCTGCTTCCAGCGGGGCACAAAGCGCTCCACATAGTTTTCCACGCCCTCGTGCAGGTACACCGACACCTTGGTGATGTCCTCCGGCACCTCGGCGGGGCTGTGAATGATCTGGTAGTGGTTGCCCACGAACTGCACCCGCTGCAGCATGCCAAGGCCGCGCTCCATCAGGTAGGCGGTGTTCTGGCCGGAGAGCATCACCTCGCCCTGCCCCTCGCTGCGGGTCCACATATCGTTGGCAATTTCCTCTGCCAGCGCCCGCGGCATGGGATTTTTGGCGATGCACTGTTCTTCTTTAAAGATGGTGCCGCCGTTTTCGCAGACAAACACGCAGCAGTCTGCCACCGGTGCAAAGAGCTTGCGCAGGCTGGTATACTGCCGCCCGGAGGCCGGGCAGAACCAGATGCCCCGCTGATGCAGCGCCCGGATCTGTTTGAATATTTCGCCCTCCAGTTCCTTTTTGCCGTATTGCAGCAGCGTACCGTCAATATCGCTGCAAACCAGTCTGATGTCCATGGCTGTTATTCCCTTTCCGTTTTTTCCTATTTTACCACGGTTTTCCGCTGCGGAAAAGCCCCGGGCACAGCTTTTGTGCCCTTTATCCTGTGCCGCTCAGCGCTTAGGCTGGTAGTGCATACTGGACACATTATAAATCGTAACAAAGGCCTTTGGGTCCTCGCGGTTGATAAAGTTCATCAGCTTCTGATACTCGTTTTTGTCCACGATGGTAATGATCTCGTTGTGCTTTTCAAAGTTGTATGCACCGATGGCCTCGTACATGGTGGCACCGCTGTGCAGGTCGTTGATGATGAACTGCCGCAGCGCCTCCTCCTTCTCGGTAATGATGCACACCCGGCGCTTGATGCTGTTATCGAAGATGAAATGATCCAGCACAATGCCGTTGAAGTAGGTGCCAAGAATGCTCAGAACAACGGTCTTTTTATCGTAGACAAGAGCGGCAGAGAGTGCCACACACATGCCCGAAAGGGACATGGCCTTGCCCAGCTCCATGTGCAGGTACTTGTTCATGATCTTTGCCACGATATCCAGCCCGCCGGAGGATGCGTTGCGGTTGAACAGGATGCTCAGACCCACGCTGACCACCAGAATATAGCACAGCACATCCAGTTCCTGACTATCGGTCATGGAGCCAAAATCCGGGAACAAACGCTCAAAAAGCCCCAGAAACACCGGCAGCATCACGCTGGTATACACGGTTTTTGCGCCAAACTCCCTGCCGCAGGTGAAAAACCCGATGATGAGCAGCACGATATTCAGCACCATAGTAATAGCCGAAAGCGGCAGCGGTACAAAATTAGAAAGCACGATGCCAAGGCCGGAAATACTGCTGACGGATGTATGGCTGGGAACCAGAAAAAAATAGACCGCCGCTGCAATAATGGCGACCGCCACGGTCAGGATGGCCATCTCCTTGGCAATTGCAGGGTAGTTCAGCTTCTTGTTTGTCATTGTTGCTCCTCCAAGCTTTTGTTTTCAGCATTCAGTATACCATGCTTTGCGCTTGCAGGAAAGCACCGGGCGCAAAATAACAAGGCCGCCGCACAAAACGCTGTGCAGCGGCCTTGCCACCTTATCAAAATTCGTCTTCCGGGTCGCCGCGCTCCGGCATGGTGCGCATCTCCCGCACCAGCATGGCACGCAGATGATACTTGCGCTGCTCCTGCTCGGTCTCCGAACTGGTGCGCAGCTCCACCGTACCGTCAGGGCGGCTTTCGCCCGTGTACAGCGGAATGCGCACCACAGCCTGTGTGCCTTTTTCGGGCGCAGGCTCCAGCTGTAAGCTCCAGTCCATCCGGCGGCAGCACTCCCGGCAGAGCAGCAGTCCCAGCTGCGCCCCGCCCAGAAAGCTGCGGCGGTTTTCCAGTGCTGCCTGTACATCCTCACCGGGCAGACCGCAGCCATCGTCGGTGACGGTCAGCTGCCAGCCGCTCTCGGTGCGGCGCAGCGCAATGCAGACGCTGCCGCCCTCCCGGCTGGCGTGCAATGCATTGGAGAGCAGATGCAGGCACAGCAGCTCCGCATCTCTGCGGTCTGCCATTACGCAGCAGGCAGTACACCCGCCGTAGTCCAGCCGGATATCCACCCCAAGCTGCGCCCGGATCATATCAGACTGCGCCGCCACCTGCTGCAAAAGCTCACACAGGTCAATGGGGTACAGCTGCGGCTTTGTGTCCTCGCGCAGAAACTCCAGCAGGGTGATCGCCTCGGTGAGGGTGCGGTCCAGCTGTATGGCAGCGGTGTCGATATCTGCCACCGCCTGCCGGGTAGACTCGTCTGCACCGGTGCGGTCAAAATGCTGCTCCAGATATTCACAGTTGCGTCCGATCAGCGCCAGCGAACGGAAGCAGACCTCCTCGACCCGCTTGCGCTGCTCTGCGGTGATAGACCGCGTTTCTGTCTTTTGCTGCTCCATTGCTCTGCCTCCCCGGGCGATGCCATTTTTCTAAAGGAACGCCGCCGTGTTCCAAAGCCGTGTGCAAGCCTTACAGGCGGGTGGATGGCACTTTTTGCCGCAACACAACGTCCCTGACCGCGTAGATCAGCTTGCCAGTGGTAGGTTTGCCGCTGCCCAGCCTTGTATCGGCCTTAAACGCCAGCCACGCAAGAGGCGGCTTTTCCTCCAGCTGATCCACCATCCGGCGGATGCCGCTTTCCACAGCAGCGACCGATGTATCAAACTGCTCGCTCACCGCCTGCAAGATTTCCTTGCGGATCGCCAGCTTCTGGCTGGTGCTGCATGCGATGCCGACCGCGCAGGATAGATATCCGGCGTTGACATCCCCCTGCGGGATGCCCCACGCCGCATACAGCTGGCTGCACCGCTGCTCCAGCTGCCGGTTCTGCCGCCCGGGCATCCGGTAAAGCTGCCACAGCAGCCTTTTCAGCTCAGTGCCCTCTACGCAGTAGCACCCCTCGCGGAGCTTTTGCAACGCCGTGCCGCTGCTGCGGCCATGGCTCTGTATCAGAAGCATCGGCCGCTCCTTCAGCTGATAAAACTGCCGGACAAATTGCTCCGCAGGCAGATCCGTCAGCTCGCTGCAAAGCACCACGGCATCATAACGGACACCCTGCCGCAGCTGTGCCAGCAGCTTTTCGCCGCTGCAAAAGCAGGTGCAGTCAATGGCGGTTCCCTGCTCCTGCAAATAACGCTTCTGGACACGCAGTTCTTTCAGATCATAGCTTGCAAGGGCGACTTGCAGTTGGGCTGTTCGCTCACTGTTCACGCCATGCGCCGCCTTTCTCGCCTACCAGCCCGGCAGCTGTCAGGTCTGTGACCGCATCCCGCCAGAGCTCCGGCTGAACTCCATTTTCACACAAGTAGCGCAGGAGCCGGTAACAGAACTCCGGCGCTGCCGCAACATGCTGACTGACGATCTGCTGTCGGCTGCCGATCTGGCACAGGGTCAGCCGACAGCCTTGTGTGCCCTCTACCTCCATGGCATACACCAGCGTATACGCCTGCTGCAAACCATCAATGGCAGAATACTGCCGGATCATAGGTGAAAATGTACGTTCCATTTCAGTTCCTCCTTACTACAAGGGCCAAATTTTTTCTGCCTTGTTTATCCTTTTATTATTGTATAATTGTATAAAGCAGGAGAAACTGTTACAATCCTAAAGAAGTGTTGTTCCGACAGCCTTTCAGGTAATATAACGCCGTTTTTTCCGGCGCAGCCTGTCTGCCAGCTTTAGAATATCACGTTCAGCCTGTAAATTCAACCGGTATCTTTTTCCGCTTTTCTTTTTTGCCCCGTCCTTTCGGCAAAACCGCTGCCCGGGCGCAAAAGTGCCGCAGCTTCAGCATTCCTACGGAATAATTTCACGGTTTCTTCATTTTTATTTGCTAAACTAAATTAGATATTGTCTGCAAATGTTTCCTACTTTTAAACCACAGGCAGCAGCGCCCGGCGGCGCAGTACCGGAAAGGCACATCTATGCTCAAACTTAAACAGATCAACAAAGAATACAAGACCGGCGAGCTGGTGCAGCAAGCACTGAACAACGTCAGTCTGAATCTGCGGGACAACGAATTTGTGGCCATTCTTGGCCCCAGCGGCTCCGGCAAGACCACCCTGCTGAACATCATCGGCGGTCTGGATCGCTACGACAGCGGCGATCTGGTCATCAACGGCATCTCCACAAAAAAATACACAGACCGCGACTGGGACTCCTACCGGAACCACACCATCGGCTTTGTGTTCCAGAGCTATAACCTGATCCCCCACCAGACCGTGCTGGGCAACGTAGAGCTGGCACTGACCATCTCAGGCGTTTCCAAGGCCGAGCGCCGCCGCCGTGCCGCCGCTGCGCTGGAGCAGGTGGGGCTGGGCAACCAGTTGCACAAGCACCCCGGCGAGATGTCCGGCGGGCAGATGCAGCGCGTGGCCATTGCCCGTGCGCTGGTGAACAACCCCGACATCCTGCTGGCCGATGAGCCCACCGGCGCACTGGACAGCGAGACCAGTATTCAGGTGATGGAACTGCTCAAGGAAGTGGCGCGGGACCGTCTGGTGGTCATGGTCACCCATAACCCGGAGCTGGCCGAGCGCTACGCCACCCGCATCGTAAAGCTGAAGGACGGCGTGATCCGCTCCGATACCATGCCCTACGAACCCGAGGACGAGGCTGCTGCCGTTGCCCCCGTGCACCGGAACATGGGGCACTCCTCCATGTCCCTGCTCACCTCCCTTTCCCTCAGTTTCAACAATCTGCTCACCAAAAAGGCACGCACCCTGCTCACCGCCTTTGCCGGTTCCATCGGTATCATCGGCATTGCGCTGATCCTTTCCCTTTCCAACGGTGTGAGCCGCTATATCAGCAACATGGAAAAATCCACGCTGGCCGCCTACCCGCTGCAGATCAGCAGCACCGGCGTAGATCTGGCCAGCATGATGGACCCGGACACCTACACCAGCGTCTCGTCCGGCTCCTCCTCCGCGCCGGAGGGCATGGTCACGGTGAGACAGCTGCTGTCTCAACTGAACATCGGCGCTGCCAGCAACGATCTGCGCTCTTTGAAGGCTTATCTGGACAGCGACGCCTGTTCCATCCGGGATAATGCCACGGTGGAATACACCTACAACGCTTCCCCGCTGATCTACCGGCAGGACGCAGACGGCACAGTGCATAAGCTGAACCCGGACACCACATTTTCCGATATCGCCAGTGAGAACACCTCGGTGACCAGCCTTATGACCTCCATGGCCAGCCCCTATGTGTTCTGCGAAATGGCCGAGACCCCCGCCCTGTACGAGGATCAGTACGATGTCAAGGCCGGCCGCTGGCCGGAAAAGTACAACGAGCTGGTGCTGACCCTGAACGCGGACGGCAGCGTTTCGGACTATGCGCTGTACGCCATGGGTCTGCGGGATCAGGCCGAGCTGGACAAGATCTTACAGCAGTATGCGCAGAACCAGAAGATCGACCTGCCCACGGACTACGGCACCTATACCTATGACGATTTTCTGGGCATGACCTTCAAGCTTGTCAACAAGGCCGACTGCTATGTCTACGACACTGAGCACAATATCTGGCTGAGCAAGCTGAATGATGAAGCTTACATGCAGCAGCTGGTGGCCGACAGCGAGGAGCTGACCATTGTCGGCATCGTGCAGCCCAAGGCAGACGCCACCTCCACCATCCTGCACAGCGGTCTGGACTACCTGCACGATCTGACCTATCACGTTATCGATCAGGCCGCCAACAGCGAGATCGTGCGTCAGCAGCTGGCAGACCCGGACATCAACGTGCTGACCGGCGAACCCTTCGACGCTGCCGGCAACAATATGCTGGACATCGCCTCTCTGTTCTCGGTGGACACGGACGCCCTCAAGGACGCTTTCCAGTTCGACACCAGCGCCCTGCACTTTGATCTGGACGGCGCATTCGACCTGACCGACGATTCCTTCGATCTTGCCACCCTCATCGACCCTTCCAGCTTCAAGCTGGACCTCAGCGGGCTGCCGCTGCCGGACATGGAGATGGACATGAGCGAGCTGTTCGACGGCGTAGAGCTGAATATCTCTCAGGACGGCTTACAGACGCTGATGAAAAAGATCATGAACGGCTACAAGCGCTATCTCATCAGCAACGGCCTGCTGAATCTGGATAAGATCGGTTTTTCCTCCTATATGCAGACCGAGGCCTTCCAGACGCTGCTGGCCGAATCCATGGGTGATCTGCTGGACACCTCCGGGCTGGAGGAGCAGTTTGCCGGTACCCTCCAGCAAAATCTGCAGACCGTGATGGAGACCTACTCCGTCCAGCTGGGCGAGGCGCTGCAGACCCAGCTCACCGCCGCTTTGCAGGAGCAGATGGGTCCCGCCATCCAGAAGCTGGCCGGGCAGCTGGAGCAGAAGATCGCGCAGGCCATCCAGAGCAATATTGCGCAGCTGAGCACGCAGGTGGAAAGCGCACTCAAGATCGACCCCACTGTGTTCCAGCAGGCCATTCAGATCAACATGACCGGCTCTGACCTGACCGAGATGATCAAAAGCACCCTGCTCTCCTCCGCTTCCAGCTACGAAAAGATTTTGGACGACCTCGGCTATGTGGACTACGCAAAGCCCGATGCCATCTATATCTACCCCAACAGCTTTGACACCAAGGCGCAGGTGGTGAACGAGCTGGACGCCTACAACGCCTCCATGCGGCAGCAGGGCGAAGAGGATAAGGTGATCCACTATACCGATATGGTGGGCACTCTGATGAACTCTGTCACCGAGATCGTGGGCATGGTCAGCAATGTGCTGGTGGCCTTTGTGGCGATCTCGCTGGTGGTGTCCTCCATCATGATCGGCGTCATCACCTATATCAGCGTGCTGGAGCGCCGCAAGGAGATCGGCATTCTGCGCGCCATCGGTGCCTCCAAGCACAACGTCTCGCAGGTGTTCAACGCCGAGACCTTTATCATCGGCCTGTGTTCCGGCGTGATGGGCGTGGTGCTCTGCCTGCTGCTGCTCATCCCCGGCAATATGCTCATCCACCACATCGCGGGCGATGTGAACGTGGTAGCCTCGCTGCCGCCGCAGGCTGCGCTGATCCTGATCGTTCTGGCCACCCTGCTTACCATGCTGGGCGGCGTGATCCCCGCCCGCAGCGCCGCAAAGAGCAACCCTGTCAAAGCGCTGCGCTCTGAGTAAACTATTCCGCATTCAAATCCCTGCTGTGCTCTGTGTGCAGCAGGGATTTTGCATTCTGGCCCGGCTTGTGCTACAATAGAAAAAACTTCATTTCAAAGGAGTCTTTCCATGCCTGTCATTCATGAGATCACCGACCTTACCGCCCCGGAGCTGGACATCTACGCCCGTCTCACGCAGGCGCAGCTGCGCAACCGGCTGGAGCCGGAAAAGGGCATCTTTATCGCCGAAAGCCCCAAGGTGATCGCCCGGGCGCTGGACGCCGGTTACCAGCCTCTTTCCCTACTGATGGAGCGCAAGCAGATCACCGGCCAGGCACAGGAGATTTTGACCCGCTGCGGCAATGTGCCGGTGTACACTGCCGACCGGGAGCTGCTGGCACAGCTCACCGGCTTTGCACTGACCCGGGGCGTGCTGTGTGCCTTCCGCCGCCCTGCGCCCCGCACGGTGGAGCAGGTGTGCGCTCACGCCCGCCGGGTGGCTGTGCTGGAGGGCATCGTGGATTCCACCAACGTGGGCGCCATCTTCCGCAGTGCTGCCGCGCTGAACATGGATGCCGTACTCATTACCCCCTCCTGCTGCGACCCGCTGTGCCGCCGTGCGGTGCGGGTAAGCATGGGCACCGTGTTTCAGGTGCCGTGGGCGCAGATCGGCACCTGTCCTGCCGACTGGCCGGAAAACGGCAGTGCCCAGCTCCACGCGCTGGGCTTCAAGACCGCTGCCATGGCACTGAGCGACCGCTCGGTCAGCATCGACGACCCCGCCCTTGCCGCCGAGCCGAAACTTGCCATCGTGCTGGGCACCGAGGGCGATGGGCTGGCCAATAGTACCATCGCCGCCTGCGATTACACCGTAAAGATTCCTATGTCCCATGGGGTAGATTCCCTTAACGTAGCCGCCGCCAGCGCCGTAGCTTTCTGGCAGCTTGGCCGCTTATAAGTCCCCTGCTCACGCTCTCCGAAATTGCTTGACAAACGCCCCAAAACGCGGTACACTATCAGCGTCATCATCATGGGCCTATAGCTCAGTTGGGAGCCCATGCGGTCCTTAAACAATCTGGAGTTATATACCACGCGCCCCCAAGCGGTTTTTGGGGGCTTAAATATGGGCTCGTAGCTCAGTTGGGAGTGCAAGCGTTGCATTCCCGATCTGGTGTTATAGCTCATTTGCCCCCATTAGAAATTGGGTGCTTTTTTGTGGGCTCGTAGCTCAGTTGGGAGTGCAAGCGTATCGCTTTTGTGCCCCACAGAGTTGTGGGCATTCAAATGGGGAGTATGTCGGTTGGTCGCCCAACCGAGTCACGCCCCTAAATATGGGCCTATAGCTCAGCTGGGAGAGCGTTCGGTTCGCATCCGAGAGGTCAAGGGTTCGAATCCCTCTAGGTCCACCAATTTGCCGCATCGTTTT
>ENA-UEYF01002673-UEYF01002673.1-human-gut-metagenome-genome-assembly--contig:-NODE-2673-length-10900-cov-5.020604_pt1 | contig 10900 bp, 8 predicted proteins | sample MGYA00242902_ERZ507920 | MGnify/ENA primary metagenome ERZ507920 (study PRJEB26167, sample SAMN06115402) | human gut metagenome | host: Homo sapiens | place: China:Jiangxi | collected 2016-07-05...
GGTGTTTTTTCCGAAAACTATTAAAAACAACATAAATGATGACTAACCAATCTAAATGAAAGTTTTATGAAGAACAGGGTGTTCAGGGCGGGTGCGGTCATGGCGCTGAGGATGTAGCTCCAGGTGCGGGACTTGTCCAGCTTCTGCAGAGCCTTGAAGATCAGGCCGCAGCACAGACCCATGAGCACACGCATACCCACGCACAGGATAAAGGTGTTCAGCGGGCTGACCTGAAACAGTGCACCGGTCATGGCAGATGCGCCGGTGATGGCATCGTAGAAGCTCACAGCGCCAAATACGCCGCCCAGCAGGGCACCCACGGCGGGGCCCATGGTGATGGCGCCCACGGCGATGGGCAGGGTGAGGAAGCTCATGTACAGCGGGCCCACGGGCACACTGCCCAGACCGACAAGCTTCATCACCAGTTCAATGGCCACCAGCAGGGCCACACGAGTCAAAGTCTTCGTATTGGTATTCTTCATAATTCAGTTTTCCTCCTGCTGCCGTTCCGCCCTTTTTGTCGGATACGGCGCAAACCTGCCCGCTCTTTGCGGGTTTTAGGTGAATATTCAAATCTTTGGAAGCGCGTAGTTGTCAGGGCGTGTTCCAGAGAAAAATGCGTCAGAATCTGTCGCCGGGGAAGCGTACCCCGGCGCTGCGGCGCGCTACCGTGAGCACCCGGCTCACCGCGATGCTGGTATCCAGCATGCGGGCGCACAGCTCCTGGTCTCCGGCGGTCATGGCGCGGTAAAAGGCCTCGAACTCTGCCGCCTGCCGGGGACGATCCCCGTTCAGGTTGTAGTGCTCCTCCTTGCCCTCGTTGGGATGGAAGGTCACACCGCCGCAGTAGTTCGGGGTGGATTTTTGCAGAATGTAGCCCTTCGTGCCCTGAATGATGCAGCGGGCAGGGGCTGCGCAGTCCTTGGCGGCAAGGCTTACCGCCTTGAAACCGCTGTAATCCATCATCAGCACACCGCTGGTGTCGATATTGCGCTCCATGTTGGCGGCGTATACTGCCTTGTTGGGCTCACCGAACAGACCTACGATGTAGCTGACGTTGTACACGCCCAAATCCATCAGTGCACCGCCCGCGCACAGCGGGTCGAACACCGGCGGGGTCTGCCCGGCGCAAAAGGCGTCGTACCGGCTGGAATACTGGCTGAAGCTGCACTGTACCATGCGCACCGTGCCCACCCGGGGCAGCAGCTCCCGGAGTTTGGCGTAGTTGGGCTGGTACTGGGTGGTCATCGCCTCAAAGAGGAACAGCCGCTTGCGCTGTGCCAGCGCAGCCAGCTCCTCGGTCTCGGCGGCGGTCACCGCCATGGGCTTTTCCACAATGACGTGCTTGCCTGCCTCCAGCGCCACCCGGGCGTAGCGGGCGTGCTGTAAGTTGGGCACGGCGATGTAGACCGCGTCCACCCACTGCAAAAGCTCAAAATAATTGGTAGTGTGCTGCGGGATCTGATATTGTGCACACAGCTCTGCGGCTTTTGCCGCCGAGCGCGGGGTGCTGCACACCGCCTGCACAGTAAACGGCGTGTGCTCCACAAGCCATGGCAAAAATTCCTGCACGATCTTACCCGTGCCAAGAATGCCCAGTTTCATAATGCTCTCCCTTATCCTCTTGTTCCCTCAGCCTACCAGCGCCTCCGGCTCGCGGCGGGTGCGGCGGTTGGGGTGCGGGTGCTTTGCCCGGAGGCGTCCCTGCTGACCGTAATGCCTGCCGCCGCCATGGCTGCGGCCGTGCTCCTGCGGGGCGTTCAGCTGGTACAGCAGTGCCAGCCCCTTCATCAGCAACTCCGGGTCATAGGTCAGGGGGTGGCGGCACAGCGGGGTGACGTACTTTGCCAGACCGCCGGTGACCACCAGTGTAGCCGGGCTGCCCAATTCCTCTTCAATGCGCTGCACCATGCCGTCAATGAGCACGGCGGTGCCCAGCACCGAGCCGGACAGCATACAGCTTTCGGTATTGGTGCCGATGGCTTTTTTCGGGGAGCCCAGATGCACCTGCGGCAGCTGGGCACAGCGCTCACCCAGTGCGCGCAGCCCGGTGGAAAGGCCGGGGCAGATCACGCCGCCCCGGAACACCCGATCCTTGTCCACCACATTAAAGGTGGTGGCGGTGCCAAGGTCTACTGTGATGACCGGCAGCGGAAAGTTTGCCGCCGCATAGGCGGCATCCACCAGCCGGTCCTTGCCCACGGCGCGGGGCTCGTCCACCCCCATGGTCAGCCCGGTGCGGATGTCCGGCGAAACGATGACCGGCTTTTTGCCGGTGTAGTGGCGGGCGCACTCGGCCAGTGCCCCGGTGATCTGGGGCACTACGCTGGTAAGCACTGCACCTTCAAAGCGCATGGGACGCTCCGGATGGCGGCGGTGCGCAAATATTTTATCCATTTCGGCACGATATTCCGCAGCCGTGCGGGTGCGCACCGTGTCCATGCGCGCCACAAAGCATACACGTCCGTCCCGGATGCCCCCGAGGGCGACGGTGGTGTTGCCTATATCAATGGCTAAGATCATAATTCTGTTTTCCTTTTCAAAATAAAAGAAAAGAACCGGTTTGCTCTTTGTCAAGCGTATTTTACCGCATTTTTGCGCCGGATACAAGTTCCCGGCAAAGATTTTGTTGTGCTGGTGGAAGTTTTGCATTATACTAAGGTAAGATATGTGGAAAAGAACTGTTTTTCCGGGAGGTAAACGAACCATGGATCTGAACGGCAAGTGCGTCCTGCTGGGCGTGAGCGGCGGCATTGCCGCCTATAAGATGGCCAACGTGGCCAGTGCACTGCGCAAGCTGGGTGCGGATGTGGAGGTCATCATGACCAAAAACGCCACCCAGTTCATTACCCCTCTCACCTTTGAGACCCTGACCGGCCACAAGTGCATGGTGGACACCTTTGACCGGGATTTCAAGTTTGAGGTCACCCACATCTCGCTGGCAAAAAAAGCGGATGTGATTTTAGTCGCCCCCGCCACCGCCAACGTGATTGCCAAAATGGCGCACGGCATTGCGGACGATATGCTTACCACCGTGGTGCTGGCTGCCAAGTGCCCGAAGCTGGTGGCTCCCGCCATGAACACCGGCATGCTGGAAAACCCCATCACGCAGGATAACCTTGCCACGCTGGAGCGGTACGGCTTTACCGTCATCCCCTCCGAAAGCGGCGTGCTGGCCTGCAAGGATGTGGGCAGCGGACGCCTGCCCAAGGAGGAGGTACTGCTGGAGCACATCCTGCACACCATCGCCCGCCCGAAGGATCTGGCCGGGGTGCGCGTCGCGGTGACCGCCGGCCCTACGCAGGAGGCGCTGGACCCGGTGCGCTACCTGACCAACCACTCCACCGGCAAGATGGGCTACGCCCTTGCCCGCGCCGCCGCCATGCGGGGCGCCGAAGTGACCCTGATCCACGGGCAGACCGCGCTGCCGCCGGTCAAGTTCACCACCGATGTGCCGGTGACCACCGCCCGGCAGATGTACGAGGCGGTGACTGACCGCTTTGACACCACCGATGTGCTCATCATGGCCGCCGCCGTGGCGGACTACCGCCCCGCTACCGTGGCCAACGACAAGATCAAAAAGAAGGAAGGCGACCTCTCCATCCCGGTGGAGCGCACCGAGGATATCCTTGGCACCATCGGCCCCCGCAAGACCCACCAGTTCCTGTGCGGGTTTTCCATGGAGACCCGGGACCTTGTGGAAAACTCCTCCGCGAAGCTTGCCAAGAAGAATCTGGACATGGTGGTGGCAAACAACCTCAAGGTGGCCGGTGCAGGCTTTGGGGTGGACACCAACGTGGTCACCTTCATCACCCCGGACGGCACCCGGGAGCTGCCCCTGATGAGCAAGGCAGACGTGGCTGATGCCATTCTGGACGAGATCCTGCGGCGGCGGGCAAAGTAATACTGCCGGGATTTTGTTGTACACATATCACAAAATTCACAAAAAAATTATGGTTCTTTCCGAAAATTCGGCCTTACCTGTTTATTTTATGCTGCAAAAATTATATAATAAGAGTGTGTCCCTATGTTTGGAAGGAATCGGTCTGCGCTGCAGCCGTTAATATTTGGAGGAGAGCCTTACTATGTTCATGTACTCGGATTATAGCCAGCATCTGCTGGACCATGTAAAGAAAATCCATTTTATCGGCTGCGGCGGCAGCGGAATGTACCCGCTGATCCAGATCCTTGCCGCCAAGGGCTACGAGCTGTCCGGCAGCGATGTGCTGGACGGCAGCATCATCCGCTACGAGCGGGAGATGGGCGTGAAGGTCAGCCTTGGCCACAATGCGGATAACGTTGTCGGTGCGGACATGGTGGTGTACTCTGCCGCCATCTCCAAGGATAACGTGGAGCTGAACGCAGCCGCCTCCTATGGCATTCCCACCGTGGAGCGCAGCGTGCTGCTGGGCTATGTGAGCCGCCTGTATAAGCAGAGCATCTGCGTGTCCGGCACCCACGGCAAGACCACCACCACCTCCATGATCACCACTGCGCTGGAACTGGCAGGCCGCGACCCCTCTGCCGTCATCGGCGGCAAGCTGCCCCTCATCAACGGCTACGGCAAGGCCGGCAAGGGCGATGATATTGTTATCGAGGCCTGCGAGTTCGCCGAGACCTTCCTGAAGCTGACCCCCTACCTGTCCGTGGTGCTGAACATCGACAACGACCATCTGGATTACTACGGCAGCATGGGCGAGCTGAAGTTCGCCTTCAAGCGCTTTGCCCTGATGACTCAGTTCATGATCTTTGCCAACGCTGACGATAAGAACACCATGGACGTGATGTACACGTTGGACCGCCGGGTGCGCACCTTTGCCATCGACAACCACGCCGACTACCGCGCTGTCAACGTCAACGAGTATAAGCCCGGCTTCTTCGAGTTCGACCTGAAGGAGTGGAATACGACCGACACCACCCGCATCCGTCTGTCCGTGCCCGGTCGCCACAATATTTATAATGCACTGGCCATGTGCGCCGTGTGCCGCTTTGTGGGCCTGAGCGCAGAGCAGTGCGCCGAGGCTGCCCTGAACTTCAAGGGCGCAGGCCGCCGCTTTGAGGTGTACGGCGAGTGCAACGGTGCGCTGGTCATCGATGACTACGCCCACCACCCCACCGAGCTGCGCGCCACCCTGAACACCGCCAAGGAGATGGGCTACAAGCGCCTGATCGCCGTCCACCAGCCGTTTACATACAGCCGCACCAAGATGCTGTTCAACGACTTCGTGGACGTGCTGAAGATCCCCGACATCACCGTGCTGACCCCCATCATGGGCAGCCGTGAACCCAACGACCCCACCATCACCAGCGCCAAGCTGGCCGCCCAGATCCCCGGCTCCGTGCTGGTGAACAGCCTGCAGGAAGCCGCCGACTGGGTAAAGCAGAACGCCCAGCCCGGCGATCTGGTCATCACCCTCGGCTGTGGCGATATCTATAAAGCCAGCAAGATGATGGTGGAAAAGGATCAGTAAGCTGATTTAAATAATTATAAATACAGAAGCGCCCCGCAGTCATTCGGCTGCGGGGCGCTTCTGCGTCTCTATCTACGATTCTGGAAGGATGTTGGCGTTATCAGAACTTGAACAGGTCCACGATGCGCTGCCACAGGCGGGTGAAGATGTTGCCCTCCTTCACCGTCTCGGTCTCGGCCACAACGTTGTCGGCAGCGGCCACGGTCTCGGCGGTCTTGTAGACAAACTTCACACTGCTCTCGGCGTCCTCGGGGGCACCGGCAAAGCTGGTGTAGCTTTCCAGCCGGTCGGTCATCTCGTCCAGCACGGTCTTGAGGCCGTGCAGTTGATCCTGATCCAGTGCGCCGGTCAGCTTGGAGATGCCCTCCTCGTTGAACTGGTTCAGGCCGTCGTTCAGCTGGTGGGTGCCGTCATTCAGCTGGCTTGCACCATCGCTCAGGGTGTTCACGCCGTCGTACAGGGTCTTGGTACCGGCGGCAAGCTGTGCGCTGCCGTCCTTGGCAGAGTGGGCACCGTCTGCGGCGGTCTGCACACCGGCGGTGTACTGGCCCACGCTGGAAACGAAGTACTGGATCTTGGAAAGGCTGTCCTTCAGGGCGCGCACATCCGCGATATCCTGACTGTTCTCTACCTGATACTTCAGCTCTGCCTTGGCGGTGTCCTTGGCTTCCTGACTGGTCAGCAGCTGCACCAGACCGCACAGCATGGAGGGGTCGTAGTTCTGCATCAGGTGCAGAGCGGCCTCCAGATCGTGGTTCGTCTTGGTAGCAGAAAGGTACAGCGCCAGATCCAGCTGGCTGTCCTTGAAGCTGGGCGCCTGCTCCCAGATGGTACGCACCATCTTGCGGCGGCCGGCAGCCAGCGTCTTGTCGTTCATGGTCAGAATGTTGTCGATGACTGCGGCGTAGTTGTCCCAGGTCATATCGGTGTCGATCAGACCGCCCTCTTTCAGGGTCTTGTTGGCAGAAGCCAGCACGCCGTCCGCCACCTGCTGTGCGCCGCTGTTCAGGGCGCTGTTGTTGGAGCTCAGGGTGTCCAGACCGTTGGTCAACTGGCCCAGACCCTTGTCCAGTGCGGCTGCACCGGTGTTCAGGGTGTTGGCACCGTCCAGCAGTGCCAGCACACCGCTTCTCAGCTGGGTGGTACCATCCTCCAGCTGAGAAGCACCGTCCAGCAGCTGGCTCATGGCGTCATTCAGCTGGTTGATGCCGTCGGTCAGGTCGTTGAGGCTGCTCAGGTCAAACACATTGTCGGTGCCCAGAGCCGCAGCGCTGGTGGCGCAGGCCATCATCACCTGCGGGCAGGTCAGCCCGGTGACATCTGCCTCCACCGTGATGGTGTCCTGCAGATAGTCCTCAATGGTGTCCAGTTCGTCCGGCAGCAGACCGGACAGGGAATCCTTCACGCCCGGCAGGGTGACAAAGGCAGCCACATTGCTCTTGGCGGCACTTTCCACCAGACCGTGTGCAGCCACCACGTTGGTGGCATCCTGCCCAAAGATCACACCCACAGCGGTGACCAGCGGGGTGACGATGGTGCGGTCGGTGCCGTTCACGTTCACGGTGCCGGTCTCGTTGTTCTTCAGGGCGATGGTCATGGTCAGATGACCGCTCTTGCCGATCAGATCTTCCAGCGCGGCTTCCTGACCGTCCAGCGCGTAGGTGACGGTAGCTTGAATGGGCAGGGCGCGGTCGGTATCACCTTTATAATACACATCGGTATCATCGGTGTTCCACACCAGCTTTTCGCCGTCCTGTGTGAACTCGGCGCTGCTCTCGGTGTTCTGGATATTGGTCAGGGTGCTCTGGTCGGTCACCTTGGACAGACCGGAGGCGCTGTAAACGTGCTCGCTGACAGTGGTGCTCTGGATGGAGCCATCGGCGTTCATCACAGCGTACACGGTCTCAGACTTGGTAAAGCTGCTGCCGCCTGCGGCAAAAGCCGGGGCTGCGCAGCTGGCGGCAAGGGCAACTGCCAGCGCCGCACTGGCGAAACGAAGCGATTTTTTCATAACGCATTACTCCTTTTCAGACTTCTTGGCGTTGGCAGATTCAGGTACCATCCATTTCAGGGTGGTGTGGCGGATGAGCCAGTCACACAGCATCAGGGCGGCGGGCAGTACCACCAGAATGACCAGCATACTGATCAGAGCACCACGGGAGATCAGCAGGCAGATGCTCCGCAGCAGCTCCATCTTGCTGATGGCGGCCACGCCGACCGTAGCGGCAAAGAAGGTCAGGCCGCTGGTCAGGATGGACTGACTGCAATGCTCCAGCGACTGCTGGGCAGCCTCCTTGGGGGTGCGGCCAAAGGCGCGCTCCTCGTGATAACGGGTGGTCATCAGGATGGAGTAGTCCACGGTAGCACCCAGCTGGATGGTGCCGATGACGATGCTGGCGATGAAGGGCAGCTGCGTACCGGTAAAGTACGGGATGCCCATGTTGATGGCGATAGCGGCTTCGATGCTGGCAACCAGCAGCACCGGGATGGAGATGCTCTTGAAGGAGATGGCGATGATGACCAGCACGGCCATGATCGACCAGACGTTGACGTTCTTGAAGTCCACGTCTGCCACCTCGATCAGGTCTTTGGTCATGGCACCTTCACCGGTGATGACGCCCTCGGGATCTACATTTTTAATCAGGCCGATCATCTTGTCCAGCTGGCTGTTGATGGCATCCGTGCCGGTCTTGTAGGAGCTGTTGGCCAAAATCAGCTTGTAGCCGCCGGACTGCAGGATCTCCATCACGCTGTCGGGCAGCAGCTCGGTGTCAAAGCCGGGGCCGGTAATGGAATCTAGACTTACCACCTGCGTGATGCCGTCCACGTCCTTCAACTCGTCACACAGGTCGGACACCTGCGTAGCGGTCAGGTCGTCATGCACCAGAATGAAGTGGCTGGTGGTCATGCCAAAGTCCTCGCCCAGCTTGTTGGTGCCCACGATGCCGGTCAGATCCTGGGGCAGGGAGTCGAACAGGGTATAGTACACGCTGGTCTTGTTCTGCGCAATGGCAAAGGGAATGAGGATGAGGATAAAGACGGCCACGATGGGCGCTGCGTGCTTGGAAACAAAGTAGCTCAGCTTGGTCAGCCGAGGGATGACAGTGCGGTGCTTGTATTTTTCCACCCACTTATCAAAGGTAAGGATCAGGGCGGGCAGAATGACCACGGTGCAGATGACGCCCAGTGCCACGCCCTTTGCCATGACAAGGCCGATATCGCGGCCCAGCGTCAGACGCATGGCGCACAGTGCAAGGAAGCCTGCAATGGTGGTCAGGCTGGAAGCGGAGATGGAGGTCATGGTCTTGCAGATAGCGCTGACCATGGCTTCCTCATTGGTGGAGCGCAGCTCCTTTTCTTCCTGATAGCGGTGCAGCAGGAAGATGGAGAAGTCCATCGTAACGCCCAACTGCAGCACGGTGGCAAGCGCCTCGGTGATGTAGCTGATCTGCCCCAGCAGGATGTTGGTGCCGAAGTTGTACGCGATGGGGAACAGCAGACCCAGCATGAACAGCAGCGGGGTGATGGTGCTTTCCAGCGAGAGGAACAGCACCAGCAGGCTGGCGCCCACGGCGATCAGGATGTACAGGGGCATTTCCTGATTGACCAGCGCCTTGGTGTCCTGCAGAATGACGCTCATGCCGCCGAAGAAGCAGTCCTTGCGCAGCAGCTTTTCGATCTGCTTGACGGCTTCCATGGTCTCGTCGCTGGCGCTGGGGGCGTCAAAGCGGACGATCAGCATGGTGGAATCATTTTTGCCGAACATGAACTGCTGCACATCGGCAGGCAGCATGGCGGTGGGGATGCTGGGGTCGATCACATCGCTGAGCCAGAAGGTCTGGGTAACGCCGGGCACGGCTTCTATCTCCTTTTTCATAGCGATGAGTTCGTTGGTTGGCAGGCCCTCTACCGTGATCATACCGGTGGAGGCCAGATGGAAATCGTCCTCAAGGGCTACCTCGCCGATCATGGAGTCCAGATCCTGCGGCAGGTAGGTGAGGATGTCATAATTGATGCGGGTGGCAATGGCGCCGATCGCGGAAGGGATCAACAGCAGCACGGCCACTGTTAAGATCAACTTGCGCAGACGCACGATGCCTTGTGCGATCTTTTTCATGAGAACCCTCCAGAATAGAAAGTTGATTGGGAAAGCCCGCGAAACTGACCGCCGGTCATCTTCCGGGCAAACACTATTATATTCAGCCCGGGCAGTGTGTCAAGCAGGAAAAGTGACTGAAAGTCAGTTTTTTTATCACCTGCAAAAAATTGTATAGCAAACCGGGCTTGCACAAACGGCAAAGGACTGCTAAACTAAGGTACGCAGACCGGACGCAGCACATACCTGCGTCTAAATTCAGAGAAAAGAGGAATCTACCCAGAGCATGAGCACCGTGGAAGGGAAGAAACAGGAAAAGCGCCGCGCCCTGCTGGATGCAGCCTACGAGCTGTTTCTGGAGCGGGGCACCGCCAAGACCAGCGTGGAGGATATCACCAGCCGGGCAAAGGTGGGCAAAGGCACGTTTTACCTGTATTTTCAGGATAAGGGCGCGGTAATGCAGGCGCTGCTGGGGCGGGTGAGCTACCAGCTGCTGAGCGATGCCTGCCTTGCGGTCGAGCAGCACCCCGAGCTGCCCGACTTTACCGCACAGGTGGTGTTCGTCATCGACCATATCATCGAGGCTTTGCGGCAGGATGCGCTGGTGCTGCGGTTTCTGGAGCGCAACTTCGTCTGGCCCGGGTTGGACCAAATCGAAGCCAGCAGGGAAGCCGAGCCCCTGATGCGCAAGCTGCTGGCCATCGTGCTTTCCAGCCCGGAGATGGCCGGACGTAGTGAGCGGGAGGTCTACCAGCGCATCACCGCCCTTGGCAGTATGTGTATGTCAGTGTGCTATTCCAGCATTCTGGAGGGCAAGCCGGACAACATCGACGCCATGAAGCCGGTGCTGTACGATATCATCCGCCGGGCGCTTTCGCCGGAAAAGTAAAAAAGAACGCATAAAAAGCACAAAAGGTCTTGCTTTTTGCAAAAAGCTGTGGTAAACTATCTAAGTCGATATGACATGGACGGTTAGCTCAGCTGGTAGAGCATCTGCTTGACGTGCAGGAGGTCACAGGTTCGAGTCCTGTACCGTCCACCACATCCCCAGACCATTCGGTCTGGGGATTTTTTTGTGGCGGACGGTACAGAACGAGAACCGGAACAAGTAAAGGCAGGGTATCACTATGGTAGTGGTATCCTGCCTTTTGCTATTTTTAACAGTGTATGATATACTCGGCTTAGCCCAGTAAATTGGAAGTTATGGAGGTAACAATACTTATGAAAAAATTTCTTTCTTTGTTTTTGTGTCTTACCTGTATACTGACTTTAGCTGCGTGTGGAAAAAAAGCAGCGCCCATTACGCTACCTCAAGCCGATAAGATTACATCTA
>ENA-UEYF01002676-UEYF01002676.1-human-gut-metagenome-genome-assembly--contig:-NODE-2676-length-10895-cov-235.079035_pt1 | contig 10895 bp, 9 predicted proteins | sample MGYA00242902_ERZ507920 | MGnify/ENA primary metagenome ERZ507920 (study PRJEB26167, sample SAMN06115402) | human gut metagenome | host: Homo sapiens | place: China:Jiangxi | collected 2016-07-05...
TTGCCAAGCCTCTGTGTCCCTTATATAAAAACATTATAAAGCCTTTAGATAGAGCTCGTTATCCCGAACTGAGGTAATATATATCCAGCGATGTAGTATTGAATATGCGCTCGGTTTGGCAGCCTCCACCACAGAGATAGCGAGCCCAGCATTGCTGGCAATCTTTTAAGTCTGTAATGAATTGCGATTTGAACTGTTCTTCTTTTTCCGAACAAATGCCATCTTCAAGATTGCCTATATTCTGATGATATGGCAACATGTTCTGACAAGCGTAATAATCACCTTGCTCGTCTACAAAGAAGTTTGCCCTACCTGCTTCACAACTATATGTTCTTACCATCTGCTGTTTTACAATAGCTAACTTGCGCTTGAAATCCATATTATATATGGTTTCGCCATGCAAGAGTTTCTTGGTAAGAAACTCAAATACTTGATGGTATTCTTCTTCAATATGCCCCCATGCCAATGACGTTATTTCCGTCTCTTGCTTATTCTTCTCGCTGGCATTTATTGTAAATGCGTAAGCGTATGGAATGGCAATATTCTCAAAGAACAGAAAGATGCCTAACAAGTTTTTTGTTCTGGGGCTAATGGTTGCTCTCAGATTAAACTTTACTTCATAGCGTTGCAGGGCACGAATGCCAGCCATGATATGTCTAAAACTTCCTTCTCCAGAATTTTGCATTCTGCATGAGTCGTTTATCTCTTTGGGACCATCAATACTTACAGTGATAGTAAAGTCTTTTTCCTTGAAAAACTTGAGTAATTCACTATTATCAAGCAATACCCCATTCGTATTGAGAAGAAAGCCATATTTCTTGGAAGGGTAATCTTGAAACGTTTGCTCTACGATACTTACCGCATCTCGAATAAAGTCCTTGCATAATAATGGCTCTCCACCAAAGAAGTAGAACATGTATTGCTCTGTTTCCGGAAAATCCCGAAGCAAGTTTCTTATCGCCTTCTCTGCAATATTGACAGGCATAGGCTTAGCCTGTTGGTGCTTGGTAAAAGCAAAGCAATAGCTACATGCCATATTGCAACGATGAGTGGTGTTCAATGTCAACATCACTTGTCGGGGATTTCTATCTGGATCTTCCCTAATATGCACAGCGTCTCTCTTAGCGATGAGAACGGAGGTCAGTTCTTCGAACATTTCCTCATTAGTGCCTTTTGCTTCTGACTCACAAGTTGGGTTGAAGTAGGCTGTCAATAACGGATTTGTTATCTCCATGATTTCTTGGCTGCCTGTCAGAAATACATATTTCTGACCTTCTACTTCTAGCAACTTGTAGTCGCTGGTTGTTAACTTCTTCATGTGCTTGAATTTAATCATAAACTATATTTGAGGCAAAAGTAGATTTTATTTCTCTACTACATATTTCCAATAGCCTTCTGTTCGACTGATTGGTACCCAGACGTATCGTCCACCAAAGTTTTCAACACATTCTTTTTGTGTCAATTCTTTTAATTCTATATTCTTCATTTTATCTAAGTTTTTGATTCTAGGTGCAAAGATATAGCTTTTTCTGTATTAGAAATGTTAGGCAATTGTTAGATTAATGTTAGATTTATAATTAACACGCTTAAAAACATGGTGTTTTAAGATAAAATGCGTAATTTTGCATTTGAAAAATTTAAAAGAAATGAAACTGAAGAAGAATAAATATGTTATAATAGCAATAGCTGGATTATCCGCAGCGTTTATGATGCAAATGCTGTGGATAGTTAGTGGTTTCCTGTATACTATATCTAAAATAAAAGCAGATGTGGATGAAAAATTGGAGCAGGCATTATTCACCGAGGCCGAACAGAGAGCTTGTCTGTATCTTAAAAGTATAGCTGTATCTCCTTCAAATTCGGATAAGCCAGATATAACATACTTTGAAACTGAGCTCAATAAGGAAACAAAATCTAACATATCTTTATCTAAACTGAAAGCTATTTTAGATAAAAGTTTACCTTTTGATTACTCCATTATATTATATAATAAAGGTAAGGAGCATTACTATTGTGGGGATAGTAGTTTTCAACTATCTGTAAAGTCTGCCGTTTTCTATACAAGAACAGACCAATCGCAAGCTATCCAGATAGAGTTAACCAATCCTTATTCTGTTTTTTTTGAAGAACTTGGTCTTTTGACTCTTGCTTCTTTTTTGATGCTAATCATAACTGTACTGTGTATATACAAGCAAGTTAGTGTTATCCGCTGGCAGCAGAATAATGCAAAGATGAAGAAGATAATGACCTATTCTATGATTCATGACATCAAGACTCCACTCTCTACGATTCGTTTGGGATTGGGGGCTTTGAATCATGAGCGGATAGCCAATGACCCTGAGAAAAGAACCAAGTATCTGCAAGTGATTAGTACGGAGACACAGCATGCTTATAGCTTGATTAATAGGATATTAACCATATCCAAATCGCAGGCTGGAAAACTGGAACTCAGGAAAGTACAGGTAAACATCACAAACATGCTCTCAAAAATGGAAGAGAACTTCAAGGTGAACAGATTGAAGAATGTATCATTTGAGAATCATATCAATTGTCAATATGCTTTTGCAGATGAGGAGTATCTTAAGGAAATATTCTATAACTTAATAGACAACTCTATCAAGTATTCTGATGGGGATGTTACGATTCGTATTTCTACAGATAAGGTAGATAAGGGCGTATCTATCCGAGTAAGGGATAATGGCATCGGTATCAGCAAGGCTGACCAAAAGGTGATTTTTGATAAGTATGAGCGTGCGTCTGCTGCCAAGCGCACCTTCAAGAAAAATGGTGCGCCTGGTTTCGGACTGGGATTGACCTATGTATTCCAAGTGATAGATGCTCATGAAGGCATGATAGGAGTAGAGAGCAAACTGGGCAAATATACCGAATTCTCTATATTCCTGCCCGACCAGAAGACGAGTTCAGGGGGGGGCGATGAAGAGCTAGCAACTCTCTGTAAGCTTGAAACCGACACCACGGATAGTCTCGATACTAACGAAAGTATCTGATTTCAAGACCTTTCTGAGTTTTACAATAACAGTATCTAGGCAGCGGGAAATAAAAAAGTCTTTCTCCGCAGTATTCCAGATATGCTCCTGTATGGCTTCACGTTTCACTATCTCATGCAAGCATCTCCAGTATCTTGGCATCTCTGGCTGTCAAGGTATAGCTGATGTTGCCTTCTTCATCCTTGATGCAGGCATGTTCTGGGTCCAATATATGCTTTCCAATCTTTATGTAAGAAGAAACATTTCTACTCTTCTGCCCATTCTTCAGGCGAAGAAGGCTCTGGATATGCGCATCTAGTTCTTCGGGCACAAAGGGCTTTTTGATGTAATTGTTAGCACCTGCAGCATATCCCTCCTCCAGTTTTTTAGGAGAAGTGAGATTGGTGGTGAAGAGAATGAGCGTATCGCCATCTATCTCTCTGATGTGTTTTACCATCTCTATGCCGTTCATAATAGGCATGTCAATATCCGAGATGATAACATCTGGCTTGAATTCTTCCCAAGCCTTGATACCATCTTTTCCATTGCTGACTGTCATTACCTCATAACCTCCAACTATATCTTCCAACGTGCTTTTTTCAATAAAAGCTAGGTTTGCATCGTCTTCAATAAGAAGCAGCTTTATCATGTCGTTATTATTAATCTGTTACTCTTTTGCAAAGATACATCTTTTTCTGAAAACATTGCGATTATCTTCTCTTATTAACATTATGATAACATTCCTTACTTGCTGCTAGCTGCAATTTTCTTATTCAGATTGGAAGGGTCATAAGATTGAAGCTTCTTCATCTCGACTTGTACTGTTGGTGGTAGAGACGGCAATCTATTCTCTGAAATAAAGCCTTCTATTGATTGAGCTGCTTCCTGAGGTTGCAGCTTTTTATCTGCCTCTTTCTTCTTGCCATCTACATATTCTTGTTCTGTAATAAATAGTTCTGTTACAACATGAATGAGCTGTTTACGAGAATCCTTCTTGTGCCAATAGTTGTAGCTTTGATCCGTTTTCTGACTGAGCAAATTCTTGAAAGAATAGTAATCCTCATCGCTTAATCTATAAGCCTCCATGAAATAATCACTTTTCATTTCTTGCGTAAAGCCAAAAATGTTATGCGTTAGCTTGTCGTATGTTGGTATCATATCCATTTCTATCATACAGCTCTTGTTGATAGAATCAGTTGTCACTCTTCCTATTATTTGGCTTGCCTTTTTGATATAGCCAACATTAGCAGAATTTTGAATAGCATACTTCTTACGGCATTCCTCTATGAATGTCTTTCCTTCTGGCCAAGGTCGAAATGTAGCTTGGTCGCTAAGCATAAAGGCTCTTTTCTTATCCTTGCTGACAAGCTCCTCATTTCTAAGATGTCTGCTACTATACATTCTTATATCTACTTTTTCATTTTTTAAGTTGATATAGTATTCCACAATGCCATCCACATAATATTTGAGTACAGAGTCATTGTGCTGATAGCTACGATAATATCCTTTAAGTCTCACAAACTTGGGACGCTGGCTACTAATCGTAACATCCTGAAGTTTGATTTGCCCTAATGCTTGGAGGGGTAAAAAGAGTAATAATAAATATAAATATTTCATATAATCATCTGTAAAGAGCATGTACAATACTTATATACTGCACATGCCCTATTTAACTTAAACCTTACTTAGTCTGCATTCTTACCGTGATAAATACGTTGCCCAAACAGCCAAATTTCAGTATCACCCTTTTTGTTGTTGAACAAGTTCTTAATTGCAAAAATGCAAATTCCACCATTGGTGTCTCTCATGTCTTCTAAAGACAGAGAAACAAGTTGATTACTTTCTTTCATACTTTTCAATTTTGTTTAATAATGTAATAAACTTCGAAGTCGTTTGCAAAATTACTGCAATTTATGAATATACTCAGTTAGTTAATTGTTAGATTTATGTTATTTTTTAGAGAGATTTAGGATATCGAAGTACAAAGGTGTACCTCCAAACATTGAGCAAGAAGCTCATTGCCTTGAGGGGAAAAACATCCTCGATACCGTGGAAACTACATCGAGGATGAAATTTCAGAAAATAGCCACACATCAGCTGATAGGCGAACGCAAAACACGTGTTATGCATGTGCACATCAGCTGATGTGCGAGCGCACAACGGCTGTTGTGCGATTGAAGAAGAACATCTAAAGGTTATTTCACCAGATGTTCCTTGATCCAAACCATCTGCTGGTAATTGGTCTCGCTGGTAGTCCAGTGCTCATTGATTGGCGTGAGCAAGGCCTCCTTCTCACACTTCAGCGTATTCCATACCGCATAACTGGTTGTCGGTGGACAGGTTATGTCGTTGTAGCCCCAGGTAAGATAGGTTGGAACCGTTACCTTGCGGGCAAAGTTTACCACGTCATAATAAGCCATCGTGTTGAGACAGTCCTTATTCTTCAATATCTCATGATATTTGGTGAAATGAGGATAACCGCCCGTTCTTCCCTTCTCGGCGTAGGCAGCCATGTCGCTGAGCGCCGGATGATTGGCAACACACTGGGTTACGCGCTTGTCTAAACCGGCTGCGATAATGGCCAAGGCTCCACCCTGACTGCCACCCTGCACGGCCACATTCTTTCCGTCCCACTCTGGGAGAGAGGTTAGGAAATCGATGCAGCGCACCAGTCCCTGATAAACATGGCGCATGTAGTAGCGGTTCTTATCTTCCAGTCCGTTAGACAGATATCCGCCGTTTGCATCGTTGAATCCCCTGCTTATTTCATTGAAGGTTTCTGTAGGGATGCGCGGGTCGAGACCATGAATCTCTATCTCGAAGCGGATGAATCCGTTCTCGGCGTAATATTTATTGCGCATAGGCTCCTTGATGGTCTTGATGCCGGCTCCAGGAGGGGTGAGAACTATTGGATGACTGCCCTGCTTGGCATTCTTGGGATAGAAGAGGTAGCCGTACATCGCATGACCTTTCTTATCTATCTGAAGTTTAACGAGATAACAGTCTATCTTGTCGGTACAGTATTCCTTGGCGAGTTCCTTGGTATAGCTCATCGGCACGTTCTTCAGTTCGTCCTTTGCCTGCTGCCAGAATGCATCGAAATCCTTAGGCTCCTGGGTATAAGGCTGAATCTTATCTACCGAGAATCCTACTTTGATATGATGCTGATAGGTCTTGCCATCGAGTTTATAGAATAATCTCAAATCGCGGAAGCCCGGTGTCTTTCGGGTTCCCATGTTCACGATGGCGCGCCCATTCTTCAGTTTGAAGCTTCCTTTCTTGTCAGCCTTCAGCATGTCATCGCCTATTTCATAGTTCACCTCGCCGTCACGGGGAATTCCATACTTATAGAAACTTACTTCCACCTTAGCCTGTTCGCCCGTCTTATAGAGCCAGTCGGCATGATCGGGCACGGTTAGCCAAAGATAATCACTCTTGTACGGATAGTTCTCCGCCTTCACACTTAACACACTCGTCATGTTCATCGCCAGGATAAACAGAAGCGATAGATAGATTGTCCTTAATCTGTTCATAATTTTATAGTTTGTTTTTAAATTATAATATTCAACTATCATAATATGAGCGCAAAAGTACAACATTCCATTGAGATAACAAAATGATTTCAAGGATATTTTTGTTCAAGATACCCTCAATAGGCATCTTGAACAAACAAATATCCTTCCCGATAGTTTTAAGCACTGGCGGAAAACTAACATTCTCCAAGGAATCACAATAAGAAAAAGCTCGATCATCTATTCTCTCCAACACTGGCGAGAAGTGCGAAGTGTCGGATGAAGCGAGAGATGGTTCATCAAATGAGTAGTGAAATTATGAGGGTGGAGTCGATTACAGAAGACAATATGGAGTCAAATTGCTCCATGACCCGAAAATATTCCTCCAAAAGGAGTGAGTTTCTCAGATTTAATTTGTATCTTTGCCATGTCATATCAGAGTTTTGCTTGTTTTCTTTTCGCAACATTAAGATAAGTGAAAATTCTGACATAGCAAAATCCAGAGTAACTTTTTGTTGCTCAGGCGCTTAAAATGTTTAATTGATAATAGTGTTGCGGAATTAATGGAATAACCAGAAATGAAATTGAAAAGACATCTACTGACAGCTGCCCTGACACTCTTTTGCCTATCGGCAGCTAACGCCCAACTGCTAAGAACAACAGTGGAGCAAGGGGAAATTGAAGGTGTGGAACATGAAGGATTCGCCCTATACAAGGGAATCCCATACGCTGAAGCACCAGTGGGCAACCTCAGATGGAAAGCCCCAGTGAGCAAGAAGCCTTGGAAGGGAGTATTCAAAGCAGACAAATGGGGAGACCGTCCACCACAGCCCATCGACCCTAACCAAAATGGTGGAGAGCTGGGCATGAGCGAGGACTGCCTATACCTCAGTGTGGAAACGCCAGCCAAGAGTAAGAATGACAAACTCCCTGTATTTGTGATGATTCATGGAGGAGCCTTTCTTACTGGCTCCTACAGTGGAACTCAGGAAAGCTTTGTCAAGGAAGGCATCATCTATTGCAGCATAGAATACCGCTTGGGAGCCTTTGGATTCATGGCACATCCAGAGCTGAGTAAGGAATCAGGCAAGAACATATCTGGTAACTATGGCATCCTTGATCAAGTGATGGCCTTAAAATGGATTCACGACAATATCGCTGCCTTCGGTGGAGACCCAGACAAGATTACCATTGCTGGAGAATCTGCCGGTGGTATCTCGGTAAGTATACTATGCGCCTCTCCCCTTGCCAAGGGACTATTCCGTGGTGCCATCAGCGAAAGTGGTAGCTCCTTCTGGCCTGTGGGTGAAAGCAGAAATGGTAACACCGCCATGCTCACAACTAAAGCAGCAGAGGCAAGCGGACTGGCACTTCAAAAGAAACTTAAAGTAAAGAACATTAAGCAACTCAGAAAAGTTCCTTTCATGGACATCGTGAAGAATACCGCCATGGAATCCTTCTGGCCTAATGTGGATGGCTACAGCATCACCGATGACCAGTATAAGCTCTATGAAAAGGGAAACTACAATGATGTAAATGTCATCATAGGAACCAACAGCGACGAAGGAAGTATGTTTAGCCGCCCTGTCAGTGTAAGTGACTATGAGAAAAGAATCCATGAGATATATGGAAGTTGGGCAGACCAGGTTCTCAGTCTCTATCCTGCCAAGACAGAGGAAGAAACCTACTTCGCCCAATCCGACATTTTCCGTGATGGCTCCTTTGCATGGGGAACGTATGCCTGGGCTAACCTGCAGAGCAAGACCGGCAAGGGCAAGGTGTATATGTATTACTTTGACCAAGACTCAGAGAACACCATCGTGAAAAGCCGCAAGGGAGGAGCCAGCCATGTGGCAGAGATGCCATTCATCTATGGCTATAAGTTTGGCTCTGGAAAGATGACCGAGACGGAGCAGCACATGGAACAAATCATGTCACGCTACTGGATTAACTTTACCAAGACCGGCAATCCAAATGGGAATAGCCTTCCTTTCTGGACTACCTACCAGGAAGGTAAACCAACGGTGATGATTATGAAGGAAGGACTGCATTTGGGTCCTGTTCAAAATCAAAAGCAAATGGACTTCTTCGAGAAGTTCTTCAAGGAAAAAAGAAAATAATACGTCAAGTTCCAAGTGGCATTTCTCCCACTTGGAACTTTTTCAGTGCCCTCCCTGGGCTAGGAGCTTCTGCCCTTTCAAGTAGAGTGTGTGGAGCTAACATGCGAAACTTGAGTAAAAACATCATAAAGACCCAATACTATACCTAATTCTAAGCTTTCTCCGTTATAAACAGCACATGGCTTTCGTCGCTCAGTGTGGTGGCAAAGATATAAGTTTCACCACCATCTTTCAGCTTCAGGCGCTTGCGCAATTCTGCCACGGAAAGGGGGAAGTTGCGGGTGGCGATGTTCGCCTTGGTGATGCCTGAGAGATGGCGCTTCAGTTCCTTCTTATTAAAGGAGGAGATGGCGATGATGCGGAAACTCCTACCTGGGAAAGCGGCGATAAGATCACGACTCACGAAGAGATGGCTGTTCTTGGAAAGCATCCTTGCATCATAGCGCCCGGAAAGAACACCGAAACAGCCGGCTTTCATCAGCGAGGCATTCGGCTCATAAAGATACTGCATCTCTTCAAGGGCAGATGGGGCTATCTTGACAGAAGAAGGCTCCATATCCAACTCGTCGCAGACGAAGGATTGTGCATCATTGACGCAATAAATGCGGAGATTCCCGGCATGCTTTACTTCTCGATCTGCCGATGAAGCCTCCATTTCGCCCATATTTCGCGCTGAGAGCACTAAAAGGAGTTCTTTGCACTCATTGTTCACGGAGATGATATGAACCTCTTTTACGCAGTTTAATTCGCTTACCGCACGGTGCCAGTCAAGCATCGGAGAGAGTTTGATGATGACGTAATCTGCCTTCGAAAGCATTTCTTCCTGCAAAAGGGTTACATCGGGCGTACAATCTTTCAAGGATACTACCTTGTTGCCCGCATCGTCTCTACGGGCTGGATCGATGAAGATCAGCTTAAGACCAAGGTTGGTCTTAAGTAATGACTGAGACTGATCTTCAGTTATGCCTAAAGAATCTGATGCAGCAGCCTCTTTCTTTGAAGCAAAAGAATGCAGAACCTCTATTCCGTCTCCATTCTTCACGATGGCATTCTTCAAACCCAACCGCCCGAAGTTTTCCTTTGCTGCTTCACAGAGATGAGCCTGACGCTCCACATACATCGACTTCACGCCCAATCGGGAAGCGATGTAAGAGAAGTCTACTCCGAAGCCGCCGGTCAGGTCAACAAACCCGGTTTCTTCAGAAAAATCTCCTTCATGAGGTTCTTCTTTTATTTCATTAACATTCTCTTTTGATTCTGTTAATATCTGTTGCTTTTTGCAAGTAGCTTCATTTTTGGCGAATTCTGAATCAACTGCCCCTTTGCCCGCAAATTCGCAAATTTCAGAAAGATGAAGATTTGAGGCGTTTTCGCTCTCCTTCTCCTTTTCTTCTCCGTTTTCGAATGATGAAGGAGACAAACCGAGCAGTCGGGCAGCGAGTTCAGCCTTATAAAGTGCCGTTTGCTCTGACGAACATTGCTCCATCGAAATATGAGGGGGATAGATAATGCCATCGATGCTTGCCCAACGGGGCAGTTTCACACGAGCCATCTTTCGCCCGCGAATCTGGTCGAGAGCGAAAGGCATATCTACCTCGGGATACTTGCTGCCGAGGAAAGCCAACTGGCGAACATCATCGTCCTGATGCTGGCGGATAAAATCAAGCGTTGCTTGGTTCATTATTTCTGTTGAGTGATTCGTCATTACATTACTTATTCTTAATAACCGCAAATTTACGATATTCTGATGAGATTACAAAATATTTCTCAGAATATCTGATAATTTATGTCGGGATGCACCAAAAACAGGATGCTCTCGGCTATAATCTACCCTTTACAAGGCAATATGATGACCAAAACAGGCGTAAATAAAAACATAACTATCGGAGATAGAACAACTGACTAGGAAAAACAGAAGGCTGGCAGAAGAAAAACAGCATACTGGCAAAAGGCAAACAGCCGACTAGCGCAACAGAGGCTAGTCGGCTGTTCCTGTATAACAGTTTGCCAAACATCCTTTCTCTTATTTCAAAAGAAGCATGGTTGGCAGGAATATCGCAATCAGCTCTTCACTCTTCACCTTTTCTGTATAAACAACTGAAGCACAACGCATTACATAGGTGAAGAGATATTCTATACTCTTCACCCACTCTTCACCACTCTTCACCCTTTACGAGTAAGCGGCTCCGCGTTTATACCTTACCTCAGTTCGGGATAACGAGCTCTATCTAAAGGCTTTATAATGTTTTTATATAAGGGACACAGAGGCTTGGCAA
>ENA-UEYF01002678-UEYF01002678.1-human-gut-metagenome-genome-assembly--contig:-NODE-2678-length-10893-cov-5.576923_pt1 | contig 10893 bp, 10 predicted proteins | sample MGYA00242902_ERZ507920 | MGnify/ENA primary metagenome ERZ507920 (study PRJEB26167, sample SAMN06115402) | human gut metagenome | host: Homo sapiens | place: China:Jiangxi | collected 2016-07-05...
GCATCGAATTCATCTTCCGCGTCAGCACGCTGCTGCCCCTGATGGGGATCATCACGGGCCCTGCTTTCCGCCCGCGAGCTGCTTGGCTGCGTGATGTGCGGGCTGGAAGAGGACGGCGAGCCTATCCCCGCCCCCTCGGCCCTGTCCGCCATCCAGCCTAAAGAAAACGAGCGGGTCGTGCTGGTCGATGCCTATATGCCGTCCGTCCGGCTCGCCAGCGTCAATCGTTCGGTAAACCGCACCGTCACTCTCCCGGCGTGGCTCAATGCCGCCGCCCTTGAACGCAATGTAAACTTCAGTCAGGTCCTTCAGGACGCGCTCAAGCACCAGCTCCACCTCGCCTGACTTTATCCCAAAGCCTCCTGCACACGGTCGTGCAGGAGGCTTTTCTGTTACCCTGCCAGCTCAAAGGCTTTCCAGATCTCGTCGTCCGTGTATCCCTGATACTTCAGGCTGTTAAAAATAGTCTGGTCATCCGAGCCGTGGTTCCTCTGGCCCTTGATGGCGTTCGCCGCCACCTGCGCCCGCTGCGGGACACTCGACTGGCTTGCCGTTCTTCCGGTGCTCTGGCTCTGTCTGTTACTTGTCCCAGTACCCCACTTGTTTTCCGGGTCTCCTTTCCAGCTCTGCCCCGTCAGACCTCGGTTCGTCTCCAACAGGTTCGGGGTGTCGTCCTTTATCCAGCCCGCATCCGTCAGCGTCCGCTTGTAGTAATCATATCGCGGGTCACTCGCTTTCATTGTGACAAACTCCTTCGACATACTCAGCAGCTGGGCATAGGTCGGGCTGCTCCCGCTGCTTTTCGTGCCGCCGCTCCTGCTGCCCGAAGACCCGCCCGAGCTGCCGCTTCTCCGACCGCTGTAGCTGCCGGTGGTGTACTGAGGTGTGTAATTCAGCGTATCCCTGCTAATGCCGTACATGTCGGCTACAGCCCCTGCTGCATCGCGGAAACCACCCTCGTAAAGGTCGGTGATTCCCTTCATTGCTGTCAGATAATCCGCCGGGGGAAGCTCAGTCGTTTTCTCCGTGGTCCAATCGTTGAGAATGCTGGGGTCTAAGCCGTTCGCACTCAGGAACTGGTTCAGGAAAGCTTCGCTTGCACCCCGTTCTTTATAGTCAAGCGCTTTGTCTATCGCCATCTGCTGCAGCTGCGCCTGCACCTGTTTTTCTTGCAGCTCATGTTCCTGCTTCCACTGGTCATATCCCTTGTACCGGTCGTAGGCGGTAAAGCCTGCTTTTACAACATCGGTGCCTACCTGCATCAGATTATCCCAGAAGTTCTGCTTCTCCTGCGCCGCCTGGTCTGCCCGGCTCTTCTTGTAGTCCCGCCAGTCCTGCGCGTTGGCCACGGCTCCCTGATGCTCCGCCGCCTCGAGGCTGTCCTGGCTCTGCAGCGCGCTCAGCAGCCCCGAGAGGCCGTTCTGCTTCAGCTGGTACAGGGTCAGGGCCTTGTCCCGCAGGCCCGAAAGTCCGCTGTCCACGTTCGCCATGGCCTGCTGGTAGCCCTGCTGGGCCACGCTGTCTGCGTAGCTGGAGCCGTACCCGCCGCTCAGGGCTGCTGCGCCCGCAGCGGCGTTCTCAGCCGCCGCCCTGGCATTCGCCTGCGCGCCCGCGCGGTACTGCCGGTAGAGTTCGCTGTCCGTGCCTACGTCATAGCCCGCATTGCTGGCCGCGCCCATGCTGTCCAGTGCCTCGTTGATCCGGTCGGTGTAGTTGCTCTGGTACGCCCCCGGCATCGCGTTCTCCGCGTCCTTCTGCGCCGCCTGCGCGTCCCTGTATCTCTTAAAAACTCCCATTTTCTAATCTCCTTTCCTCTTAGCCTCCCCTTATTAGGGGAGGTGTCGCGCCGTCAGGCGTGACGGAGAGGTTTTTGACCGCTCAGCCCCTTCCGGGCCGGGCGCTTTATTTTCACAGCAGAAACGGCAGCAGACTTGCGGCAACGCTCAGGATCGTCCCAAAGAGGCCCGTCCCCCGGCTCTTCTTTGCCTGGCTTTCGCTGGCCGCCTGATTGTACGCGCTCTGATAGTAGTTGCGCTGGTTCTCCCAGTTCTGGTAGTTGGTCTGGTACTTCTCGTAGTCCTGTGCCTCGGCCTGCTGGTAGCCGCTCAGCTGGCTCTGCAGGTCGCTCTTTTTCTGGGTGTACTGGTTCAGCGCCTGGCTGTACAGGCTGTTGGTGGCACTGCTCAGGCCCGCCATGGCGTTCTGGTAGGCGCTCTGGCCCGCCTGGGTGCCGTAGCTGGAGCTGTACCCGCCCGAGATGGCGCTGGCGTTGGCCTGGGCGTTCTCGTTGGCCAGCTTCGCCTGCCGGGTGTAACTGTTCTTATACTGCTCGTAGGCCGCATCCCGGGTGGGGTCGTAGCTAAAATCCTTCATCCCGTCCAGCTTGCCCATCACGCCGTCGATCTTGTCCTTGTACTGGCTGGTGTAGCTTTCCGGCTTCTTCGCCTCCCACGCATCCAACTGCATTCTCGCATCGCTCACTCTGCTCATGTTCTCTGTCCTCCTGTCAATGTGTTATTTCAGCTTCTCCTGCAGATCCCCCGCAAGGTTCTCCGTGTCAATGTTGCTCAAAATGTATTCCAGCTGCTCCTGCATCTGGTACAGATAATTCCTCAGCTCCCGGGCGCTGTCCGCATCCAGCTTTTCCAGCCTCGGCATGGAGATCTTCGAAAGTCCCACGATACTAGCCACGTCTCGGCACACCTCCACTCACTCTTCCGCCCTCGCTGCTGCTCAGCGTCATGGCGATGCTCCTCACTGCGATCTGTCCTTTTCCGGTCAGGCGCAGCCGCATGGTGTCGTGCCGGGTCGGGACAAAGGGCAGGTTCACCTGCACCCGCCTGTCCCGGGTGTCCACCCGGCCCTTTTCTTCCCACTCGCCGCCGTCGAAGCTGGCCCACAGCGTCACCACCGTCCGCTCCATGGCGTCCAGCCGCACCGTTACCCGGCTGCAATACTTGTCGTCCGGGTCTCCGAGTCCGATGTCGCCGGTCACGGCCTCGTATTCCACCGTGTCTTCTTCGCCGCCGGCTTCCCGGCTCCCGTCTGCGGCCCAGATGGCCTCTTTGTCCCAGAGGTAGAGCTGCCGCCCGGTGCTGCACATGGCCCAGCCGGTGGCGTCCTCCTCGTGCCAGAGTCCCTTTTCTGTGTCGTAGACCAGCAGCCGCTGCCCGCCGGGGCTTTCGGTGTGCAGGTAGTACCGTCCCACCAGCCCGCCGGCGGCTGCTCTCGTCACATGGCTGAGGCTCTCTTCGTCCAGCGAGGCCGACACCTTGGTGGGCAGGCTGCCGTCCCACGCCATCACCCCGTCCATCGAGAGGTAGTACAGCGTCTCGTTGATGACGCACAGGCTCTGGTGCGCGCCCTTAGCCACGCCCGAGCACTGGATGCTGCTCATCTGGTAGTCGCTGGGCTTGGTGCCGTAGAGCTTGTGTAAGCCGTTCTCTTTGAAGAAAAGCACGTACCCCATGCAGGTGGCAGCGCCGGTAAAGGCTCCGTCGCTGCCCACGGTCACGGCGTAGCTGTCCGCCGCCGTGCCGCGGTAGGAGAACCAGTTGGTGGCGTCGCCCAGCTTGCAGGCATAAATGACGTTCTCGGTACTCGAGCAGCCCCACACCCGGTTGTTGTGCTCCGTCAGCCAGTCCAGATCCGGCACCCGCCGCTGGGCTGTCACGTCCGGGAAAGGCCCGTCGAAGGTCTGGGTGGTCTTGCCGTCCATGGCCGTCCACACCACGCTCTGGCCCGTCACCACACAGGTGCCGTAGTACAAAACGCTCTCGATGTCCGGCGCAATGGAGAGGATCACTGAGTCCCCGGCCACGTCGTCCACCGCCACATCCCCGCCGAAATCGGCAGAATAAGCGTTCTTCACCACGCCAGGGATTCCCGTCAGGGTCACGGTGTCCCCGGCCTTGAAGGCTTCGCCCAATCCCTTGCAGGTCACACGGCAGTAGTTCAGCAGGATGTTCTGCCACCCGCCCGCCGTGCTGTAGAGCTTCAGGGCGTCGCGGTAGCTCCACGGGGCATCTTCGGCCTGCTTGAGCCAGACGTCGCCGTTCTTGGGGCTTTCCGGCTCGGTCGCGCCGAATTTGTTCGGCATGTACACCACGCCCGCAGCGTCGCAGGGGGTCACAGTCAGGCTTTTGCCGCCCTGCTGCCAGCCGGATCCCAGCGCGCTCAGCGTCCCCGCTGCGGTGTCAAAGGACATCTTGTCCGGCCAGATGAGCACCTTGGTCCCCATGCCCACCATCTTCTTCTCGCCGTCCGTCAGGGCGTCCTTCAGCTCCACGGTGTCGCCGCCGTCGTCCGGGGCATACCGCAGGGTCGTTCCTTCCACGGTCACGAGGCCGTTCAGGTGGTACATCCCGTTCATCCCGGTCGCTTGACGCACCTTCCGCCGGGGCTTGCGGGTCTCGAGGGCCGGGTATCCCCGCGAAGAAAAGTTCTTCTCCTTGCTCAGCTCTGCCTCGCTGCAGGCATACCCCTCGTTCAGCCCGCCAAATACCCGCAGCAGCTGCCGCTGGCTGTTGATTTGATTCAGACTTGTGCTTATCATTTCATCCTCCTTCCGAGTTCTCGTTCTTATTCCAATCGGAGAAACGAGAAAAAAGCGTTAAGCGCAGCGGCTAGCTTTTTTCCGTTTCGACTTCTCCTTTGGGGTCTGAAAGGGGCGAGCAGCCCCTTTCTCGTGGATCCAGCGCGTCGAAATCGCTGGTGGTTTTCTGGTTCTCTTTTGGCAGCAAAAGAGAACATATCTCACGTTAAAAGTTTCCCGCCGCCTACCGGCATATAATTCCGCCTCACCCACGCTGCAAACTCCTGCACATAGCTCGTGTAGAGCTGCAGCTCATTCGCCGCCCGGGCCGTCTCGCCGAGGGCGAGGTCCATCTGCGCCGCCAGCCAGTGGGGGTAGAGCGCTTCCGCTGCGTTGTCTGCCAGCAGCGGCGTGTCGTATTCCAGCCCCTCCTCCCACAAAATGTCCGCGCCGCGGCCCTCAAAGTCGCTGCCGGTGTCGCTGCGCTCCACCACGTTCCGCCGCAGGCCGCTGTCGGCCTGCCGCAGCCACAGCTGCTTCATCTCGTCCGAAAAGCTGTTGTTCGGCCTCAGCTCGTCGGCCATCTTTATCGCTTCGCCTGCTGTCATGCTCTAAATCCTCCCTTTCTGTTTCCCCCGAAGAACAACCTCTCAGTCTCGCTTCGCTCGACAAGGTCGGGTTGCGGCACCTAGCATCCGCAGCTGGCGCTCGGGTTGCGTTTGCTGCTTTTTCTTCAGCCCCTTGGCGGGGACTTTGAAAAAGCAGAACGCTGCCCTAGCCTCGCCTCCCTTCATCTGCCGCTGGCAGCGGTCGGCTCCGCTACAGTCGTCGTTGTTGCCCCTACCAAGGGGAGCCTCTGGCGAAAAGGGAAAGCTTTGCGGAATGCCAAGGCCTCTCCTCGATAGGAGAGGTGGCATCGCGCAAGCGATGACGGAGAGGTTATCCCCTAAACCAAAAAGACCCGGCACAGCGTCGTGCCTTTGCTGTACCGGGTCTCTTATCAAATAGTCATCATCTGCGTGCCGGCCGCCGCCTGCATGGCCTGACTCTTCCGGGCCGCCTCGGCGTCCTGCTTGATGCTGTGCTCCAGCACCTCGGCCACAGCCTTCGGCACCTTCACGTCGATGCCGCGCTGGATGAGGTAGCTGTCGCCGTTGACGCCCACGAACACCGGCGCCGCGTAGCGGTCGTCGTCCTTGAACAGGTGGATGGTCACCATGCCGTCGTCCTTTGCTTCGGCCTTTGCTTCGGCCATCGCCTCGGTCTTCTCCACAGTCTCCACCGCGTTTTCCACGGCCTGGGCCGCAGCAGTCTCTTTCTTAGTCGCCATAGTATCCTTCTTTCTGCCCTCTGTCGCAGGGCTATTCCTTTTGCGCTATAGCCTCTCCCTTTGGGAGAGGTGTCACCGAAGGTGACGGAGAGGGCAAGCCCGTTGCGATAGCGCTATCATGCGTCGATAAGCAGGCTCTTTGTCAGAGCCATACTATCCGCTGCGTCCATGCCTATCTGTCAGCATCCTTGCCCTCTCAGGCCACTTCGTGTCCAGCTCTCCCAAAGGGAGAGCCATCAGAGGTGTGTCAGTTCGCCTTCGCCTTCGCGCTGTACTTCGGGCTGACGCTCTCGATGCGCACCATGTACTGCTCGCACAGCCGCTCTGCGGTCTTGATGGCCTTCCAGCCCACGGACGCGCGCTGGTTCAGCGGGTCTTCGCCCGCGCCCAGCTGCTTGACGATGTGCTGCAGGCCGCCGCCCTCCACCTCGGTCACAGCGTAGGCGTGAGCCGCCAGCACCAGAGTGCCGAACACGGCCAGACTGGTGGGGCAGCCGGTGCCGGTCCAGATCTTCGCCTCGCTGGTCTCGATGAAGCGCACGCCGGCCAGCTTGCCGATCTCGCCGTTGTAGATGTTCTCGGGGGAAGCGTACTTGTGGACATCGATCCACTCCGGGTTGCGGCGCAGGTCATAGGCCACATAGGGGTGGACGATGGCCACATAGCTCTCGCCGATGGCGTCGGCGTTCTGGGCCTTCAGGGCAGTGGCCGCCTGGTCGATGAGATCCGGCGTCAGCACACTGGCGGTGGTCAGATTGGCGCGGCTGGTCACGGCAGCATCGCCCGCCGGGGCGTAGATGACGTTGGTGCCGCCCGCCAGCACCTCGCGGGTCACGGTGTCCAGCGTGCGGCCCGCCTGAGATGCCAGCACCTTGGTGGCCTGGGTGATGTTGTTGTCGATGGCGGTCAGCTGCAGCACGTCGGTGATGGCTGCCCAGCCGCCGTACTGCTTCACGGTGGCGGTCAGGGGGGTGACGGTCAGGGCCTGAGCATTGGGAGTCACGCCCTCGGTCAGCGGCTCGGTGGCCTTGGGCAGGCTCTCGTACTTGCGGAACTCGATGGTCTTGCCGTTGTTGGCCGGGATGGGGTACTTGTCGCCGAACTGGTCATGCACCAGCAGCGGCTCTGCCTGATCCAGCAGACGCTTCTCGTAGTAGGTCTTCATTTCGGCGCTCATGCCATTCGCGCCGGTGTGGTTTGCAGGCTGCGCAAACAGCTGCAGATTCATGTGGTTCTTCATGTTTCTTACTCCCTTCGTTTACTCATGTGCTTTATTGAGAGACTTCTGCTTCCCGGATTTTCCTTTAAGAAAGGCTCCCCTAACAGGGGAGCTCCGTTCTCGCGCGGCGTCAGCCGACGGGAACGGTGAGAGGTTCTTTCGGTCAGCAGCGCCTTTCGGTTAAAAAGTGATGATCTGTCCCCGCATGGCCCGGCGCTCCAGCTCTTCGCACTGCTGGGGCGTCAGCTTGGAGACGTCGGTCTTCAGCACCGCCGCGCCGCCGGGGTTGGTGCCGTTCTCGCTGGGCCGTGCGCCCCGCTGGCGGATCCGGGCCTCCACGCCCTTCTCTACGGTCTTGGCCGTCTGGGTGGTGCGCCGGGCCATGATGTCGTCGAAATAGCGGGCCTTGTAAGCGTCCTCCATCTTCACGCCCAGCTTGAGCATCTGAGCAAAGTCCGGGTCAGCCAGCGCCATCTTGATGTCAAAGCCCGGGTCCTCGGCCCGGATGCGCTCCGCAGCGGCGTCCCACTCCTGCTGGATGGCTTCCATCTTGGCGGCCTCCGCCCGCTGCTGCTCAGCGGCGCGGTGCTTGGCGTTCTCGCTTTCCAGCGCGTCCATCTCCTTGGCCAGCTGGACGCTGATGCCCTTCTTCATGGCCATGTCTTCGTAGTAGGCGTCGTCCTTCACCACGCCGCCCTCCACGGCCGCAGCCAGTGCCTCGTAGTCGCCGGGAGCAGTGCCGTACTTCTGGCCCAGAGCGTTCAGGATACGCCCCACCGGCCCCTGCTCGTTCAGGATGCTGTCGTAGGCTTTCTGGGTGGCCTGCACGATCATCTCGCCAAACTCCCGGTTGTACTCGCCCCGCATCAGCTCGCCGAAGGCCTTCCGGTGTGCCTCCGGGTCGGTGCCGCTCTTGTCTGCCGCACCGTCCTGTTCCTCGCCTTCAGCAGCATCTTCCTCCGCGCCCGGCTCTTCCGCCGGGCTCAGCATCTCATCCACCTCGGCGGCAGCAGCCTCCCGGCCTTTGCCCTGGGCGGGGGCAGACGCCGCCTTTTCTGCCGCCGCAGGGGCGGCACCATCGCCGCCGGCAGCTGCTGCGCCGTCTCCGCCCTCCGCAAACAGCTGCAATTTCATGGCAGGTTCGTCCATATCATCTGCGCCGCCGTCTGTGACCATCAACTCAACATTGTCCGGATACGCTTCCGCCAGCGCACGCAGGCCCTCTTCCACAAAGTCAAACCAGCTTGCGACCATCAAAGCGTTCGGGCCGGATTTCGGCAGAGCCTGCACCACAAAAGTCTCGCCATGCTGCACACAGCTCGTCAGGAGTCTTCCACTCCTTGCAGCAGCTTCTACCTTGTTTGCCAGCGTCTGCGCCAGCACAGAAACCGCCGCACACACGATGTCCTGCCCCGCCGGGGCGTAGCCTGCATGACCGCTTGCAGCCAAACTATAGCCTTTGTCCGTATCCATCATCTCAATTTTGATCATGTAGAACCTCCTCACTTATTCGGATTGTTGATGTTCATTGCCCTCTCTGCCGCCTTCGTGGCCAGCGGGTTCGTTCCGCCGCCCACCTGTCCGCCCAGAGAGTTGGTCACCGTTTTTGCGCTGGTCTTTCCACCGCCTCCGCCGCCGGTCATGGCAGCGGCCGCAGCACCGGCCTGTTCGCTCAGGTTCGAGCCGTTCTGCTGGTCGATGACCGCCGCCATCTGCTGGATCTGCGCCATGGCCTGCTGCAGCTGCTGGTACAGGGTGCCGTTCTGGGCCACCCGCTGACGCACCTTCTCGATGCCCTCGAAGTCCATCATGTCCAGACACGCCAGTGCAGCGTCGGCGTTGGCCGGAGCAAAGAATCCCAGCTGGTAGCACTCCTTCGCCGTCTCGTTCTGGGAGAGGCGGCTGAAGGTGCTCTTCTTGGCCGCGCTCACCGTGATGTCGAACACCGGCTCATGGGCGCCCAGCTCCACGCCGCCCACGCTCTCCACCGGCTGCGGCCGCAGCATCTGACCGGAAAACTCCCGGTACTCCGTGCCGCCCTGCTGGCCGGTGATCCGGTAGACGCGGCTCTCGTCGTAGAACTGCCGCATCAGGTCGATGATGAAGTAGCATTCTTTTGCAAAGGAGCGGTAAGAGCTCTTCAGCATATCCCGGCTGAGCTTCGAGCCTGCTTCCTGCAGCGCTGCGATGGCCGAAGCAGCGGTCAGGCCGCTGGTGGCGCCGCCCTGGTTCACGTCCCGGTTGCCGCTGATCTCCTTCAGCTCGGCCACGCGGTTCTGCTGGTGGGCGATGGTGTTGGAGGGCAGCGGAGCCGTCTCCAGCTCCATAAAGCCCCGCTCGTCCAGCCGTCCCGTGATATGCACCACATCCTTCGCCGTGTCCAGCAGCTCGTCCTCGTTCACGCCCGCCGTGTCCGAGATAAGGTAGCGTTTCTTGGCGGCCACCAGCGTGTTCTCGTCCATGGCCTGGGTCATCCGGTCGATGGCGTCCTGGGTGTCCTTCATCACGTCGATGTACCCGAAGCCCGCCGGGCTGTTCTCCTCCACAAAGAGCGGGTCGAACACAAAGGGGTATTTTCCGTGGTCGTAGAAGCCGGTTTCGGCCATCGCCGGGTCGTTCTCGCTGGCGTAGAGCACCACGCCGTTGCAGAACTTGCAGTAATGCACCACGGTCCGTTCGCCGGGCTTCTCCCGCTTGTAGTACCAGTCCACCACCACGCTCTTTTCGCTGGTGTCGATGTTCTGGTCGCTGACGTACTGCCCCACGGTGATGCCGCTGCTGCCCGCCTTGCCCTCCAGCTGCGGCCACCGGGCCGCCAGACGGTCGTTGTCGGCCAGTGCCAGCGAGAAGAAATTGGCCGAGTCCTGGATGTCCTCCACCCCCGGCTCCCAGTAGAGCATCAGAAGGTCCATGCTCCGGATGGCGATGTCCCCGAGTCCATCCCGCAGCGCCGGGTCCCAGAAGATGCCCTTGACGCCGGTACCCTGCTTGAGCTTGCGCCACCAGGTGTCGCTGTATACGCTCTCGTAGTCGGCCTGCTCCAGCAGCACCGGCAGGATCTCGGAGAGGAGCTTTGCCGTCTCCTCGTCGTCCTGCGCTCTCGGCAGCACGTTGGGCTCCGGGTAGTTGTCCATGGCGTCGGCGTGTTTGTTGGCGATGGAGTTGAACAGCCACCCCGTGCTGGGAGCGCGCTTGCCCTCCATCACCCGGTTGCCGTACTGCTTCCAGTGGCCCAGCTTGTACCATTCTTCGTTGTCGATGATCCGCTTGTCGAGGCTGGCCTTGGCCGACTTGTACTTCTCCAGTACAGCCATCGCCTCGCTGATCTCCTTCTCGCCGATGGGCTGCTCACCATCCAGCACCCCGGCCAGACTGGCTCCTTCTGTCTGCGCCTGCGGCTCGTTGTCGGCGGCCGCCGCCATCATATCTGTTTCTCTTTCGTTCAACTGTTCTCACCTTCTAAAGCCTGAAATCCTCGGCAAAGCCGTAAATCGGAGAAACGAGAAAAAAGCGCAACAGCTACGACCGCCGCCTGCGGCGGATACAGGGAGTAGCTGTTGGGGCCGCGGTCAGCAGGACACGAGTGCCACTCAAGGCACGAAGTGGTCGCTGGGCACCGCAACCCGTCTTAGCGAAGCGGCTAGCTTTTTTCCGTTTCGACTACTCCTTTGGGGTCTGAAAGGGGCGAGCAGCCCCTAGTTCGTGCCTCCCTGTCCTTGCCGCGCTAAACACACGGCATTTGCTTCGCAAACCGGACTGTCGGCTTGAAAGCCCCACTGGGGCTTTCATGGCTTCGCCACCGCCGAGCCT
>ENA-UEYF01002687-UEYF01002687.1-human-gut-metagenome-genome-assembly--contig:-NODE-2687-length-10853-cov-3.199053_pt1 | contig 10853 bp, 9 predicted proteins | sample MGYA00242902_ERZ507920 | MGnify/ENA primary metagenome ERZ507920 (study PRJEB26167, sample SAMN06115402) | human gut metagenome | host: Homo sapiens | place: China:Jiangxi | collected 2016-07-05...
CTGCCGGCAGGCAGGCATAGCTTTTTCGTATACGGATGTTCTCTTCGCTCCACTTTTCCAATAAATACGGAGGACGGCTTCCTCGCCCCGCCCCCCGACATAAACCGTCGAGTCGTGCGAACCGCTCCGTCAAGGCCGATTATCGCGTCCGTCATGCTCAGAATCCATAACTCCGGACCGGCCCTCGGGACACGCCCCGTTCGCGAAAGCCATTCCGATAAGGCGGGTGTCGCCATGCGGACACGGGACAAAGCATACGACAAGAAATCACGGAACGACGCCGGCTCGCGCAGGAGCAGCGATCCGTCCGGACAGGCCGCGAACGAAAAAGATTCCGCTCGAGGAACGGAATTGTACGCATTTTGCTGTCGTGTTCCGTAAACATCAAAAGCAAACGGTTATGGAAAAGAACAACACATGCACTCCATGCGAGCAGAATTTCCGCGATGAGGTCGACCATCTCGTCGACGAAGTGAAGGGATACACGAAAAAGGACCACGAGCAAAAAAAGAAGGAAGTGGACGAAGCGTTCGGCAAAGGGAAAGAGCAAGAGTCCGGCCGTTAAGTCCCGGCCTATTCCATTATGCAATGAACGACAAGGGACTGTCCGACCGGTCCCCGGAAACAGAAATCGCCCCTGCCGGCAATTGCCTCGGCAGGGGCGATTTTTCGATTATCAGACTGTCCGGACAGTTTTATCTCCGCTCACGGCGGATTTTTCCGCTGCCGTACTTCCTATCCGCCTCGGCCGACGGAGCGGAGAATTCCGGTTTGTCGTCAGTCCCGGCGTAACCGCCGGTCGCCCGAGAGCGAAGACGGAGACCGAGCCGCCCTCCGGCCCGGAATCCTCGCCCGCAAGCCGGGCGCCTTCGGTCCGGCCGCCGCCTTTCCGAGCAGCAACCATGCTCGAGACAAGGGGAGACGGCGAAAGCAAGGGACGACAAATTCCTACCGCCCCCTCGCCCCACTCACGGAGGCGAAACCGTGCCTATCGCATATTCGGGTTGAGCCCTGCCCATTCGGCAATCGGAGGAATCACTCCCATGGCGATCACCTCGTCGCGCAGCTTGGCCAAATGGCGGTAGCTCTCCTCGAGCGACGCGATCTCCTCCGGCGTGCCGTCCGGCTCCCTGTAATGAGCGCCCGTACGGTCGATCACGGTCTCCATGGCCATGACGATATGCCGGAAGCGGTCGTCGTCGACATAGACTCCGGCCGGCCAGCGGAACGGCTCGCCGCCCATAGCGGCCCGGATCATCTCGATCGACAAGTAGGCCGGGCTCTGGAACGACGAGCGGCCGCGCAGTTCGATAATACGCTTGCCTCCCTGAATCACCCGCTGACGGATGTCGTCCCACTGTCCGCCGGTCAGTTCGGGCGTTCCGATCAGCTTCGCGAGCGGCTTGCCGTCGACGGTAGCCGTCGAAGCGAACACGGCCATCTGCTCGCCGTGCCCTCCATAGGTCCGGCAGCCCTCGACCCGGTCGGGCGAGATTCGGAAATGCTTCGCCAGCTCGGAGCGGAGACGGGTACTGTCGAGGCCGGCCAGCGTCGTCACCTGACTCGGTTCGAGACCCGAGTAGAGCAGCGTGATGAGCCCCGTGATGTCGGCCGGATTGAAGATAACCACCACATGCCTTACGTCGGGGCAATAAGTCCGTAGGTCCTTGCCGAATTGGGCGGCGATCGCGGCGTTGCCCTTGAGCAGATCTTCGCGCGTCATGCCGGCCTTACGGGCCGCTCCGCCCGACGACACGACGTAGCGGGCGCCCCCGAGCGCCTCGGCTATATCGCTCGTATAGGTCAGATTCACGCCCTCGAATCCGCAGTGGAACATCTCCTCGGCCACGCCTTCCAGCGCGGGAGCGTAGGGATCGTATGCGCAGATGTTCGGTGTCAGGCCCATCATGATAGCCGTCTGGACCATGTTCGATCCGATCATGCCGGCTGCGCCGACGATCGTCAGTTTCTCTTCCGTCAGAAAATTCATTTTCTCAGAGTTTAATCGGTTCGTCTTTTCTTTTCCCGGCCCGCAAGGCTCGCGCCATGCTCCGTACCAACAAAGATAGGCATTTATTCCCGCCTGCCGGCATTCCTCTTTTTCATGCGCCATAATCCGCCGTCATTTCCCGGAGCCCCGTTCCCCGGCAAAAATGCGGCATGCGGCGGGACCGGATACGGCAAAATCGGGTTCTTTTGCTATATTTGCTTATTCTAATTCTCCGCATTCATGGAAAACCGAATCAAATGCTGGCTGGCCGTCCTGTTGACGTGCTGGGCCATCGCCCTGCCCGCCCGAAGCGACGGCAAGGCTCCCAAGATCAAGAACGGCACGCTCGTGTTCGCCGAGCCCCGCCGCGAGAAAGGACAGACGGACGTGCTGCAGTTGCGCTGCGATCCGATTCCGACCGTGCGCGTGGCATTCGTCGGGCTCGGCATGCGGGGCTCGATGGCCGTCGAGCGCTTCACGCATCTGGAGGGCGTTCAGGTCGTCGCGCTGTGCGACATACGTCCTTGGACCGTCGAGCGGGCGCAACGGATACTGGCCGGAGCCGGATTGCCCGAGGCGGCCGCTTACACCGGCGAGCAGGACTGGGAAAAGGTGTGCGAGCGCGACGACGTCGATCTGATATACAACTGTACGCCGTGGGAACTGCACACGCCGATCGCCGTCTATGCGATGGAACGCGGCAAGCATGTCGCGCTCGAGGTTCCGGCAGCCATGACGATCGATGAGTGCTGGCAGCTCGTCGACGCCGCCGAACGCACGCGCCGCCACTGCATGATGCTCGAGAACTGCTGTTACGACTTTTTCGAGATGGCGACGCTGAACATGGCCTCCCGAGGGCTGTTCGGCGAAGTGATGCACGTCGAGGGAGCCTATATCCACGACCTGCGCTCGCTGAATCTGGATACGGCCGACCGCACGGGTTATCAGGGCATGTGGAGACTCGACTACAACACGCGGCACACGGGAAATCCCTATCCGACGCACGGACTCGGCCCTGTCTGCCAGATTCTTGGCATACACCGGGGCGACCGCATGGAGCGCCTCGTTTCGCTGTCGACGGCCCAGCGCGGCCTGACGCTCGCCGCCCGCGAGAAGTTCGGCCCCGACTCTCAGTGGGCGCAGCGCGACTACCGGCTCGGCGACATGAATACGACCCTGATCCGCACCGCCCGGGGCAAGACGATCCTGATCCAGCACGACGTGACGAGTCCCCGGCCGTACAACCGACTGCACACGATCAGCGGCACGAAAGGCTTCGCGCAGAAATATCCCGTCGAAACGATCGCGCTCGATCCGAATGCGCACGCTCCGCTGCCGGAACGGCAACGTGACAGCTTGCTGTCCGTCTACGAGCATCCTATCGCGCGGGAGATCGGCGAAAAGGCGCGGCAGGTGGGCGGCCACGGAGGAATGGACTTCATCATGGACTATAGGCTGATCTACTGCCTGCGCAACGGACTGCCCCTCGACATGGACGTATACGACGCGGCCGAGTGGTCGTCGCTCGTCGAGCTGACCGAAGCATCGGCCGAACACGGCGGGATGCCGGTCCTCGTGCCCGATTTCACCCGGGGCGCATGGGACAAGGTCAAAGGCTTCTCCCACGCGGTAAAATAGACAGGCAGGACAGAAGCCGACAGAACGCGAGGCGCGCCGAGCGACTCCAACGAACACGAGAGAAACCGAATGCAGACGGAAAGAATCAGAGAAATCATCGGCCGTTTCGATACGGCGGGGACCGTAGCGGATCTGCGGGCCGTAGGAAACGGATGGATCAACGACACCTATCGGGTCATGACGGTCTCGGACGAGACGCCCGATTACATCCTGCAGCGAATCAACCATCACGTTTTTAAAGACGTCGAACTGTTGCAGCGCAACATCGAGCGCGTCACCTCGCATATCCGCCGCAAGCTGGCCGCCGCCGGGGCGGACGACCTCGACCGGCGCGTGCTGCGCATCGTACCGGCTCGCGACGGGAGGCTCTACCATTTCGACGGCGAAAATTACTGGAGAATGACGCTGTTCATTGCCGGCTCGGTCACCCACGAGACGATCAGCGCCCCGCTGGCCCTGCTTACCGGCCGGGCATTCGGCGAGTTTCAGGCCATGCTGTCGGACATGGAGGACGGAGCGCTGGGCGAGACGATCCCGGACTTCCACAACATCGAGTTCCGGATCGGGGGCCTGCGCGATGCCGTAGCCCGCGACGAAGCGGGGCGTCTCGGGAAAGTGCGCTGGATGGCGGACGAGCTGCTCGGCCGCAGCGACGAGATGTGTCTCGCCGAACGGCTCCACCGCGAAGGCCGGCTTCCGAAGCGCGTCACGCACTGCGACACGAAGGTCAACAACCTGCTTTTCGATGAGCGGGACCGTCCGCTCTGCGTGATCGACCTCGATACGACGATGCCGGGCTACGTGCTTTCGGACTTCGGGGACTTCATCCGCACAGGCGCCAATACCGGAGCCGAGGACGACCCCGAACTGGATCGGGTCGGCGTCGACATGGAAATTTTCCGCTCCTTCTCGAAAGGTTATCTCGAAAGCGCGGCCTCGTTCCTGACGGACGTCGAACGCGAGACGCTGACCTTCGGAGCGCAGATGCTGACCTACATGCAGACCGTGCGATTCCTGACGGATTATCTGGACGGCGACCGATACTACAAGATCAGACACCCGGACCACAACTGGCAGCGGTCGAAGGCTCAGTTCCGGCTCTTGCAAAGCATCGACGCGCACGAGCGGGCCATGCGGGACTTCATCGCCGGGCTATAACCGGACCGAAAAGACGACGAACGAAAGCAGGGGAAAGCCCGAGCATCCGTCTTTCGCATGCCAGGGCCGTCTTTCGCCGGACGGTTCGGAAAAATCGGACCGTATCCCCCGAAGCGGAATTCCATAAAAGAGACCGTTCGCTGCATCCGCCGGACAGCCGGACAGCCGGGCAGGAATCGTCCGGAGTACGGGCATCGTTTCGGGTCAAAACGAAAAGTCTTTCTTTTTCTCTGAAGCGGCCGTGTCGCGCCTTACAATCCACCGCCGGTTCATGCGAACCGTCCCGCAACGCCCCGAGGATGCAACAAGCCGCCATCAGAAGAACCGATAGCGCCCGGAGTCCGGATTCGTGCGGGAAGCTCCGAGCTCCGGGAGCGCACGCCGCCCATCGGACGCATCCGACAACATGCCGTCGGTCCCGGATTCGGCACGCGTCCCCGGGAGCGAGCCGACGCGAGGGGAAGCGGGCTATGACCGCAACCACGTCTTCCCCGGTCGGACGATTCGCTTTTTTTCGTAGTTTTGCATCGGATATTCCTTTGCCTCGTCCGACGACCCGTATGGCCCGGGCGAGGAGGAAAGCGTCTCAAAATTCCCGAATATGATTCCGCTCTCGATCGTCATAGCCACTTTCAATCGCTCGGCCTACCTGTTGCGGACGCTCGAAAGTCTCGCCGGGCAGACGCTGCCGGCACAGGAGTTCGAGATTCTCGTCGTGAACAACAACTCGACGGACGACACGCCGGCGGTCTTCGCCGGCTTCGCCCGACAGCATCCCGAGCTCAGGCTACGCATGGTCGCCGAGCCCGTCCAAGGCATCTCCTACGCCCGCAACCGGGGAGTCGCCGAGGCAGAGGGAGAGTGCATCGTTTTTATCGACGACGACGAGGAAGCCGTACCGGACTTCGCTAAAAGCTACCGCGACTTTTTCCGGTCCCGACCGGACTGCGACGCAGCCGGCGGGGCGGTCGTCCCGGTGTACGAGGCTCCGCTGCCCTGCTGGTACTCGCACTACATAGAGAAAATGATCACCGGCGCCATGGATATGGGCGACCGCGTCAGACCGTTTCGCGGAAGCCGCTACCCGGGCGTGGGCAACTCGGGTTTCCGGCGGAAGCTGTTCGAACGCTACGGAAACTTCAACACGGCGCTCGGCCGCTCGGGCTCCAATCCGCTCGGCGGCGAGGAAAAGGACTTTTTCATGCGTATGCGCTCGCAGGGCATACGCTATTACTTCGTGCCCGGGGCCGCGATCCGTCATATCACGCCCGCATCGAAGCTGTCGGAAGAGTATTTCGAGCGGCTGACCCGGATGATCGGCGTCAGCGAGCGGATACGAACGCTCGGAGAGGGGAAATCCGCTTTCCGCCGGCGGCTGCTCGCCGAAGCGGTCAAATGGGGAGGCACGCTCGTGCTGGCTACCGGGTACGTGCTGCGGGGACAGGCGATCAAAGGACGCTACCTGATCCGGATGCGGCGAAACATCACGCAGGGACTGTTGCGGGGAATGCCGCCGGCCGAGCGGGACGCATGATCCGGATTGCCGGCCGCACGACCGGGGAGAGAGGAGTGAAAATATCCGAAGCGAGCCGGAGACGGAGACCGACACGGCCGAGTCCCCATGCAAGCGAATCCGGATGATTTCCGTTTCGGCCGGTCTTATCTCCCCGCACAAGCGTACGAAAAAAGAAAAGAATACATACGAAAACGCACGATGCTCCGCCGATTATCGGATCCTTTCTCTCACGCGGACGCACGGAACCGGAACGATAAAACGGTCTCCGTGCGATATGTTCCCGATCCCGGAGCCGAAGATTTCGCAATCGGTCGGCACCGAAACAGCGATCCGTTCCGCACGACGCGCCCCGGAAAACGGAACGGACGGGAGCGGGAAAGCGTCCGGAAGCTCGGAGCGGGTCGGACGTCCCGCCCGGAAGCCGATTGCCAAACAGTCAAACCCATCATGCCATGTCCGACCGAAAACACATACTGATCGTCTCGAACGCCTGTTATCCCGAACTGTCGCCCCGCGCGTTCCGCACGACCGAGCTGGTCCGGGAACTCGTCCGGCGCGGTCACCGGGTGACATTGTTGCTGCCTAACCGCGAGACCTACCGCCGCAATCCGCTGACGGGCGACGGACTGCAAATCGTCTACTCGTCCAGCCGGCTCGAACCGGAGAAAGGCACGCCGACGGCACGACGCAACCGGAAAATCCGCAGCCTGCTGCCGAAATTCGCGCAGCGCGCCGTGCTCTATTTCTACTGTCACGAGTTGCGGGCCAAGTACGACCCCGGCCTATGCGAGCGTTTGTCGGAACTGAGCGGTCCGTTCGATGCGGTGCTGTCGATCTCCTATCCCGCAGCGGTCCATCTGGCCGTGTCCCGCGCGATGCGGCGCAACGCGGCGCTGCGGTCGGCCGTGACGATCGCCGAGTTCAGCGATCCGCCGTTCCGGGGCGACGTGGCGCGCACCGTGTTTCCCGCCTACTTCCTCTATCTGAAGCGATGGGCGCGGCAATTCGACTATTTCACGATTCCGGTCGAAAAGGCGCTGCCGTGCTATACGCCCTACATCGACCGCGACCGGGTCCGGATCATTCCGCAGGGATTCGACCTGAGCACCGTCCGCAGACTTCCGTATACGCCCCATGCGAAGCCCGTATTCGCCTATGCCGGCCGTTTCTACGAGCGCATCCGCGACCCGAAGTTCTTTTTCGACTTTCTCGCGACGCTCGATACGGATTTCCGGTTCGACCTGTACGTCAACTATCTCGATCCCTGCTTCCGCGAAATGATCCGCGAAGCGCAAGGCCGCGTCACGGGAGAGATCGCGCTGCACGATCCGCTGCCCCGCGAGAAGCTGATCGAGCGATTGTCGCAAGCCGACTTCGTCGTCAATTTCGACAATGCGACCTCGAACGCGACGCCGAGCAAACTGATCGACTACGCGATGAGCGGCCGGCCGATTCTGTCGTTCAACGAGCGGACGTTCGATCCGGAAGGCTTCCGTGCCGCGCTGTCGGGCGACTACTCGGCCCAGGTGAAAGGAATCGATCTGTCGCAATACGACATTCGCCGGATAGCGGACCGGTTCGAGGAACTGATAGACGAAGGGAAAAAGACGAAGTAAAAGCCCGAATCCGCTGCCGCGGACCGGCAGCAAAATCGTCCGAAAACGGCAAATGCGGCAGTCCGGGAAAAGGAAGAAAAGGCGGTTCGGTTATCCGCCGGAACCGGACACAGAAACCCTGCCCGGCACAGAAACTTCGGAAGATCGCGGAATCCCCGGAACGGAATACATGGCTTCGGAAACAGCACCGAACGGTCCTTTCGGTCGCGGACCGCAACACGCCGCTTCGTCACGGACGGACGAATATCTTCACCGCATACGGTCGTATCCGACGGTAGTGCAGAAAACGGGAAAGCCATGCAGTCCCCCTCAGACCCGTCCGACATCTTCCCGACATCTCCGAATCACGGAGACCCTACGCCCCCGGACCGGCATTTTCCGCTCCGTCCGATTCAGAAGCTACGACCGGCCGCCGTCCCTTTTTCTCGGAAATTTCCGCAGGACAAACCTTTCGCCCGCTTCCGGACTAACGGTCCGAAAATACGGGGATTTATCGATCGGGGCAGCGCGTTTCGGCCAAGTCGCATCGTATGCAGGTCCCGTCGCCACGCTCCGAGACGAAAGCCGAGCCCATCTGCATGCGCGCAGCCGTCGCCTTTCACTGCACGAGCAGATTGCATCCCCGTATTTCGCTGCCGGTGATACGGCCCTCGATTCGGAACGTCCCGTCGTCGTATGCCTTACCGAAATCCTGCGTCTGCAGGAAACTGCACGAGTAAACGTTGGCCAGATCAATCACGTTGATTCCACCGCTGCGACCGCTGCCGGCCCATGCGAACGGATCGTTCAGGTCGCGGGTCAGAACGCGCATCCAAGGCGGCGTCCGGAACAGCCCGTCGCCTTGAGAATAAGCCTGCGACATCAGCTCGGCCATTCCGTACTCCGAATGGATGCTCGGCACCGAAAACGCCGCACAGAGCATCCTGTGGAACTCCTCGCGGGGCATTTCGCGCCGGCGTCCCTTCATGCCGCCGGTCTCCATGACGATCGTTCCGGGCAGCGGACCGGGCTTCCGGTCGGCCAAATCCCACAGCGCATAGCTGACGCCGAGCAGGATTTTCGGTCCCCGGTGCGCATGCAGGTCGCGCAACAGCGCATCGTGGTCGTGCAGATAGAATCCTCCTCCGCCCTGCCGGATCAGCCGGTCGGCCATATAGACCAGCGACGAACCTTCGCGCTCCAGATAATTCGGCAACAGAGCGAATATCGCCATACGGTCGACCGATCCGTAAAAGCGCTCGAAAGCGAGCGTAAAGGCCCGCTCGTATATGCTCAGATCGGCCACATAGTGCTTGGCGGGCGTCTGCCCGGTCGTGCTGCTGCTCGTAAATACCTGCTGGGGCTCGCTATCGGAACAGTAGACCCGCCGGGTTTTGAACAGCTCGATCGGGAGGAACGGAATCTCACGCGTCGTCTCGACCCGCTCGGGACGAATCCCGATCAGCCGGAGATACTCCCGGTACGGTTCGCAGCGCTCGGCCTGAAAACGGAACACGTCGAGCGCCGCACGTTCGAACGCGGAGTCGTCTCCTATGCGAAAAAGGGCTTGCAGATCGATCACAACTCCTCCGATTACAGCCCCAGCAGATAGCGCTCGCAGTCGAGCGCGGCCATACAACCCGACCCGGCCGCCGTAATCGCCTGCCGGTAGTGCGGGTCCTGCACGTCGCCGGCGGCGAATACTCCCGGCACGCTCGTGCGGCTCGTGCCGGGCTCGGTCCGTATGTAGCCCTCCGCGTCCAACTCCAGCGCGCCTTTGAAAACAGCCGTGTTCGGCGTGTGCCCGATCGCCAGAAAGAATCCGGTCGCATCGATCACCAGCTCCTCGCCGCCGCTGTGGCGGACAAGCGCGCCGGTCACCCCGTTCTGGTCGCCGAGCACCTGGACGGTATTGTACCCGAACTTGATCTCGATGTTGGGCGTTTCCATCACCCGCCGCTGCATGGCTTTCGACGCACGCAGATGATCTTTCCGGACCACCATGTAAACCTTGTTGCATATGGAGGCCAGATAAGTGGCTTCCTCGCAGGCCGAGTCGCCGCCGCCGACGACGATCACGTCCTGATTCCGATAGAAAAAGCCGTCGCAGGTCGCGCAGGCCGAAACGCCCTGTCCCTTGAATAGGGTTTCGGACTCGAGGCCGAGGTACTTGGCCTGAGCCCCCGTGGCGATAATCACGGCGTCGGTCTCGACGATTTTCCGTCCGTCGATCGTCACCTTGCGGGGGCTCGACGAGAAATCGACGCCCGTCGCTATGCCGAAACGGATGTCCACCCCGAGTTGCTGCGCCTGCTTCTTCATGGCTTCCATCAACTCGGCCCCCAGTATTCCGTCGGGAAACCCCGGAAAATTCTCGATCTTGGTCGTCGTGGTCAGCTGACCGCCGGGTTCCATACCCTCGTAAAGCACCGGAGCGAGATTCGCCCGGGCGGCGTATATGGCCGCCGTATAGCCCGCCGGACCGCTTCCGACGATCAGGCAGCGCGTTCTTTCAGTATCCATGGCGTATTGCGTTTTCGTTTCGTTTACGTTTCAGAATAAATCGATTACAAAGATAAGCTTTATTTCACAAATATTTTTCGCGCACGGCCCCTCCGGAAATCTTCCCGGCCTACGAGCGGCCGGGAAGAGCCGGTCATGCGGTTTTGTCGCGAAAAATCCCTATTTTTATCGCCGGTTAACCCTGAACCCATGACCAGACTTCCGCTGCGAGCCATATCCGTTCTTCTTTTGTCGGCCCTCGTGCTGCCGGGCTGCTCATCCGTCAAACCGATGCTCTCGAGCAGCGAGCGTAAAAAGCGGAACGTTACGAAGGAAACGCCCGCGCGTATCGAAAGCCATGCGCCCGAAAGCTGTCCCGATGAGTCGCAGCCGATCGGCGACATAGACGAGCTCGGCGAAAAGCATGCCGACGCCGCGCCGGTCCTGCTCCCGG
>ENA-UEYF01002689-UEYF01002689.1-human-gut-metagenome-genome-assembly--contig:-NODE-2689-length-10842-cov-3.093637_pt1 | contig 10842 bp, 9 predicted proteins | sample MGYA00242902_ERZ507920 | MGnify/ENA primary metagenome ERZ507920 (study PRJEB26167, sample SAMN06115402) | human gut metagenome | host: Homo sapiens | place: China:Jiangxi | collected 2016-07-05...
CCCCGCCGTCGATGGGCTGGCCCAGCACGTTGAACATCCGGCCCAGGGTCGCCTCCCCTACCGGGACTTCAATGGTCCTGCCGGGGGCGGACACCTTCATGCCCCGGGCCAGTCCCTCGCTGCCTGCCAGCATGATGCAGCGGACCGTATTGCCACCTACATGCTGGGCCACTTCCATGACCCGGCTCTGGCCGTTCAGTTCCACGGACAGAGCCTCCTTGATCCGGGGCAGGTGTCCGGCTTCAAACGCCACATCCACCACAGGGCCGGATACCTGCGTGATCGTTCCGATTTTCATTGTTATCCCTCGCTTCCAAAGGTTCCCCGCTGTGCCGCCGCGCCTGCGGAAATTTCTGTGATCTCCTGGGTGATGGCCGCCTGCCGCACCCGGTTGTATTGCAGCTTCAGGGTGGAGAGCAGCTCCTCCGCGTTCCGGTTGGCGGCGTCCATGGCGGTCATGCGGGCGTTCTGCTCGCTGCAGAAGCTGTCCAGCAGGGCGCTGTAAATGAAGCCGGATACATAGCTTGGGATCATGTTGTTCAGGACCGCCCCCACGGACGGATAAAATTCAAAGGGCTCCTGCACCGCCTTTTCCTTGGCGGGCGGGGCAAAGTGGGTCCGGTGGAAGGGCAGCAGCCGGGTGGACTTGGCTTCGGAGAGCAGACTGCTCTCCATATCCGTGTACACTACGAAAATTTCCTTCAGCTTCCCCTTCTGAAACCCGTCCAGCAGCAGGGAGCTGATCTCCCGGGCCCGGTCCAGGGTGGGATTCTGGGCAGTGTAGAGGAAGCTGTGCTGGATGGGAATATGGTGCTGGTCAAAGAAGCGGCGGCCGTACTCCCCCACCACGTAGAGCTTCGTGTCCGGGTGCTGGGCGAGGAGCCGCTGGGCCTCCTTGATGACGTTCTGGTTGTAGGCCCCCGCCAGGCCCTTGTCCGCCGTGATGACCAGGCAGCCGTAGGTGCCCTCCAGGGGGGTGTTGTTGTCCGGCGGATAAAAATAGGGGCTGTCCACGTCCCCCGCCGTGCGGAAGATGCGCTTGATCTCGCCCCGCATGGCGTCAAAGTAGGGCCGGGTGTTGGTCAGGTCGTTCCGCGCCTTCCGCAGCTTGGTGGAGGCGATGAGGTACATGGCGTTGGTGATCTTCCGGGTCTGCTGTACGCTTTCGATCCGGTTTTTGATCTCACGGGTATTGGCCATCTCACTCACCGCTCTTTTCCACGGCTTCCGTCTGGAACCGCGTCAGAAATTCTCTGGACAGCTTCAGGATCGTCTCCCGGTCCTCATCACTTAACTGACCGCTCTCATCGATCCGGCGGCACAGGGCCTGGTCCTGGGTCTCGATATAGGTCAGGAGCCCGGTGCGAAAATCGTCCATCCGCGCAAGGGGCACCGTCTGCATCACATGATCCAGCGCCGCCACCAGCAAAATCACCTGCTGGTGCTGCTGGTAGGGGTGGTTCTGGGGCTGGCGCAGCAGGCGCATCAGGCCCTGTCCGTAAATCAGCTGCCGTTTGGTGGTCTCGTCCAGATCGCTGGAAAACTGGGTAAAGACCTCCATCTCCCGGTACTGGGCCAGATCCAGACGCAGGGCGCCTGCCGCTTTTTTCATGGCCTTCGTCTGAGCGTCGCCGCCCACACGGGACACGGACAATCCCACGTTGACCGCGGGCCGCTGGCCGGAGAAGAACAGACTGCTCTCCAGAAAGATCTGGCCGTCGGTAATGGAAATGATGTTGGTGGGGATGTAGGCGGACACGTCGCCGGCCTGGGTCTCCACGATGGGCAGCGCCGTCATGCTGCCGCCGCCCAATTCCTCCGAGAGGTGGGCAGAACGCTCCAGCAGACGGGAGTGCAGATAGAACACATCGCCGGGGTAGGCCTCCCGTCCGGGGGACCGCTCCAGCAGCAGGCTCAGCGTCCGGTAGGCCACGGCGTGCTTGGAGAGATCGTCATAGACGATCAGAACATCCCGGCCCTTCCGCATGAAATACTCGCCCAGCGCTGTTCCGGCATAGGGAGCGATGTACTGCAAGGACGCTGATGCGCTGGCGGGCGCATTCACCACGATGGTATAGTCCATAGCGCCCTTGTGCTTCAGATTCTCTACCAGTTGGGCGACGGAGCTGGATTTCTGCCCGATGGCGACGTAGATGCACACCACGCCCTTCCCTTTCTGGTTCAGAACGGTGTCCAGGGCGATGGCGGTCTTGCCGGTCTGCCGGTCGCCGATGATCAGCTCCCGCTGTCCCCGGCCAATGGGAAACATGGAGTCGATGGCGAGCAGGCCCGTCTCCATAGGCGCGTTTACCGGCTGGCGGTCAATGATGCCGGGGGCCGGGGACTCAATGGGCAGATAGCCCTCTGACGGAATGTCGCCTTGCCCGTCAATGGGCATACCCAGCGCGTCCACCACCCGGCCCAGAAAGCCGTCCCCTACCGGGATACCGGCGGTCTTACCTGTGCGGCGGACGATGCTGCCGGATTCAATGGCCTCACTGCCGCCGAACAGGATGCAGCCTACACGGTCCGGCCGCAGATCCTGCACCATGCCCTTCACACCGGAGGAAAATTGCAGAATTTCGCCGTAGGCCGCGTGCTCCAATCCGCTGACGGTGGCGATCTCGTCACCCACCGTCAGAACGCTGCCCACCTCCTCCGGCGCGGCATCCGGCTGCCAGTTGCGGACGGCCTCCCGCATCAGCGGGATCACGGAGACCCCGGTGGGGTTCAGCTGCTCCAGCCGCTCCCGGAACTGCCGCAGACGGCCCTCCAGACTCCAGTCATACAGGTCGGCGCCCACTTCCATCCGAAAGCCCTTTTCCAGCGCGGGGTCCTGCTCCCAACGGAGGGGAACCTCCTGCCCGTACTGCTTTTTCAAAAAGGCCGCAAAACGGTTCCGCTGCGCCTCACTGGGGGCGTCCGCACTGCGCAGAACCGCTTCCAGTACCGTTTCACGCATGGGACTCCCCCCTCTCCGCCGCGTCCAAAAACTGATCGAACGCATCGCCGTCGGATTGCAGCACCAGCTTTTCCGTGGCTGTCACTGCCAGATCCTTCAGCTCCTTCTGCGCGTCGGACAGCAGCTTGTCATGCTCCCGCTGGGCGGCGGCATGGGCGTCCGCCAGAATTTGCTCCGCCTGTGCCCGTGCGTCGGACAACTGCCGCTGCATGGCGGCGTCCGCCGACTTCTGGGCGGCGGCGAGCTTTGCCGCAGCGTCGGCGTCGGCATTTTTCAACTGCTGACGGACCTCTGCCATCGTTTTCTCCGCGTCTGCCAGCGTCTTTGCCGCTTTCGCATCCTGCTCCTGATAGTACTGCTGCCGCTTCTCCATAAACGTCTTGACGGGCTTGTAGAGCAGCAGATACAGCCCGCCTGCCAGAATCACAAAATTCAGCAGGTGCAGCAAAATTTGCTGCCAATCAATATTCAACGGGATATTCACGGTTTCCCACCTGCCTTACTTATAGGACGAAGATGATCAGAATGACGACCAGCAGCGCATAAATGATAGCGGTTTCGATAAAGACCAGTCCCAGCATCAGCGTGGTACGGATCTTGCCCTCCGCCTCCGGCTGACGGGCGATCCCCTCCGCAGACTTGCTGACGGCAACGCCCATGGCCACGGCGCCGCCTGCGGCGGCAAGGCCGATGGCAATACCCGCGGCGATGGACTTGGACCCCGTGGCATCGTTCTGGGTCTGGGCGGTTTCCGCCGCAGCGGGTGCGGCAGCGGTATCCGTGGAAGAAGCGGCCAGTGCGGGGACTGTCAGGGACAGCACCACCAGCAGGATCAGGAACAGCGCGGGGACCTTTTTCTTAAGCAGTTTCATATTGATTACCTCCAAAATGATTCGATCCGTAAATGATTGGGACGGTCATGCCCGCCCGGACGCCGGTTCGGGACGCTCCGACACCTCGCCGTAGAACAACGCTGTGAGCATGGTCAGAACATAGGCCTGGATCAACGCGTGAAGCAGGGTGAACAGAACGCCCACCAGCACCGGCAGCACATAGCTCAGCTGCACATAGTAATAGACCAGCTCCGTTACCAGCAGGCCGCTGAGCAGCGCGCCGAACAGACGGAAGCTCATGGAAATAGGCAGCGAGAATTCCTTCAATGTGCTGCCCACGCCCTTCAGACCGTTGCCCGCGATCCCGCCGGAGAGGATCACAAGATAGGATAAGCAGCCAAGGGCGATGGCACCGTTTACGTCCGACAGCGGCGCGGGAAGGGTCACGGAGCGGCCCGTGGTGGTGACGGCCTGCAAGCCCAGCAGCTCAAACAGCGTCCCCACGAAGATATACGCGCCCGCGCCGAAGATGTAGGCCCCCAGAAATCCGTTTCGCTGAGGACTGCTGGTTCTGGCCATACCGTCAAACAGGCTTACGGCCTGCTCCAGCAGCAGCTGGAACCGCCCCGGCACCAGCTTGAATTTCGGGATGACAAACACGCGGATACACGCCGCCGCTATCAGCAGGATAGCGGATACCGTCATGGCGGAGATCAGTCCCGGATTGACGTTTTTCCAGCCGAACAGGCTGATCTGATTTTCCTCATGCAGAACCGCGTCCCGCATGGCGGTCTGAATGGTCTCCGTTTTTCCCGGCGGCGCCGTCAACAGACTGCCCGCGAACAGGACCGCGATGAGCAGGACCCATAGGATCATAAATTTCTTTTTGCTTTTCATGCTGATAGCCGGTCTCCTTTCCACACCGGAATACAGGCGATGCGGTCTGCCCTGACCGCGTCCCATTTTCCGGCGTGACCGTTAAAGGACTTGTCTTCTAAGAACGCCCGTATTATACTGTTCTAACAGAAAGATGTAAAAAGTATATTTGATATGTTGGACATATCTAAATGATATGGCACGGAGGCGAAAAAAGTGGCTGTTCCCTACGATTATTACCGCATTTTTTACTATGTTGCCCAACACAAGAGCTTTACCAAGGCCGCCGAAGCTTTGGGCAATAACCAGCCCAACATTACCCGCTGCATGAACAATCTGGAGCAGGATCTGGGCTGCAAGCTGTTTGTCCGCACCAACCACGGCGTCTCCCTGACCCCGGAAGGCCAACGGCTTTACAGCCGTGCCGCCATAGCGTTTGAACAGCTTCAACTAGGGGAAAATGAGATTCGGGCAGATTGCAGCCTGGAGGCCGGCAGTATTTCCATTGCCGCCAGTGAAACGGCTCTGCATCTGCTCCTTCTGAACCGTCTCGACGCCTTCCACCGGCGCTATCCCGGCGTCCACCTGCGCATCACCAACGACTCAACCCCTCGGGCTATGGAGGCCCTGCTCCACGGCCAGGTAGACTGCGCCGTAATCACCACACCTGTCAAGGTGAAAAAGCCCCTGCGGGAGACCCCCCTTCTCTCCTTCCGGGAAATTCTGCTCTGCGGCCCGGATTTTCGCTATCTGGCGGATGAGACGCAGCGGCTCCGTGACGTAGAGCCCTGCCCATTTGTCTGCCTAGGCAGCGACACCAGCACATTTTCCTTTTATCAACAGCTGTTCTTAAAGCACAATCTGGCTTTTCATGTGGAAATGGAAGCCGGCACCATGGATCAGGTCCTCGCGATGGTGCAGAGCAATCTGGGCGTCGGTTTCTATCCGGAGTCCATGGCTGCTTCCGCCCTTGCTGCCGGGACGGTGTTCCAGATCCGCCTTGCGGAGCCGATCCCGGAACGGTTCGTTAACCTGATCGAGGATACATCCCGCCCTCAAAGCGTTGCCATGAAAGCCTTTAAGAAAATGCTGCTGGCCCCGGAGGAAGAGTAAAATACCGGAGAGGAAATTGCTTCCTCTCCGGTGTTTTTGGGGGATGGTTTTGCGTCTGCCGGTATGGGCTTCTGTGCCGTCAGTCGCCCAGCGCCTGCTTCAGATCGGCGATGATGTCATCCGGGTCCTCCAGACCGACGGACATCCGGATCATGCCGTCGGTAATGCCGGCGGCCTCCCGGATCTCCTTGGGAATCATGGTGTGGGTCATGGCGGCAGCCTGCTCCACCAGAGTCTCCGTATCGCCCAGAGAGACGGCCAGCGTGCAGAGCTTCAGGCTGTTGATGAACTTCTTACCGGCCTCCAGACCGCCGGCCACGTCAAAGGAGATCATGCCGCCTCCGCCCTTCATCTGCTTCTTGGCGATGGCGTACTGGGGATTGGATTCCAGGAAGGGATAGCGGACCGTTTCGATCTTGGGATTGGCCTCCAGCCACTTGGCAATCTTCAGAGCGCTTTCATTGTACTGCTTCATGCGGACGCCCAGCGTCTTGAGTCCGCGGCACACCAGAAATGCGGTGAAGGGCGCCATGACGGAGCCAAAGTGCATGAGGGTACCCAGACGGCACTCCCGCAGGAACTGCTCATCGTTGGAGATCACCGCGCCGCCCAGCAGATCGCCGTGGCCGCCGATGTATTTGGTGAGGCTGTGGATGACTGCATCCACGCCCAGATCCAGCGGGGTGGTGTTGTAGGGCGTGGCAAAGGTGTTGTCGATAAAGACCTTGACGCCGTGCTTATGGGCGATCTCCACCACGGCGGCAATATCTACCAGCACCATGGTGGGGTTGGCGGGAGATTCCACATAGATCAGCTTGGTGTTGGGCTTGATCAGGCCCTCCAGTTGGCTGAGATTGGCGGCGTCAAAGGTATCGTGGGCGATCCCGAAGCGGGGCAGCCAGTCGCTGGTCACGTCCTCCGTGCCGGAATATTTGGCCTTGGTGAAAATAGCGTGGTCGCCGCTTTTCAGCAGTGCGAAAATCGCGCCGGAGACAGCGCCCATGCCGGACGCATAGGCCACGGCCCCCTTGCCGTGCTCCAGCGCCGCCAGCTTCTGCTCCAGATAATCCACGGAGGGATTGGTGATCCGGCTGTATGCAAAGCTCTCGGCGTAGTCATCGCAGGCCTTCACCGCATCGTCCGTGGAATCAAAATAGAATGTGGACGTCTGATAAATGGGCGGGATCAGGGCACCGTACATATCCCGCGGCTCGCCGGCGTGGACCTCTACCGTGTTGAATTTCAGATCTTCATGCTTCAAATCGGGGTGCTTCAAAACTAACTGGCTCATTTAAAATACCTCCCGTCGGTTGTGTGACTGCGCAAATGAATGCCTACTAACTTACTTGGTTGCATTGAGCATAGCACAAACACCCATAAAAACGGAAATATCCGAATGTTATCGCTGGCAATAACATTCGGATATTCTTGTTCAGGCTTCGGGAAGGTCCCGTCCGTATTTTTGCAGAAGCTGGATAAAGCGTTCCGCGGGCTGCGACAGCGTATGGGCCTTCTGGCAGACCCAGCCGATGGTGATGGGATCGTCAAAGCCCTTGATGGGACGCTTGATCACCCCCTGAGCCCCGTTGCTTTCGGAGATGAAGCCGGTACCCAGATCATAGCCCTGACACTGCTGCATGACCATCAGGCTTTGATAGAGTCCGTTGACAATGGTGACCTTCTGGGGATAAAAGTCCGGCACCAGCATCTCCTCCTGCAAAACGGAGGGCGCGTCGGAGTCCAGCTCATACATGATGCAGGGATATGGGTGCAGCTCCTCGATCGTCAGGACCTCCTTGGAGGCCAGAGGATGGGACTTATGGATAAACACATAGGGCTTGCTGTCAAAAAGCGGGTGAAATTCCAGGTTGTTGTCGCCAAAGACACGGTTCATGTGCTTTCGGCTGCGGCTGCTGATGAACAATACGCCCAGCTCCGTGGTTTTGTCCACGACCTGCTGGATGACCTCCGGGCCCTGCCCTACCAGAAATTTATAGGTATAGGATTCCTTTTGATAGGTATTCTGATAGGCCATCATGGCGTCGATGACGAAGCAGTAATGCTGGCTGCTGACGCTGAGGGTCTCGTGGGTCTTGCTCAGATCCTGTGAAAAATGCTGGGAAATATGCTCAGCGTCCGTCAAAAGCCGTTCTCCCATGTTCAGAAGCTCCCGGCCCTCGGCGGTCAGGGTGATCCCGGCGGCAGAGCGGACAAAAATCGTGATCCCCAGCTCCTCCTCCAATGCGCAGACCATTTTGCTGATGCCGGGCTGGGAGACATACAGGGCCTGAGCGGCTTTGCTGAAGGAGCCGCATTTTGCCACCGTGGAAATATACTTCAACTGGAGCAGTGTCATACCAAGTGCCGCCTTTCCTCATTTTTCGATGGATCTCTCGTATTATAGCACAGGAAATTCAAAATGCGCAACTAAAATCATACCAAAATGGTTTGCTTTAATAAAAACAAACATTTTCGCGGCACAAAACAGCATTTTTTAAAAAAATGCACGATTATGAGGCGATATACACAAAAGTAATTGCGGTTTATAACATTGGTTTATTGGACAAATCCGACCTTTGCGGCTATCATAGAAAACAGCAAGCGGTTCTCAGTTTTTCAGTGTGCAAAATAGAGAAATAGGGAGGAACTTACTTTATGCAAGAGAAAAAAATCAAATTTACCGACGTATTGTTCGTCGGTCTGGCGTTCTTCGCCTCCTACTTCGGCGCGGGCAACCTGATCTTCCCGCCGATGCTGGGCCTGCAAAGCGGCAGCAACTGGCTCAGCGGCATGATCGGTATGCTGGCCTCCGGTGTGGGTCTGCCCATTCTGGCCATCATCGTGCTGGGTATGTGCGGCTCTGTCCAGAAAATCTCCGACCATGTGAACAAGAAGTTCTACACCGTCATGATCGGCGCCATCATGATCCTCTGCTGCTGCGTGTCCATCCCCAGAACTGCAGCCGTCGGCATTGAGATGGGCCTTCAGGGCATCTGGCCCGGCGCGCCCTACCTGATTTTCGTCATTCTCTACTTCGTGATTGCGTTCCTGTTCGCCAAGGACCGCGGCACCGCACTGGATAAGGTCGGCAAGATCCTGACCCCCATTATGACCATCATCCTGTTCATTCTGGTAGTCAAGGGCGCTGTCAGCCCCATCGGTACCCCCGGCGCCGCCTCCGTGGATAACGCCTTTGTCAACAGCTTCCTGGGTGGTTACAGCACCGGCGACGTTCTGGTGTCCTTCCTGGCTGCCGGCGTGTTCTTTGACAGCATCAAGCGCAAGGGCTACGAGGGTGAAGCCTTCCGCAAGGCCCATGTCCGGGCCTGCCTGATCGCCGCCGTCTGCCTGGCTATTGTCTATGGCGGCCTGCTGTATATGGGCGCCTGCGTCAGCACCGAGTACACGCCCGACAGCATCAGCAACGCCAACCTCCTGCTGTCGATCATCCGCTCCAGCGGCGGCCAGATCGCGATTTACGGCCTGTGCCTGTCCGTGGTGCTGGCCTGCCTCACCACCGCCATCAGCCAGATCACCGCAGTGGCAGATTTCTATGAGACCGCCACCCACGGCAAGCTGTCCTATAAGGTTCTGGTCATGATCGTCCCCATCGTCACCACCATCGTCGCCAGCTTCGGTCTGGATACCATCGTGAGCCTGACCTCCCCCTGGTTCTCCTTCTTCTATCCCATCACGCTGGTGATGACCATTCTGGGCATCTTCGAGAAGAAGATCCCCAATGACGGCGCGTTCAAGGGCGCTGTGTACTTCACGGTGATCTACGCCGTTCTGGATCTGCCCCACGAGTATGGCTTCGGCTTCCTGGACCCCGTTCTGAATCACATCCCCCTCTATGGTCTGGGCTTCGGCTGGATCGTTCCCGCCATCGTGGGCTTCATCGTGGGTCTCATTGCCTGGAAGGGCAAGGGCCGCACGGAGACCTGAGCAAACTGTTACTGAGCTTTATACCGTATTGGAATGGAACGCGCAAAGCGCGTAAGGAGGAATTTCTATGTCCATTGAAAAAGGCGACGCGACCAAATATGTCCATACCGGCAACGGCGAGCTGTGCTATGAGCTGAACAAGGCTCTGACTGTGCCGGAGACCTTCCCCATCTACCTGTCCTCTGCCTATATCTTCGATTCCATTGATCCCATCGACAAGATCTGCGACGAGGGCGCTCCCGGCTATGCTTACTTCCGTCTGGGCAATCCAAACGCCGACGCCACCTCTCAGATCCTGGCCGCCGGTGACGGGGCCGAAAAGGGTCTGGTATTCTCCTCCGGCATGGCGGCCATTACGACCTCCATTCTGGCAACGGTGAAGCCCGGCGATCACATCGTGGCCTCCCCCATCATTTACGGCGAGGCGTTCTACTACCTGAAGTATGAGCTGAAGCGCTGGGGCGTGGAGACCACCTTCATCGACTTCAACACGCAGGATGTGGCGGACTATATCCGTCCCAACACCAAGCTGGTATACGGCGAGACCATCGCTAACCCCCTGATGAGCGTACCGGACATCCAGCATCTGGCGGACGTGGCTCACGCCAACGACGCCAAGCTGTTTATCGACAACACCTTTGCCACTTCGATCATTGCCAAGCCCATCAAGTACGGCGCGGATCTGGTGATTTACAGCGCCACCAAGTATCTGGGCGGTCACGATGACCTGGTAGGCGGCGCGGTGGTCGGCTCCGAGGAGATCATCAAGTCTCTGAGCTTCTACCTGGGTCTCTACGGTGCGAATCTGGGCGCCACGGAATCCTGGCTGCTGGCCCGGAGCCTGCGGACGCTGCCCCTGCGGGTAAAGAAGATGGCTGAAAACGGTCTGGCACTGGCCAAGTTTTTCGAGAGCCATCCCAAGGTGGAAAAGGTTTACTACCCCGGTCTGGAATCCTCCCCCAGCAAGGCGCTGGCCGATAAGCAGTTCGAGGGCAACGGCTACGGCGGTATGCTCTGCGTAAACTTCAAGGGCGGCCAGAAGGAGATCGACAAGCTCATCAGCAACTTGCAGCTGGTACGCTTTGTACCCACTCTGGCCGGCGTTGGCACCAC
>ENA-UEYF01002690-UEYF01002690.1-human-gut-metagenome-genome-assembly--contig:-NODE-2690-length-10841-cov-214.127741_pt1 | contig 10841 bp, 10 predicted proteins | sample MGYA00242902_ERZ507920 | MGnify/ENA primary metagenome ERZ507920 (study PRJEB26167, sample SAMN06115402) | human gut metagenome | host: Homo sapiens | place: China:Jiangxi | collected 2016-07-05...
TGGTTGTTTTTACCGGATTTTCGAGGTACTTCTCGAGCGCTTCCAAATTCCGCAAATTCTGAGCCTCTTTCACAACCACCACTCTATACTCCGCCATCATCGGGTAGCCCTTGCACAAATCTGCCACTTGCGCCCCCGTAACATCAGCTCCGAAAACCACCGTCTGATTGAAGTCACGCTCCTCGGGCTGGAGCACATTTTCTGAAATATAGTCGCAGATCTTATCTATATAAAAAGGTTCCTCGCCCATCAGAACATAGACGGGAGAATACTTCCGAACCTTCAAATCTTTCATGATTGACTCGTAACTTATTGCACTTTTCTTTTCTACCATTGGATTATTTTTTGTAACTTTGCACCCAGCAAACTCCGGGGGTGCGGACAAGCATTTGCTCCGCCTCCAGGTTCGCAGTTTTCTGAGGTGCAGTTTTCAGCTGCACTTCGACTGCAAAGTTACAAAAAATAAATTGAACAGCCTATATAAAAGAGGTAGTTTTTGAAAATGAGGTATGGTTAAAAGAAGAAAAGAACCCATATCGAAAACAGAAAAGAAAGAAATATAACCCCTATATATAATAAGGTATAGAAAAATGATTCGCTTAAATTTGCCATCTTTCGACATCAAGGTTTCGGGCTCAAAACAGCATCCCCAGATACTGGATGTGCTGCGCCGGAAGTTCATCACGCTCACTCCCGAAGAGTGGGTGCGCCAGCATTTCGTTCATTTTCTCATCGAGCACAAGGGGTATCCTGCCTCTCTGCTCGCCAACGAAATCCAGCTGAAATGTGGCGACAAGGTGCTGCGCGCCGACAGTGTGCTCTACTCCCGTGAGTTGCAACCCCGCATGATTATCGAGTACAAAGCCCCTCACATCCCCATCACGCAGAAAGTGTTCGACCAGATTTCGGTCTACAATCTTCTGCTCCATGTTGACTTTCTGGTGGTGAGCAACGGGCTGGAGCATTACATCTGCAAGATGGATTATGAAAGTAAAAAATATGTATTTTTAGAGACCATTCCCGATTATTCCGATTTATTGACATTATGAGAGCGTCGGGGATAGTCCGGAAGTTTTTAAACAGAGTTTCCCCAGCCTTCAAAATTTGCGAATTTCCGCCCAACCGGCCATCCGTTTTAGAATTCGCGAATTTTGGAGGCCTTTTTCTGCCTCCTTTTCCTCTCCCTTTTTGAGTACTCCTTTTCCTCCCCCTTTTTGAGCACTCCTTTTCCTCTCCCTTTTTGAGTACTCCTTTTCCTCCCATCCCCTTTCTCGCGTTATTTTTTAATAAAAAACCCATTTTCATTTTGTAGTCTCCTCCTTTTGCATTATCTTTGCAACTAATATATATATATTAAGGTATAGACTGCCTAAAAGAACAGAAAGAAATGGAGAATAAAAAGATAAAAATCGCCGTAGCCGGAACAGGATATGTAGGCCTGAGCATCGCTACCCTGCTGAGCCAGCATCATGAGGTGGTGGCCGTAGACGTGATACCCGAAAAGGTAGAGCTCATCAACTCGCGCCGCTCGCCTATCCAGGACGAATACATAGAGAAATATCTGGCTGAAAAGGAACTCAACCTCAAAGCCACAACCGATGGAGAAGAAGCCTATAAGAATGCCGACTTCGTAGTGATTGCCACACCGACCAACTACGATCCGGTGAAAAACTACTTCGACACCTCGCACGTAGAAGAAGTCATCCGCCTGGTGATGCAGGTGAATCCCGATGCCATCATGGTCATCAAGAGCACCATCCCGGTAGGCTACACCGAAAGCATCCGCCAGAAAACGGGCAGCAAGAACATCATCTTCGCTCCCGAATTTCTGCGCGAGAGCAAGGCACTCTACGACAACCTCTACCCAAGCCGCATCATCGTGGGCAGACCGAACGGTGACGAGCGACTGGAGCAGGCAGCCCGCACCTTTGCAGAACTGCTGAAAGAGGGAGCCATCAAGCAAGACATAGAAACCCTGTTCATGGGACTTACCGAGGCAGAAGCGGTGAAACTCTTCGCCAACACCTACCTCGCCCTGCGCGTGAGCTACTTCAACGAGCTGGATACCTACGCCGAAATGAAGGGCCTCGACACCAAGGCGATTATCGACGGAGTGGGTCTGGACCCTCGCATCGGCACCTTCTACAACAACCCTTCCTTCGGATACGGCGGCTACTGTCTGCCGAAAGATACCAAGCAGCTGCTCGCCAACTATGCCGATGTGCCTGAGAACCTGATTCAGGCGATTGTGGAGAGCAACCGCACCCGCAAGGATTTCATCGCCGACCGCGTGCTGAACATGGCTGGCTACTACGATTATGCCAACCAGAACAACTTCAGCGAGGAGGAAGAGAAGCCTTGCACCATCGGCGTATACCGCCTCACGATGAAGAGCAACAGCGACAACTTCCGCCAGAGCAGCATACAGGGCGTGATGAAGCGCATCAAGGCAAAGGGCGCGCAGGTTATCATCTACGAACCTACGCTGAAAGACGGAACCACCTTCTTCGGAAGCCGCATCGTAAACAACCTGGAGGCCTTCAAGCAGCAGAGCCAGGCCATCATCGCCAACCGGTATGACAAATGTCTGGATGATGTGGAAGAAAAGGTTTACACCCGCGATATTTTCAGAAGAGACTGATCTGAACTGAAAGTTAATAGTTAAAAGTTAACAGTTGAAAGCTGAAGACGGAAGACGAAAAATAGGAAAACAATAATATTTATAATAAAGAGAAAAATAAGAAATGGCAAAATTAGTAATCAATTCCTACGAGGAATTTGCATCTCACCTCGGTGAGAAGTTAGGAGAATCAGACTGGTTGCAGATTGACCAGGACCGTATCAACAAGTTCGCAGACGCTACACTCGACCCACAGTGGATCCACGTAGACGTAGAACGCGCCAAGGTAGAGAGCCCTTACCACAGCACCATCGCTCACGGTTACCTCACCCTCTCAGTACTCCCATACCTCTGGCAGCAGATTATCGAGGTAAACAACCTCAAGATGCTCGTAAACTACGGCATGGACAAGATGAAATTCGGCCAGCCAGTCATCACCGGTTCACGCGTGCGCCTGGTAGCCACTCTCCACGACATCCAGAACATCCGTGGCATCTGCAAGACCAGCATCAAGTTTGACATCGAAATAGAAGGTCAGCGCAAGCCAGCCCTCTCAGGCATCGCTTCTTTCCTCTACTATTTCAACAACTAAAAGATGGCAGCAGGTAAATGGATTGGTGGTGTGCTCGGTTTCATCACAGCCGGTCCGCTGGGAGCCCTGGCAGGCTATGCCCTCGGTTCCCTCTTTGAGCACGGACTGGATGCGGTAAACCGCGACGGCGACCACCATTACAACAACGCCTACGATGCCTACAGCGGCCAGCAGCACAACGGCCGCCAGGGCTACGGCAACCAGGGCTACAGCCGCCAGCAGAGCTATGAGGGAGAGCGAAACTCCTTCATGTTTTCACTGCTGGTGCTCAGCTCCTACATCATCAATGCAGATGGCAAGATCATGCATTCCGAGATGGAGATGGTGCGCCGCTTCCTGCGTCAGAATTTCGGCGAGGCAGCCAAGCAGCAGGGCGAGGAAATCCTCCTCAAACTCTTCGAACAGCAGAAGCAGATGGGCATGCAGCAGTACCGTTCGGTGATACAGGACAGCTGTCATCAGATACGTGCCAACATGATGTATGAACAGCGCCTGCAGTTGCTCAATTTCCTCGTCATGATAGCCCAGGCCGATGGAGTTGTGAATTCTCAGGAGATTCAGGCACTCAAGGAGATGGCCATCCACATGGGTCTTTCTGCCGAGGATGTAGACCAGATGCTGAACCTGGAGAGCGGGGCTTCTTCAGCAGGCAGTCTGGATGATGCCTACCGTGTTCTGGGTATCAGTCCGGATGCATCAAACGATGAGGTGAAGGCCGCTTACCGCAAGATGGCGCTCAAGCATCATCCTGACAAGGTAGCAGCCCTAGGCGAAGATGTGCGCCGTGCAGCCGAGAAGAAATTCCAGGAAATCAACGACGCCAAAGACCGCATTTACAAGGCTAGAGGACTCTAGGTTCCAGATTAGGATTAAAAGTTCCAGATTAGGATAAAAGGAGTTAAGACAGATTGTCCAAGCTGCCTGAAAACGAAAAAAATAAAGGCTCGCCAAGCTATTTTGGCGAGCCTTTATTGTATCTTATCGTATCTTTATCAGAAGATTATCATCCGAAAAGAGCGGAGAGAGGAGGAAGATTAATCCTCACCCTCAGTCTTTCTTCTGCGGATAGCGCGCTTGCGCTTTGGCTTCTCCTCAGTCTTAGGAGCCTCAATCTTAACACCAGCCAATTCTGGGTCGATGAGGATACGGCCACAATACTCACAAGGGATAATCTTCTTGTGCATCTTGATATCGAGCTGGCGCTGAGGTGGAATCTTGTTAAAGCAACCGCCACATGCATCACGCTGCACATAAACGATACCCAAACCGTTGCGGGCACCATTACGGATGCGCTTGAAGCTCTGGAGCAAACGTGGCTCAATCTTCTTCTCGAGCTCGAATGCCTTCTCCTTCAAATTCTCCTCTTCCTCACGGGTTTCAGCCATGATTGACTCAAGCTCAGAACGCTTCATTACCAAGCCCTTCTCGCGGTCTGCCTTCTGGTCCTCAGCCTTGTGAAGGTCGTACAGGCGCTCGTTGATTGTCTGCTGCGCCTCGCGGATCTTCTTGCTGCAAAGTTCGATTTCCAGCTCCTGGAACTCGATTTCCTTGCTCAAAGTATCATACTCGCGGTTGTTGCTAACCATTTCGAGCTGCTTCTTATAACGCTCCACGCTAGCCTGAGCCTCCTCAATCTCGTGCTGCTTCTGATCGATGGCGCGGTCAAACTGCTCAATATCGGTCTGGATTTTCTCGATACGGGTGGTAAGACCAGCAATATCGTCTTCCAAATCCTGAACTTCGAGAGGCAACTCACCTCTCAACGCACGCTTTTCATCAATTGCAGACAAGGTGGTCTGAAGCTGATAGAGAGCCTTCAACTTCTCTTCCACTGTCAAATCTGTAGGATCTTTCTTTGCCATAACTTTATTTTTTTTAATGTTGAATGTTAAATGTTGAATGTTGAATGAGGCTTGCGCCCTTCCAACCTATAAATACAATATCGGATTCGTATTTATCTCCGAGATGCAGCATTTGGCATCAGGGAAATTCTCCTGGATGATGCTGCGGAAGATTTCGCCCGTAAACTGCTCACTCTGATAGTGGCCGATGACGCAGATCTGAATCTCCTGCTCGTGGCCGAAATACTCGTGGTAGCTCATCTCGCCCGTGATGAAGGCATCGGCACCAGCCTTGATGGCTGCGTCGAGCAAGAAAGCACCTGCTCCACCGCAGAGTGCCACCTTCCTGATAGGCCGGCGAAGCAACTGGTTGCACTGCACGCACTCCACGCCAAACCGCTCCTTGAGCATCAGCACCAAGTCGTCGGCTGCCAGGTCCTCAACCACCTCTCCGATGACGCCCTCGCCGCCCTTCACGCCGTCCACTTCCTTCTCGCCTGCAAAGAACTGCACGTTTCGCAGTCCCAGTTTCTCGGCAATCTTGAAGTTCACGCCGCCCGCAGCCGCATCCATGTTGGTATGCATCGCCACGATGGTAATATCATTCTTAATCGCCTTGCGCACGGTACGCTGCACGTAGTTCTCGTCCGAGATTCTCGCCAGTTTGCGGAATATCAGCGGATGATGGCTCACGATGAGGTTACATCCCTTCCGGATGGCCTCGTCTACCACGGCTTCAGTAACGTCAAGACACAACAATGCCCCTGACATTTCTACCGCCTCTGTCAATCCAACTTGCAGGCCGGCATTATCATATCCTTCCTGCAAGGGCAGAGGCGCGTAATGTTCAAGGGCATCAACTACCTGTTTTATTTTCACGCTCCTATTCAATATTTTATTTTTAGACTGCAAAGTTACTCATTTTTCCCCGATTTTATCTCCATACAGCCCTCCGTTTAAACTTTTTTAATATAAAGTTTCGCTTTTGCGCAAAATATTTCACAAAAACAGCCGATAGTTGTAGATTTTTTATTAATTTTGCAAGCATACTTCATAAAAGCAGAACGGAGCCCGTCCCCAAGGAAAGGTTCCCGATGAAGAACAGAGTATAATAAATTGGTTTAGAACATCGTATCATAAAAATAGTATAGCTTATGCATCAATCTACATTACCCTGCGATTTCGCACTCCCTGCCGAATGGGAGCCACAGAGCGCCATCATGCTCACCTGGCCACATGCCGGCACCGACTGGAAGCCGTATCTGCCTGAAATTACAGATACTTATCTCGAACTGGCAGATATCATCACGCGCTACGAGCAGCTGCTTGTGGCTACACCCGATGTGCCTGCCACCCGATACCAGCTCAAGAAAAAGCTCTCTGCCGAGCAGATGAGCCGCGTGCTGCTCTACGAGGTAGAAAGCAATGATACCTGGGTGCGCGACCACGGACCCCTCACCATGGTGCTGCGCAAAAAACAGAACACCTGGATGGTGCCTTACCGCATACTCGACTTCAAGTTCAACGGCTGGGGCGAAAAGTTCAGATGGGAGAAGGATAATGCCATCACCCTGAAACTATACTATCAGGCAGCCTTCAATGCCGATATAGAGAACCACCAGGGATTCGTGCTCGAAGGAGGCAGCATCGAGAGTGACGGAAAGGGTACACTCTTCACCACCTCACAGTGCCTGCTGGCGCCTCACCGCAACCAGCCGCTCGACCACGACAGCATCGACCATCTGCTGCAGACTTTCTTCCAGCTCAAGAGAGTCGTCTGGCTGGATCACGGCAATCTGATAGGCGATGATACCGACGGCCACATCGACACCATCGTGAGAGTGGCTCCACACGACACCTTATTATATGTAGGCTGCGATAATCCGGAAGATGAGCAGTATGAAGACTTCCAGGCGCTGGAAAAGCAACTCAAGGGCCTCTTCACCTGGGAGGGATACCCTTACCGCTTGCTCAAACTGCCGATGCCCGACCCTATCTATGATGAGGGCGACTGCCTCACCACCAACCCTGAGAGCGAGGGCGACCGCCTGCCAGCCACCTACGCCAACTTCCTGATACTGAACAAGGCGGTGATTTATCCCACCTACAATCAGCCGGAAAAGGACGAGGAGGCACGCAAGCAGATTCAGCTCGCCTTCCCCGACCGCGAAATCATCGGCGTAGATTCACAGACCATCATCCGCCAGCATGGCAGCATCCACTGCATCACCATGCAGTTGCCCGAAGGCGCCCTCAGAGACTCAACATTCCACATTTAACACTCAACATTTAACATTAAAAGTAAAAAATGAACGTCGGTTTATTACAACTTCATAATACGGCAGATATCGCCAACAACAAGCAGCGCCTGGCAGAAGGCATCATCGACCTCGCCCATCGCGGCGCAGAGCTCATCGTGCTTCAGGAGCTTCATAACTCCCTCTATTTCTGTCAGGTAGAGGATGTTGACCTCTTCGACCTGGCAGAGCCTATTCCGGGCCCTTCGACCGATTTCTACGGCAAGCTTGCCAAGGATCTCGGCGTCGTCATCGTCACCTCCCTCTTCGAGCGCCGCGCTCCGGGGCTCTACCACAATACGGCGGTAGTGATGGAGAAGGATGGAAGCATAGCCGGAAAATACCGCAAGATGCACATCCCCGACGATCCTGCCTACTACGAGAAGTTCTATTTCACACCGGGCGACCTCGGTTTTCACCCTATCCAGACCTCTGTAGGCAAGCTCGGCGTACTGGTTTGCTGGGACCAGTGGTATCCCGAAGCAGCCCGTCTGATGGCGCTGCAGGGAGCCGAAATGCTCATCTATCCTACCGCCATCGGCTACGCTACCTATGATACCGAGGAGGAGCAACAGCGACAGCGCGAGGCGTGGACTACCGTGATGCGGGGCCATGCCGTAGCCAACGGATTGCCGGTCATCGCCGTAAACCGCGTAGGTTTCGAGCCCGATCCAAGCGGTCAGACCGAGGGCATCCAGTTCTGGGGCAGCAGTTTCGTAGCCGGTCCTCAGGGCGAGCTCTACTACCGTGCCAGCGATCAGGAAGAAGAGAGTCTGGTGGTAGATATCGACCTGAAGCACAGCGAGAATGTGCGCCGCTGGTGGCCATTCCTCCGCGACCGCCGCATCGAGAACTACGGAGATATTACCAGGCGATTTATCGATTAAACCATTTTTGCCGGAAATTCCGAGAGAATATCGGGATTCCGGCATACATATATATATAAGGTATAGTTTTTCAGGATAAATGGAGAATTTGGAAGTGATGGTGATACTTTTCATCATCGTGATTTTAGGTTACGTCGCCTGCAAGTTGGGATATATGGGCGACAAGTTTGACAAGAAGCTATCCAGCATGGTGGTAGATATCACCTGTCCTCTGCTGGTGCTCTCGTCAGTAATGGGCGATGAGCTGCCCGACCGCACGCTCATCCTTCCCCTTCTGGGCGTAGGTTTCCTTACCTACATTCTTTTGCTGGTATTCGGTTTCTGGGTACCGCGTCTCATCACTCGCAATCATGATGACCAGGGCATGATAGGTTTTGCGCTGATGTTTGCCAACGTAGGTTTCATCGGCTACCCTATCGTTTCGAGCATATTCGGTCCGAAGGCCATTTTTTATGCCGCGCTGCTCAACATGCCGAACACCTTTTTTATTTTTACGGCAGGTGTCATGCTCATCAAGGGCGAGTACAGCATCAAGCAGTTCAATCCTAAGGTGCTGTTTTCTCCGGCTCTTCTGGGTGCCTTTGTTGCCGCCCTCCTGGTAGCTTTCGGGGTTCATACGCCTGATATCATTGCGCGTCCGGTAACGATGGTGGGCAACATAACGGTTCCGGCAGCCCTGATGATTATCGGTTCCTCGATGGCTAAGTTGCCGGTGAAGGAGATTATCGGCAGTCCTAAGGTATATGTTTCCTCTTTTCTGCGCCTTTGCGTAGTACCGCTGAGCATCTATTTCCTGTTCAAGGTATGTGGTGTAAGCGATCAGGTCAACAACATCAATACGGTGGTTATAGCGATGCCTGTAGCGAGTTTCGGCACGATGTTCTGTCTGAAATACGGCCGCAATCCTTCGCTCATCACCGAGATGACGTTCATCACCACGGTTGGCAGCATCATCACCATCCCGCTCATCACCCTCCTCTTTTCGTAACGAGAAAAAAATCCCCTGATGCCACAAAGTCACCAGGGGATTTTTATATTATCAGTAATCGTAATAATCATTAATCACTAATCATTAATCATTAATCATTAATCACTAATCACTATCTCACGCAGAATTTCTTGCCATTCTTGATGTATATACCCTTCTTCATAGCCCCCGTAATGCGGCGGCCGCTCAGGTCATAAATGGCAGCATTGTCTGGCTCCTGATCCGATGTTACAGAATGGATGCCGGTAGACTCCAGGTTGCGGTAAGTCCTTACCTCGAGTTCATAAACCGGTTCAAGACCTCTTACGCTGTTCACGCTTCCAGCACCAAACACGATATTTTCAGCCAATTTACCATCCACCAGTGCATAATACTTTGATACGCCTTCATCCACCGTCAGATAATAGTAATAAGTGGAGCCGATGACAGGTTTGCCATTATAGAAATTGCGGGAAGGATTATACTGGCTTCCTGCTTCCTCGAATGTTACACCTTCTCCTATTTTGGTTCTCACCTCAAATGTGCGAGGTTCGTATCCGGTTGCCGGCAGACGCAGTCTCTCAAAGTCCTGACCATACAGTTCCATATACTCCTCCGAGCCATTTCTCTTAGCCACAACAGCCAGATAATCACCCGGTTCTGCATCTACAGTACTCAGAACCGTAAAGACCAATTTAGGATAGATGTTGCCCCGTCCAAAATCTTTAATCGTCTTGGTGCTGGATGATATAATCTCCCGAATCTCGCCCTTAGCATTCATCAGAGCCATGGCAAGTTCTCCGTCAAAGTTCTGTTTTCCTTCATTTTTGATTGGTACTGAAAAGACGATACATTTCTGTCCCTTCTTCACATCAGTAACATTCATATTCATTTCCTGAAGATAGTCAGTCATCTTCGTGAATCTCATATCAGAGATTTTTTCCTTTCCGTCAGATGGCTCCATGCCGAATACTGCCATCTGGCCAACGTTATACCGACTGGCAACTGGCTTTCCTTCTTCGTTTTGCGGATTGAGGTCTCCTATATGGTAGAACCCGTTGCAAAGACCGCCCCAGCCCCAGTTTACGCTGAAGCTATCGTCCTTATAACCATCTATCACGAAGGCATGACCGCCGCCAATAGAGTCGAATGCAGCATAGAGCACAGGACGGTTGGCATCAATCTCTCCGCGCAACTTTTCGTTCCATTCCTCTGCGCTCCCAGCTTCTATTGACATCTGATGCGAAATCTTGCTGTAGCCGAAATACTTCTGCATGGCGGCCACCAGATCGCTTATATACGAACCGCTACCGTCTTCAGTATACTGCATATCCACAGCCACACCGAGGTCTGACATGAGCCTTGCCACGCCGTCGAAGTCAGCAGCGTTGGTTCCGTCATATCGCGCAGGCATGTTTGCCCAATCATATTCGTGCTCGAATTGGGCAGTCAGGGTCTTGCCGTCCCATTTATAGGAATGGCTTCCGGTGCCCTTGGCAGGATAACCGTGATACTGCATCACGATGGCACCAGCCGTAGCCGCACAGCCAACCGGATATTTGTTTGGCGTGTACTTGTTGAATGGAGCCATCTGGTCCCATTTCGCGGTATTGAGCAGCTTTTCGCCGCTGAAACCG
>ENA-UEYF01002692-UEYF01002692.1-human-gut-metagenome-genome-assembly--contig:-NODE-2692-length-10832-cov-103.496420_pt1 | contig 10832 bp, 9 predicted proteins | sample MGYA00242902_ERZ507920 | MGnify/ENA primary metagenome ERZ507920 (study PRJEB26167, sample SAMN06115402) | human gut metagenome | host: Homo sapiens | place: China:Jiangxi | collected 2016-07-05...
TATATAAATATGATGGGAATGGCAGCCGCCGTGCTGCTCTCTTCCTGCGTGAAGGACACGCTTTATGACACGCCGCATCCCGACTACGGGAAGATTGCGGTGACAGCCGACTGGTCAGCCCGCGGTGAGGGAATCGACATACCTGCCACATGGACGGTCACCATGGGTGACTATACGGGTACGGAGACTTCCGCCACCCATGCCCCCGACCATCTGTTTGCTCCAAGCAACTACACCCTTGCGGTGTGGAATCCGGCCGAAGGAATCACGGTAAACGGCACCACTGCCACCATTGCTGCTGTCACAGAAAACTGGGTAAATACGGGTGTCTTTGTGAACAATGCTCCGGGATGGTTTTTCACCTATACGGAACAGGTGAGCATCGAGAAAGACAAGGACTATCCGCTGACCGCCGCGATGAAGCAGCAAGTGCGCGAGCTGACGCTTGTCGTCGAGCCGACGGGTGATGCCGCCGGACGCATCACGGAGATTGTTGCCCATCTGACGGGTGCAGCCGGAACACTCGACTTCGCAACCGATACCTACGGAGCCGCTTCGAACGTCGTGCTGCCCTTCACGAAGATTACCGAAGGAGCCGATGCCGGCAAGTGGAAAGCCACGGTACGGCTATTAGGTGTGACCGGCACGGAACAGCTGCTGACGGGTGAAATCCGCTATGTTGACGGCAACCCGACCCCCACCACGCTGAAAAGTGACCTCACGGAAGCCCTCAAGAAGTTCAACACCGGAAAGGGCGGATCGCTGACCCTCGGAGGAACGCTGGTTGAGACTCCCGACGGCATGGAAGTGGAGGGAGCCGAAATCAACGGATGGAAACCGGTGGACGGAGGTGAAGTAAACGCAGATTTGTGATACAATTAAGAATGAATAATTAATAATGAACAATGGATAAGATAAAGACAAGACACTTAGCATGGGCAGCGCTGACACTGGCCCTCGCCGCCTGCACACAGAACGAACTGGCCGACAACAACCGTCTGCCCGAAGGTGAATATCCCGTAGTCATCCGTGCCACCGGACTGTCCGTAGAGGCAACTCCGCAGGCAGCCCCATCCACCCGTGCCACCGTGGACGGCGACTGGCAGGGCGTACAGACCGTGGCACTCAAGATGGGCGACGCGGTAAAGGAATACACCGTAACGGCTACGGATGCCGACGGATACAAGAGCGCCACGCTCTCACGCACGGACGACCCGCACTACTGGACCAGCCGCGACCCGATTACCGTATCGGCATGGTGGCCCATCGACAAGGCTGACATCACACGGATGCCTGCCGTGAAGGTGGCCGAAGATCAGAGCACGCTGGCCGCATTCCAAGGCAGCGACTTCATCTCCGCCATCGACCGGACGGTGGAATTTGACGACCCGAAACTCACCTTTACCCACCGCACGGCACGCGTGGCCATCGAACTGAAACCCGGTACGGGATTCACGAGCGTGGACGGTGCCACGGTGAGCCTCGTGAGCCTGTCCGCCGATAACGAAAACCCGACTGCCATCAAGACCTACCACGCAAGCGGCAACAGCTACGAGGCCCTGACCGCCCCGCAGACCGTTGCGAAAGGCGAGCCGTTCATCCGAGTGGAACTTGGCGGCGGCAACTTCTACTTCCGCCCACAGAACGACGTCGTGCTGGCAGCCGGCAGCCGCTACACCTACACCGTCAATGTGAACGCCACCGGCTTGACGCTGGAGGGCTGCACCATCGGCGGCTGGACTGACGGCGGCAGCGAGAGCGGCACGGCAGAGGATTTGGGTTATTTCATACAGGACGACGGCAGCTACACAGTCTACACCGCTAACGGCCTGAAGGAATGGGCAGAGGCTGTGCAGACCGACCCGACACTCAATATCACCCTCACCGCCGACATTGACCTGACGGGCGAGACGTGGACACCGATAGGCAGTGGTTTCAGTTCTAATACCGGTTATCAAGGCACCTTCGACGGACAGGGACACAGCATCACGGGACTGAGCATCACCACAAACTCAACAGACGGTGGGAATGCTGTATTGTTCGATGGTATCGGGAGTAACGGAACGGTGAAGAACCTGCAAGTAGAGGTGAACTACAATGTGCAGCAAGGGGTAGCCAGCGGCATAGTAAATGTCAACTACGGCACCATTACTGCCTGCTCCGTAACGGGAGATATTGCTGCAAGAACCAGCGATATCGGTGGCATTGCGTCTATCAACAACGGTAGTATTATTGGCTGTTGGTTCGATGGAAATTTAACAACGAATTATGTTGAGGGCGGCATCGCTGCTTACAACTATGGCACCATCACCGCCTGCTTCTATGGCGGCAATGCCGGACAAGGGGTATATAGTAATCAAGGAGAAACGGCAGAAACCACGAAGGTAAATGACGGCGATTCGTGGCAGACCGCTGTTGATGGCATGAACAATGCCCTTACCAGCAACGACTATAAATGGGAACTCGGTGCGGACGGCCTGCCCGTATTGCAGAGTAACCAGTAAAAACAGGACGATATGAAACGATATACCCTATATACATTCTCGGCACTCGCCCTGCTCCTTGCGGCCGCAGCCTGCACGCAGGACGATGCGGGTCTGCTCCCCGAAGCACCGGAGGGCATACCCATGACCTTCACCGCCACGGGACTGAATCCCACGGCGGCAACCACCACCGGTACCCGTGCCCCGGTGGACGGCGACTGGGAGGGCGTGCAGAGCGTGGCAGTCAGGATGGACGGTACGGTGAAGGCATACAATGTGACGCCCTCCACCTCCGACAACACCGGCGCCATGCTGACCTCCGATGACCCGCACTACTGGACCAACCACACCGATCGCCTCGTCACCGCCTGGTGGCCCTACACCGCTGGGGAGACAACCCCGCCTGCCGTGGTGGTAAAAGCCGACCAAAGTGCCCGGAAGGACTTCGAGGGCAGCGACCTCATCGTGGCCGAGGAACAGACGGTGAGCTACGGCAACCCCACACTCCGCTTCACCCACCGCACGGCGCGGGTCACCGTCATCCTGACGGACTACACCGAGGAGCGGATGTTCGTGCGGCTGACAGGCCTCTCCACCGAGAACGGCAACCCCGCCCAAATCACCCCGTATAACAAGGGCGGTGACACCTACACCGCCCTCGTAGCCCCGCAAAGTGTGGCAACGGGCACGGCTTTCATCACCTGCAAATTCACCAACGGCAAGGTCTTCGTCTATAAGATGAAGAACGATACCGACTGGCAGGCGGGCAAGGAATATACCTACACCGTCTCCCTCGCTGCGGCAAAAGACCCGGGATACACCGTGTCGGAGGACGGCAAGACCTACACAGTCACCTCCGCCGATGGGCTGCTGGCGTGGAACGAAGCCGTACAGAAAGATATGACACTGAACTGCACCCTCGCCGACAACATCGACCTGACGGGCAAAGACTGGACGCCGATAGGCACAAGCTTCGGCAACTCATACACCGGCACCTTCGACGGCAATGGCAAGACCATCACGGGGCTGACCGTTACGGGAAGTGACCGATATACGGGTCTGTTCGGCTTCATCAAAGGCACGGTGAAGAACGTGGTGCTGACAGAAATAAACATAACAAGTGGCACGTTCGTCGGCGGCGTGGCGGGATGGAGCTTTGGCGGCAACATTGAAAACTGCTCGGTGTCGGGCAGCGTCAGCAGTAGCGACGTAGGCGGTGTGGTGGGCTATCAATAGGGCGGTTCCATCACCTGATGCAGTTCCTCGGCCACAGTGAAGGGAACGCAGCGGGCAGGCGGCGTGGCAGGTACAACGAATTCCGGTGCCACCCTGACCGCCTGCTATGCCACGGGCGACGTGACCGTTGAAAATGACGGTACAAGCAACGCCTGGGCCGGTGGCGTGGTGGGATCCAACGCATACAGCACCGTCATTGCCTGCTATGCCGCGGGTAACGTCAGTGGTACCGGAAGCGGCACCATCCATGTAGGCGGCGTAACGGGAGAGAACTTTGACGGAACCCTGACCGCCTGCTACTGGAGCGGCCTCCCCGACAATGACAACGGCGGAGCCACGAAGGTGGACGGCACGAACGTCACCTGGCAGACGGCCGTCGCCGCCATGAACGCCGCCCTGAGCGGTAAAGGCTGGCAGTACGAACTCACTGGAGAATTGCCTACCTTGAAAAAATAGTAAACCGTCGGGCGGGATTCCGGTTCCGCCCGAAACGGAAAATAACCGAAGTATAACAGTTGTATCTGCGGTTATTGAAAAGTGAGATAAGAGAATAGCCTCCGGCGGGGTGACTGCCGGGGCTTCGTGCGTTTGGGAACAATCTTTCCACTTTTATAGTGGATTATTGTGGATAATTTATTATCTTTGTATTCAGAACAATACAGAGTAGCATGGAAATAATATTCAACGAAAAGTATTTGAAGGAAATGTACATTACGGGGCAGACGGACAAGAGAAGGTGAAACCATCGCTACAATATGCAATATAACAGATTTATCAAACCATTATAAATAACAGACAGCTTATGATTGAGATACAAGGAATAGATCCGACGATGATTGCCAACAACCTCACTCCGGCATATCCTACTCACCCGGGTGAAGTACTGAAAGAAGAAATTGAATACCGCAAGATTTCGCAGCGTAAGTTATCAGAGCAGATGGGCATCTCCTATAAGGTATTGAATGACATTCTCAATTGTCGTCGGCCTATAACAACGCAGACGGCGATGCTTTTTGAAGCTGCCCTTGATATTCCGGCTGATTCGCTAATGCGATTACAGTTGAAATATAACATGCAACAGGCGGCTGCCAACCCTTCTTTTATGGAACGCCTCAAACAGGTGCGTAAGTGCGCAGCCATGCTATAAAGGAACATGAATAGACAAATAATCTGCTGCTGAAAGAGGTTGTACCAGCGGTTAAAGTGAGATAAGAGAATAAAAAAACAGGAGCCTTCGGCAGTGCCGGGGGCTTCGTGCGTTTACAATTGTTTCGATACAGGGCACATGAATATATCAGACTACATGATAGAAAAAGAAGAGTTGGTTAAACCCCTATCAGTATAAAAAATACCCGTTGAAAGATACTCCACATAAGAGAAAAATGTATTATTTTTGCAATATGATTGAACTATCCAAACATATAGAAGTATTATTGCTGGAGAATGATTGTGTCATCGTTCCCGGCTTGGGAGGATTCATTGCCCACAAACGGCAGGCCGCATATTCCATCCAGAAAGGAGAATTCATGCCGCCCCTCCGCACCATTGGTTTCAATCCGCAACTGATAATGAACGATGGGCTGCTGGTACAGTCGTACATGCAAGCTTTTAACACCGATTTTCCCGATGCAACCCGCCGGATTGAAAAGACTGTGGCTGAAATAAAAGACCAATTGTACCAGCAGGGTCAGGTCACCCTGCACAACGTGGGTACAATCTACTATAATATGAACGGCGGTTATGCCTTTGAACCGGCAGCCTCATCTTTCTTCACCCCAAGTCTGTACGGGCTGGAAAGTTTCACGCTTCCGCAGCTGCAGACATTGCCTGTGTCTTCTCCGAAGCCGTTAGTTCCAGAAATACAGGAAGCAGCAAGCAAACCGAAGAAACATTTCTCCTTGCGCCATTTCACGCGCAACGTAGTGGCCATAGCCGCAGCCGTATGCCTGTTCTTCGTGCTCTCTGTTCCGGTGGAAAACACGTACATGGACGATGCGAATTATGCTTCGCTGGGCTCAATCAGTATGTTTGATGCCATCCGCAACCAATCGGTAGCCACCAGCATACAAACGACTCCGAAAGCAGCAGTTGCACAAAAGGCTGTAAAGAAACAGAAGGGCGAAAAGCGTGTCCGTAACAACGTAAACACGCTGAAACCGGTAGCCGTGAAGACAGAAAAGATTGCAGCCGCACCTGCAGCAAAAACAGCCGTAACCAAAACGGCTGCCACCAAAGCTGAAGCAAAAGCGACACAAAAGCCGAAACCGGCTTCCGCACAACCTGCTGCAAGCAAGAAAACGGCCTACATCATCGTAGCCAGCTTGCCGACATCGGACGATGCCCAACGTGAGCTGAAAAAATTCCAGCAGAAAGGATACAAGAATTGCCAGGTGCTTGAATCGAACGGACGCTTCCGCATCGCACTGGATAGTTATGCCACTTCAGGTGAAGCTTACCAGAAAGTGCAGACGCTGCGCAATCAGGAAGAATTCAAGAATGCCTGGGTATTCACTTCAAAATAAATACGCCCTTTTAAACAGAATGAAAAGAGTAAGATGCCCCAAATGTGACAACTTCATCCAGTTTGATGAAACCAAGTATGGAGAAGGACAGTCACTCGTTTTTATCTGTGACAACTGCAAGAAGCAGTTCAGCATCCGTATCGGAAAATCGAAACTGAATGCCGCCAATCGTAAGGAAGAAGTAATTGACGAGAAAGAAGGCATGCAGGATTTCGGCAACATACTGGCCGTGGAAAACGTATTTGCCTACAAGCAGGTACTTCCGCTGCATGAGGGAGACAACCTCATCGGCCGCCGATGCAAAGGTAATGACATCGACATCCCTATCGAAAGCAATGACCCGAGTCTGGACCGCCGGCATTGCTACATCAATGTCAAGAAGAACAAGCAAGGGAAAATCATTTACACCCTGCGCGACAACGACAGTATCACAGGAACTTTCCTGATGAATGAAATTTTAGGACCGAAAGACCAAATCCGCATTGAAGACGGAGCTATTATTACCTTGGGAGCTACAACCCTGATTCTGAGAGCTGCCGAGGGACAAACGGAAGAGTAAACCGCACACGGGCTCTATAATTTTAGGATAACTAATAACTAACAAACCTTTTTATTTCGATTATGGCTTTTACAAACAACGTAATGATTGTCCGGCATAAATTGCTGGAAAACCTGGTTGCTTTATGGAAAGAAAATCAATTAGTAGAAAAAATTGACCGCATTCCTTTGGAAATCAGCCCTCGCCGCTCACAGCCGGTAGGACGCTGCTGTATCCACAAGGAACGTGCCGTTACTAAATATAAGTTGCTCCCGCTTCTGGGCTGGGATATGACCGATGAAACGGACGAGCTGACTCCGCTTTCTGAATATGCCCGCAAGACACTGGAACGCAAGGAAAGAATCAAAGAAAATATTCTCTGTGTCATCGACGAAGCATGCTCTTCTTGCGTGCAGGTAAACTATGAAGTAAGTAACCTTTGTCGGGGTTGTGTGGCTAGAAGCTGCTACATGAACTGTCCGAAGGGAGCTGTACACTTTAACAAGAAGACTGGTCAGGCACAGATTGACCACGACAAGTGCATCAGCTGTGGTATCTGCCACAAGAGTTGTCCGTATCACGCCATCGTCTACATTCCGGTGCCTTGTGAAGAAGCTTGTCCGGTGAAAGCCATCAGCAAGGACGAACACTACATCGAGCACATCGATGAAAGCAAGTGTATCTATTGTGGAAAATGTCTGAATGCCTGTCCGTTTGGAGCCATCTTCGAAATCTCACAGGTGTTCGACGTACTGGAAGCTATCCGCAAGGGAGAACAAGTGATTGCCATTCCGGCTCCGTCCGTATTGGGACAGTTTAAGGCTACTATCGAACAAGTGTACGGAGCATTGAAAGAAATTGGTTTTGCCGATGTAATTGAAGTGGCTGAAGGTGCCATGCACACTACCAGCAACGAAGCACACGAACTGCTGGAAAAACTGGAAGAAGGACAGAAGTTCATGACTACTTCCTGCTGCCCGTCGTACATCGAACTGGTGAACAAGCATATTCCTGACATGAAGCCTTACGTATCAAGCACCGGTTCTCCGATGTATTACGCGGCTCGCATTGCTAAAAAGAAATACCCGAATGCGAAGGTAGTCTTCATCGGCCCGTGTATCGCCAAAAGAAAAGAAGCACAGCGCGACGAATGCGTAGATTACGTACTGACATTCGAAGAACTTCACCCGATTTTCCGTGGCTTGGGCATCGAACTGGAACAGGCCAACCCGTACAAAGTGGCATACGAATCTGTATGTGAAGCGCACGGATTCGCACAGGCAGGCGGTGTAGCCGGAGCTGTGAAAGCTTACCTAGGCCCGAAAGCCAACGGTATCAAAATCATGCAGTTCTCTGACTTCACGAAGAAGAACATCGGTGTACTCCGCGCTTACGCCAAGACCGGAAAAGTGGATGCACAGTTCATCGAAATGATGGCTTGCGAAGGCGGATGTGTAACCGGCCCGAGCGCACACAACGACCCTGTAGCCGGAAAACGCCAGTTGAACCAAGACTTGCTGAAACGTACCTTGAAGTACGAAAACAATAACCAGGAATAAACCCATGAGGGAACTTATTGAACGCCTTTACCGGGAGCAGACACTGGCTCCCGGTGAATTGCGTACCCTTCTGCTGGAGTGCCGGGGGGAAGACCTCGACTTTCTCATGCAAAAGGCACGTGCCGTAGCACAAAGCCATTTCGGAAACAGAATCTATATCCGTGGACTTATTGAAATAGGGAACTGTTGTCACAACGACTGTTTCTACTGCGGCATCCGAAAAAGCAACCGCCATCTGAAGCGGTACCGGCTGGATGCGGAAACCATTCTGGCCTGCTGCCGGCATGGATACGAGTTGGGATTCCGTACCTTCGTCCTGCAAGGAGGAGAAGATAACTACATGAACGATGACAGGGTAACGGAAGTGGTTGCTGCCATACGAACCGAATTCCCCGATGTGGCCATCACCCTTTCATTCGGTGAACGCCCTACACTTTCCTACGAACGTTTTTTTCAGGCAGGTGCCAATCGCTATCTGTTGCGCCACGAAACGCACAACGAAGCACATTACCGCCGCTTGCACCCTGAAGACATGTCGCTGTCCAACCGTTTGCGTTGTCTGAACGATTTGAAACGCATCGGATTCCAGACGGGAACCGGCATCATGGTGGGAAGTCCGGGACAAACCGTCGACCACCTGGTAGAGGACATTCTTTTCATAGAACAATTCCGTCCCCAGATGATTGGTATCGGTCCTTTCCTGCCTCATCATGACACTCCTTTCGCTTCCTGCCCTCCCGGCAGTCTCACGCAGACACTCACGCTGCTTCCCATCTTCCGGCTGATGCATCCGCAGGCATTGATTCCTTCTACCACCGCCCTGGCAAGCCTTACGCCCGACGGGCGCGAGAAAGGCATATTGGCAGGTGCCAATGTAGTGATGCCCAACCTCTCTCCGGTAGAACAGCGAAAGAATTATGCCTTGTATGATAATAAAGCCTCTATGGGCTCAGAAGCTGCCGAAGGACTGCGTCTGCTGGCACAACGGCTGGCTGCCATTGGTTACGAAATAGATAAAAGCCGAGGAGATTATCCCGGCAAAACACTATAAATTACATTACAGCTATGTACAAGATTGATTCTCAAAAGGCAGAAGAATTTATCTGCCACGAAGAAATTCTCGATACTCTGGAATATGCCCAAAGCAAAAGCCAGGACAAGGAACTGATACGTTCCATCATTGAAAAGGCTCGCCTGTGCAAGGGACTTTCTCACCGCGAGGCTGCTGTACTATTGGAATGCAACGACCCGGAACTGGTGGAGGAAATCTACCGCCTGGCTCGTGAAATCAAGCAGAAATTCTACGGCAACCGCATCGTAATGTTTGCCCCACTCTATTTGTCAAACTACTGCGTAAACAGTTGTACCTACTGTCCTTACCACGTTAAGAACAAGACCATTGCCCGCAAGAAACTGACACAGGAAGACATCCGTCGTGAAGTCATCGCCCTGCAGGACATGGGGCACAAGCGTCTGGCATTGGAAGCTGGAGAAGATCCGATTCACAATCCTATCGAATACATTCTGGAGTCGATAAAGACTATCTATAGTATCAAGCACAAGAACGGAGCCATCCGTCGGGTAAACGTAAATATTGCTGCGACCACGGTAGAGAATTACCGTCGCCTGCACGAGGCCGGTATCGGTACCTACATTCTGTTCCAGGAAACGTACCACAAGGAGAATTACGAAAAGCTTCACCCCAGAGGTCCGAAGAGCAACTATGCCTACCATACGGAGGCCATGGACCGCGCCATGCAGGGAGGAATCGATGATGTAGGTATCGGTGTATTGTTCGGCCTGAACACCTACCGCTACGACTTCGTGGGACTGCTGATGCATGCCGAACATCTGGAAGCGACGTACGGCGTAGGTCCGCATACCATCAGTGTGCCCCGTATCTGCTCGGCCGACGACATTGACGTCTCGACCTTCGAGAATGCCATCTCCGACGAGATATTCCAAAAAATTGTAGCCGTCATCCGTATCAGCGTACCTTATACGGGTATGATTATTTCTACACGTGAATCGCAGCGTTCACGCGAGAAGGTACTTGCCCTCGGCGTGTCACAAATCAGCGGAGGTTCCCGTACCAGTGTGGGAGGTTATGCTACCGAAGAACTGCCGGAAGAAAACTCGGCTCAGTTTGATGTAAGCGACCACCGCAGCCTGGATGAAATCGTGGCCTGGCTGCTGAAACTGGGCTACATCCCCAGCTTCTGTACGGCCTGCTACCGTGAAGGACGTACGGGCGACCGTTTCATGTCGCTGGTCAAGACGGGCCAGATAGCCAACTGCTGTGCCCCCAATGCCTTGATGACGCTTCAGGAATACCTCTGCGACTACGCTTCGCCCGAGACACGCCAACTGGCTGAAGACATGATTCGCAAGCAGATGGAAGAGATTCCGAATCCCGCCATCCGCAAAAGAGCCTTGGAAAATCTGGAACGGATTGCCGAAGGAAAACGCGACTTTCGTTTCTAATGTGTGAACT
>ENA-UEYF01002696-UEYF01002696.1-human-gut-metagenome-genome-assembly--contig:-NODE-2696-length-10810-cov-2.969347_pt1 | contig 10810 bp, 10 predicted proteins | sample MGYA00242902_ERZ507920 | MGnify/ENA primary metagenome ERZ507920 (study PRJEB26167, sample SAMN06115402) | human gut metagenome | host: Homo sapiens | place: China:Jiangxi | collected 2016-07-05...
CTGAACCGGAATGCCGGCTCCGCTCCACATACGGGTAACATAATTATTTTCAGCTTTCAGTTCTTCAAGTAATGAGGCCGCACGCTCACACAACCGTTCGTCGGCTTTATGCAGGCCATATGCATACAGAAAAGGAATGACCGTATTGATAATGATCAGCTCCTTTGCACCGGCACCAATACTTTTCTCTCTCCGTGGGGAGGATTTGCCAAACATGAAATGTTCTTCCCAATAAGCAGAAGTGTGACCGGCAAAAATCTGTTTCAGATCTTTCAGAGTCTCCGCTTCCATGACCCGTGAAAACAAAGAGTGTTCTCTGTAATAAAGTGAAGCTAATTGTGCCAGTCTCACATGGGGAAAGTTACCCGGACGAAGACGGAGGAAACGCCACAAAGAGGGATTCATCACCGGAGGAAGTTCAAACTTGTGTTGCAAATAACGGAATTCTTTCTGCATCCAACTGAAATAATCGTCGGCGGATTCTCCCTCCAACAAACCGGCTTGTCCGAAGAAGAAAGCTTCCACCTGTGTCAGATCGTCACGATGCTTATCAATGGCACGAAACGAGAGCAGATTTGCCCAAGTCTCAAAAGCATCTCCATTCAGCCCGAATCCGAAATTACGTGCCAACGTGATGAAAAAAGCATCTTCCCAATGCTGATTGCAACGTTGGAGTCGCCGAGTTATGGTTCGGTTCTTCTGATCAAAGCGCTCTGTCTGTAAAGCGGTCAGCCAGGAGTGAATCGTTAATTTAGGAAGGGTTTCCAGAATGGAATAGCAAGGCGGGTGTATATCTGCCCGGCAAAGCTCATCATAATGCTCTTTCACCTGTTCGGGGCAAGGTAACCGGAGTTGCGGAACCGGTTCCCCATTGGAACGATATATCTCGCAATCGATCTCTGTGGCAATGTGCAGAATCACTGAGTCATACGCTATGTCACGGTCATGTCCGTGACGAAACCAATCAGAAGAAGCAGTATGTATTTCGACATTACCTACCCAAAGCGTACCACCGATTTTTAGTTTGGCATTAAAAAAATCGGGGCCGGAATCAGAATTCGGCAATCCGGTATCAATCACTTCAACAGGCAGCCCGGTGGTTGTTTGCAGTTCATGGAGAGGGAAGATTTTGTGTTTCCACACATAGTGCAGGAGTTGTTCCATTGTTAACAAGACGTTAATGTGCTCGACAAATGTAATAAAAATCTTATCTTTGCGACTAATATTTTGGATATAAAGTCTATAAAGTCAGTAAAACAATGAAAATAGCATTAATAGGTTACGGAAAAATGGGCAAAGAAATCGAAAAGGTTGCCCTCAGTCGCGGACACGAAATTGTCAGCATTATCGACATCAACAACCAGGATGATTTCGAATCCGAAGCGTTCAAATCGGCAGATGTGGCCATTGAATTCACTAATCCCATGGTAGCCTACAGCAATTATATGAAAGCTTTCAAAGCAGGTGTAAAGTTGGTTTCGGGCAGTACCGGATGGATGGCAGAGCACGGTGACGAAGTAAAAGAACTGTGTAACAAAGGTGGAAAGACCTTATTCTGGTCATCTAATTTCAGTTTGGGAGTAACTATCTTCTCGGCTGTCAACAAGTATCTGGCTAAGATAATGAACCAATTCCCCGCCTATGACGTAACCATGAGCGAAACCCACCACGTACACAAGCTCGATGCACCAAGCGGAACAGCGATCACACTGGCAGAAGGAATCCTTGAAAATATGGAACGCAAAAGCGTCTGGGTAAAAGAGGAAGCACATGCAACCAATGAATTGCCGATCCACTCTATTCGCGAAGGAGAAGTATTCGGTATCCATACCATCCGCTATGACTCCGAAGCAGACAGTATCTCCATCACCCACGATGCCAAAAACCGGGGAGGTTTCGCATTGGGAGCCGTATTGGCGGCGGAGTATACAGCAGCCCATGAAGGCTATCTGGGTATGAGTGATTTATTCCCATTCTTAAAAGATTAACATCATGAGAAAAGCAACACGTACTCAATGGATAAAGTGTTCCATTGCCATTCTTTTGTATCTGATATTCCTGATTTGGGTGAAAAGCTGGTGGGGACTGATCGTAGTTCCTTTCATCTTCGACATCTACATCACCCAAAAGATTCCCTGGTCGTTCTGGAAGAAATCTAAAAACCCGACGGTCCGTAGTGTGATGAGTTGGGTAGATGCCATCGTTTTCGCTTTGGTAGCAGTATATTTCGTAAACATCTATGTTTTTCAGAATTATCAGATCCCATCATCGTCACTGGAAAAATCGCTGCTGGTTGGAGACTTCCTCTACGTGAGCAAAATGAGTTACGGCCCCCGTGTGCCGAACACACCGCTATCAATGCCCTTGGCACAACATACATTGCCGATTCTGAATACTAAATCCTATATTGAATGGCCGCAATGGAAATACAAACGTGTACCCGGATTCGGTAAAGTGAAACTGAATGACATCGTAGTGTTTAACTTCCCTGCGGGAGATACCGTCGCACTGAATTTCCAGGATGCAGACTTTTATACATTGGCGTACAACATCGGAAAGCAGATTTACCCGAACCCGATCGACATGGACAGCCTGACTCGGGAGCAGCAGAAGACAGTGTATGATTTATACTATAATGCCGGTCGGAAAGAGATACTGTCAAACCCTCAACGATATGGTAAAGTTGTTACCCGTCCGGTAGACCGCCGGGAGAACTATGTAAAACGTTGTGTAGGACTTCCGGGAGATACACTCCAGATTATCAACGGTCAGGTTATGATTGATGGCAAGGCCATTGAAAACCCGGAAAACTTGCAATTCAACTATTTTGTGCAAACTACCGGCCCGTACATCACGGAAGAAATGTTCCGCGAACTGGGTATCAGCAAAGCCGACCAAAGACTAACTCCCGAAGGAGCAGGCTATGAAGAGGGACTGATTGAGCTGGGATTGGACGGACGAAATGCCCAAGGTGGACTGAATCCTGTTTATCATCTTCCGTTAACGAAGAAGATGTATGACACTCTATCCGGTAACAAAAAATTAGTCGGTAAGATTGTAATAGAACCGGAAGAATACTCCGGAGAAGTGTATCCCCTGAATTTAAATACCCATTGGAATCGTAGTGACTACGGCCCTATCTGGATTCCGGCAAAGGGTGCCACCATCACACTGACCCCGGACAATCTGCCCATTTATGAACGGTGTATCACTGCTTATGAAGGCAATAAACTGGAACAGAAAGAAGACGGAATCTACATCAACGGTGTGAAGACAAACCAATACACTTTCCAGATGGATTATTATTGGATGATGGGCGATAACCGTCATAATTCCGCCGACTCCCGCTATTGGGGATTCGTACCGGAAGATCACGTAGTAGGTAAACCGATCGTCGTATGGTTATCATTAGATAAAGACCGTAACTGGTTCGATGGTAAAATCCGCTGGAACCGCATCTTTAAGTGGGTAGACTGAGTAATCAATGGGAAAGGGACTCAAATGGATTATAGCTTTTGCCGGAGCAATGGTCATCGTACTGTTGCTCCGCGGCTTTGCTTTTACCTCATGCCTGATACCTTCGGCGGGTATGGAGAATTCCCTTTTTCAGGGTGAACGTATTCTGGTAAATAAATGGAGCTACGGACTTCGTGTACCCTATATGTCATTATTCTCCTACCACCGCTGGGGAGAAAGTCCCATACATAAAGACGACATCGTCGTATTCAATAACCCTGCGGGTATCAAAGAACCCGTTATAGACCGAAGAGAGATTTATATAAGCCGATGCATCGGTGTACCGGGGGATACGTTACTTATCGATTCACTCTTCAACGTGGTCGACCGTAGCACACAACTCGGACCGGACCGGAAACAACTATATACGTATCCGCAAACCAAGGAACAGCAACTGGATTCATTGCTTTCTATTCTTTCTATTGGCCCTAATGAACTGATGGGACAACACGAAGGAAAAAATGTACGGAGCTTCAGCCGCTATGAGTATTATTTGCTCGATCAGGCTATGAACGGGAAAAGCTGGATACAGCCTTTACAACAAAGCTTACAGGAAGAAGCTAAACCACTCATCGTTCCGGGTAAAGGAAAAGCAGTCCGGGTATATCCGTGGAACCGGACATTGTTACGAAACACGCTGGTACTGCATGAGGGTAAACAGGCGGAGATCCGAAACGATACGCTCTACATCGAAGGACGTCCTTCACAACATTGTTATTTCACCAAAGATTATTACTGGATGGCTTCCAATAATTCCGTAAATCTTTCCGATTCCCGCCTGTTCGGTTTCGTACCGCAGGATCATGTCATTGGAAAAGCTTCACGAATCTGGTTCTCAAAAACAGACCATACGGGAATCTTTAGCGGATACCGCTGGGAACGATTCTTCCAACCGGTAAAATAGTTCGTATCCCCGGATAACAAATTATATAATAACAATCAAGTAATCACTAATCATCAATTACCAATGAAAGTTGCCTATCTTTCTTCTGCCTATCTGGCTCCTGTAGAATACTACAGCAAATTGTTGAACTACGATAAAATATTCATCGAACAACACGACCATTACATGAAGCAGACCTACCGGAACCGTTGTACCATTGCCGGACCGGAAGGCGAACTGGCACTTTCTATCCCCACCGTAAAACCGGAAGAGCCTAAATGCCCGATGAAAGATATCCGGATTTCGGATCATGGGAATTGGAGGCATCTACACTGGAATGCAATAGAGTCGGCCTATAACAGTACTCCATTTTTTGAATATTACAAAGATGATTTTCGCCCGTTCTATGAGAAAAAATATGAATTTCTGACGGACTTCAACGAAGAATTATGCCGACTGGTTTGCGAACTGATAGATATACAGCATGCCATTGAACGGACGAAAGAATATAAAACAGACTTTGCCCCGAACGAAATCGATTTTCGCGAAGCGATCCATCCCAAGAAAGATTTTCACCGGACAGATCCGGAATTTATCCCTCAGCCTTACTATCAGGTATTCGAAGCCCGCCACGGTTTTCTACCCAACCTGAGCATCATCGACCTTCTGTTTAATATGGGACCGGAAAGCCTGCTGATACTGCAGAAAACATGTGCCGATTCTCAATAAAAGGGAGCGATCCCCTTGAATTTCCCTCTTTTTTTAAACCATCCCATCAACTTTATAGCTATATTTGCGCTCTGCGTGTGCGATAACGAAGCCACAAGACAAGAAGTCTAACCTTTAAAAGCAATAGTATGGCAAACTTATTTAGTGTAAAGGACAAAGTAGTAGTCATTACCGGTGGAACGGGAGTATTAGGAAAAGCAATTGCAGCCCACCTGGCAGAAGAAGGTGCCAAAGTCATTCTCCTCGGACGTAAAACCGAAGTGGGTAATAAGATTGTAGAATCAATTCGTACCCAAGGAGGTGAAGCGCTGTTTCTGACAACCGATGTACTCGACCGGAAGATACTTGAACAGAACCTGGCGGATATACTGAAAGCTTATGGGCGGATAGATGCATTACTCAATGCGGCAGGAGGCAATATGCCGGGAGCTACGATCTCACCTACAGGCGATATCTTTGACCTGAAAATAGATGAATTCCAGAAAGTATTGGATCTGAACCTGACCGGTACGATACTGCCGACACAAGTATTCCTGAAACCCATGGTGGAGCAAAGAGCGGGCGCTATCGTCAATTTCTCATCCATGGCTGCTTTCCGCCCTTTGACGCGTGTGGCCGGCTATGCCGCTGCCAAGGCCGGGATCTCCAATTTCACCGCATTTATGGCCACGGAGATTGCCAAAAAGTTTGGTGAAGGAATCCGTATAAATGCCATCGCCCCGGGATTCTTCCTGACAGAACAGAATCGTGCACTACTAACCAATCCGGACGGCACCTATACACAACGGGGACAAGACGTAATCCGTCAAACGCCATTCGGGCGTATGGGACGTGCCGAAGAGTTATGCGGAACAATTCAATACCTCATCAGCGACGCAGCAAGCTTTGTAACGGGTACAGTGGCGGTAGTGGATGGAGGATTCAATGCCTTTGCGATGTAAAGAAAGTCTAACTTCTGATCCCACACATATCTGAAAAGGGAAGAGACAGAACAGACACACTGACTGATTAAACCAACCTCAAATAAAAACAGACTTATGAATCAACCAGATATCATGACTTTACCAAAAGACAAACTCTTTTTATCCGAACAAACCTGGCGTTGGTACGGACCGGACGATCCTGTCAGCCTTTGGGATATTAAACAAGCCGGAGCTACGGGTATTGTTAACGCTTTACACCACATTCCCAACGGTGAAGTGTGGACCGTCGAAGAAATTATGAAACGAAAGGAACTGATCGAATCTGTCGGCCTGAAATGGTCGGTAGTAGAGAGTGTCCCGGTACACGAACATATCAAAACCCAGACTGGCAACTTTCGGAAATACATCGAGAATTATAAAGAAAGTTTGCGCAACTTGGGACAATGCGGCATCCATATCGTTACTTACAATTTTATGCCTGTGCTCGACTGGACTCGTACGGATCTTGCCTATACCCTCCCCGATGGCTCCAAAGCCCTGCGTTTTGAACGCGCCGCCTTCATAGCTTTTGATCTTTTCTTACTGAAACGGCCGGGTGCCGAAACCGAATACACAGATGAAGAAAAAACGAAAGCGAGAATCCGATTTGAACAGATGGACGAAAAGGAGAAACAGCTCCTTGTCCGTAATATGATTGCCGGGCTTCCCGGTTCGGAAGAAAGCTTCACATTGGAGCAATTTCAGCATGAATTGGACCGATACAGAGGCATCGATGCAGAAAAGTTACGCACCCACTTAATCTATTTCCTCAAAGAAATAACTTCGACGGCAGACGAAGCCGGTGTGAAGCTGGTTATCCACCCGGACGATCCTCCTCGCTCCATTCTCGGTTTGCCACGCATCATGAGCTGTGCAGAAGATTTTCAGGCACTGATCGATGCCGTCCCTAACGAATCGAACGGACTCTGCCTTTGTACCGGATCACTCGGTGTAAGCTGTACCAATGACTTGGAAGGTATGATGAGACGGTTCGGAGACCGGATCAACTTTGTCCATTTCCGAAGTACCCAACGGGATGCTGAAGGTAATTTCTACGAAGCCAATCACCTGGAAGGAGACGTGGACATGTATCACGTCATGAAAGCCTTCCTGGAGTTACAACAGAGAAGAAAAGTATCGATCCCCATGCGCCCGGACCACGGACACCAGATGGTGGATGACCTTAAAAAGAAAACAAACCCGGGATACTCCTGCATAGGACGCCTGCGAGGACTTGCCGAGTTAAGGGGATTGGAAATGGGAATTGCAAAGTCAATCTTTTAAAATCCGAAAGCTACAACAGCCAACTTCTTTATCCGGTACAAATACAGATTCCACAGATTAACACAGATTCCCCAATAGGACAATCAATCTCTGTTAATCTGTGGAATCAATAGTATATCGACAAATATACAAGGTTTGTACAAGGGTCAGCCGATTTGCTGCCTGTACACCTCCTCCTTGATTCTTTCTACCTGCTCAGCCAACCGGGGAGAATCTTCACTTCCCATAATCCAAAGCGGACAAGCATCTTCCAACGCATGATAAGAAGGCTGCACATAAGTTTTATCCAGCACTTCATATCCATTACGCCGGTAGTAATTCACACGACGGGTAGTCATTTCATCTTCTGTAGGTTCTACTTCGAGCAGGCGTACCCCTTTCAGGTGTTCAGCCACATAATCAAGCACTTGCTGCCCTATCTTTTTATTCCGCATCTCAGGGAATACAGCCAAATGTTCCAGATAGTAGAAGTCACCCATATCCCAATATACAAACATTCCACTCAATTCTCCATCACATTCAATAGCATTGAAATACATTGGGGCATGGTTCTCAATCATTCGCTTCAACTGCCCGATTTTTCTTCTCTCACTTTCGGGAAAAGACTCCTCGTACAAAGGAATCAAACGGTTCAGACGTGAATCGTCAGCACTCGTAATACGGATTAATGTCATCATAAATTCTATGTTTTCGAGCAAAGATAAGCTGAATAAGCCGGAAGACAGCGGTCTTTAAACATTTTTACGCAATCTTTTTAAGCAGAAGATATGCAGGCATTATTCACCGACGGACATCCCCCCGACAGGTTCAATCCAATACTATTAAAAATAATTAATAAGCGAGAAAAAGCAGAGTCACCCGGACCAAAGAGCCATATTAATCCATACATTTGCCGCCAATTATGGCAGCATACATCAAACTACTAATGTTATGCCTGTTGTTTTTGGTATTCGGTACCCAGAAAAGCAGTGCTCTACAGCCCGTAAATAACGGGGTGGCGGTCACTACTGCCGTAAAAAGCCACACTCACAATGTTCCCTCTTTTGATAACTCCGGTCACGATCTGTTTGACTTCAATCAGGGGATACTGCTTAAGAAATCGGTTTCGGATTCAGCCAATCCGTATAAACAGAGCAATAACTTCCATCCCGCTATCAAGACGGATGCTCAGAGACCGATAACATTCAAAGAAGATACTTCTACCTATACCCTCCGTAACAGAGTTAAGCCTGCACAAAAATACGATGTATTTGCGCTCAGGCATATCCTTATTTAGCACTTTCTGCATCACGGCTCTATAGGTTCATATACAGCCCGCACCAGGATGTTTTTTTAGTTTATATATTCCAAGGTCAGAGAGTGCATCGTAAAGATTTATATAAGTATTAATTGTGTGTCTAATAGTAATGTCAATCCTCAGATGCACCCTCTTCCTTTTTTTCTTATCTGTAAATCAGTGTAGAGAGATATTCCTCTGCAAACATTTCATTGGCTACCTCCAACAGTCCTTCTGCCGTCAAGGCTTCGATACGCCGGAAAACAGATTCGGATGATTCATACTTATTGTAGTGCAGAAAAGTCTTCGCCATTCCCAGCGCATTGTTTTCGTTATTATCGGAAGCGACCCCGATCTGGCCGATCAGTTGCTTTTTGGCAGCCATCAATTGCGAAGAGGTCATCTTCACATCACGCATCCGTTTCAGCTCCTTGTAAGTCAGTTTCAGACAAGTATCCACATCCTCCGGATCGGTACCGAAATAAATGCAGAAAGCTCCCGTATCGGTATATGACGTTAAGTTGGACTCCACCGTATAGACCAGTCCCCTGCGTTCGCGCAGAGAGACATTCAGACGACTGTTCATCCCCGGACCACCCAGAATATTATTCAGCAGATACAATGCAGTACGCTTGTCATCATAAGCATTATATCCCCGACTGCCAATCATCACATGTGCCTGATGGGTCTCCTTGTGAACAACCAACTGCTCGGGTACATAAAGCGGAGGTATCGTACGCTGATTCTCAACCGTAACCAACGGAAGATCCACTAACAGCTTCTCCACCTGACGGACTATTTTCTGAAAATTGAAATCACCCAGGACAAAGAATACCATATTGGAGGGTTGATAAAACCGGGAAGTAAAAGCCATGGCATCCTCGCTCCGGAACTTCTTCAGCAGATCGGGTCTGCCCAGGATATTACGTCCTAACGGATGATTGCGGAAGATCATATCTTCAAAGTCATCAAAGATCAATTCCGAAGGAGTGTCTTCGTACGACTGTATTTCATCGATAATCACCTCTGTCTCTTTTTCGATTTCGTTCTGTGGAAAGGTGGAATGGAAAACGATATCCGCCAGCAGTTCCAGTGCTCTTCCGAAGTGCTCGGTCAGAAATGCCGAATAGATCACAGTTTCCTCTTTATTGGTATACGCATTCAGATCGCCACCCACATTCTCCATGCGGTTCAGGATATGCCAAGCCTTCCGTTTCCGGGTACCTTTAAAAATAAGATGCTCTACAAAGTGAGCCATTCCTTGTTCATTTTCGGCCTCATCACGGGTTCCGGCATCTACGGCAAATCCGCAATAAGCCACCTTCGAAGAAGAGGGTTCATGAATAATGCGAAGTCCATTGGACAGGGTATGTATATTATATTGCATTTCTGCACGGGTACTTAACTGCTTCATTCTTACTATTAAGTTAGGTTGAGGACACAAAAATACAATAAAACTTATTGTCGTTTATAGAAAATTGCAGATATTTGTAAGCTATAACATCAATAACCCTTATGGAGAAGATAGGAATTTTCTGTTCCGCATCCGGCAGCATCGCCCCGATATACTTCGATGCCGCCCATCAGATTGGCGAATGGATGGGGAAAAACGGCAAGACACTTATCTATGGTGGTGCCAACCTCGGACTCATGGAATGCGTGGCCAAAGCAGTCAAAGAAAACGGGGGACATGTCATCGGTGTAGTACCTTCCAAACTGGAAGAAAACGGCAAAGTGAGTACATACCCCGATGAGATAATCGCCACACACGACCTGAGCGACCGCAAGGATATCATCCTGCAACAATCGGATGTATTGGTGGCCCTTCCCGGCGGCATAGGCACGCTGGATGAGGTATTTCATGTCATGGCAGCCGCTTCCATCGGCTATCATCAGAAGAAAGTGATCTTCTACAATGCAGATGGTTTCTACAACCCACTGCTCGCCGTGCTCAGCGAATTACAGACAAGAGGATTCACCCGTCACCCTCTGTCCTCCTATTATGAAGTAGCAAACACATTTAATGAATTAACAATTAAGATATAATGATTGAATCTATTCAAGAACTCCTGCAAAAGGAAGCACAAGCTGTGCTGAATATTCCTGTGACTGATGCCTACGAAAAGGCCGTTGAGTTAATAGTGGAACAAATACACAGAA
>ENA-UEYF01002704-UEYF01002704.1-human-gut-metagenome-genome-assembly--contig:-NODE-2704-length-10798-cov-6.192892_pt1 | contig 10798 bp, 8 predicted proteins | sample MGYA00242902_ERZ507920 | MGnify/ENA primary metagenome ERZ507920 (study PRJEB26167, sample SAMN06115402) | human gut metagenome | host: Homo sapiens | place: China:Jiangxi | collected 2016-07-05...
TCATCCACGGTAAGCGGGCTGCATTGATAGCTGCTGACAAGTTCGCCCCTTTCAGTCTTGTCGGGATTCTGCGCATAATCAGTGCGGTCTTTCAGGCAGGCGGCGATAGATTTTCCTTTGTGCTGATGCAGTGCGATCAGACGAGTAGCAGCCAGAGCAGATCACCTCCTAAATGAAAAAGCCGCCCGAAGGCGGCAAGAAGATTCAAAATCAAATCAGGTCCCGGAGCCAACCGCTGAATTTCTCAACGCCCTCCACCATTGCAGTTGCGCCGACAAAAAGGACAAAGCAGAGAAATTCGGCAACCAGCAGAATCAGAAATTGATCCCAAGTCTGGCGGTAGACGGTGTAGATGCCGCAGCCAAAGATATACAGCATCAACGGCGCGACAACATAGCTGGACAGAGTAAGCAGCCACTTTGCCATCAGAGCCAGAAAAGCCACGAACAGAGAGATCGGGGCAAGCATCATCTTGAATAAAAACCTCATATCAAACACCAGCCTTTCTTTTTCGCCCCTATTATAAAGGTATCGCCCCTTGCCTTGCAAGGGTGTCAACCGTTATGTAAACCCGCAGCCTCCTACTGCGGGAAATTTTTTAGAGTTCGGTGAGTTTGGCGAGAAGTTGCTTGCCAATAGCTATCAGCTCATCCAACCGACTACGCAAGTCCTCTAAATCGGCGGCATAGAGCTGCCCGCTTTCACTGGCCCGTTTCGCCACCTGATTCAGGTTGTTGCTGCAATTCTGAAGAAGGTACGCCATCCGACGCAGCTGTGGTAAATCAAGATTCAGGCAGTAACCATCCAGAGCCATTTTTCGCAGATAAGAGCCAATGCTCAAAATACCGCAACTTTCCATCTTCTGACGAATGCGTTCCAGTTCGACTTTGCTGACACGAAAATGGATCTGCTGGTCACGGTGCTCCGTCACCGGGCATCACCATCCTTATCCAAGTAAGATTTGAATGGTCGGACAGGCTCCACTTTATCAGCCTTTTCTTCCAGAGCTGCCAGCACAGAGGGGCGGGCATCCGGCTTTTCTTCCGCTTCGGGTTCTGTCCGGCTGGACTGATGCTCCATGTTCAACAGCGCATCCAATTCTGCAAGGCGGGCAGATTTGGTTTGCAGTTCTTCCTCCTGCGCAAACGGCTTGGCGATTTCAACCTCTGCGGCCTGCTTCTGCTGTTCCAGAGAATCCAGTGCGGCATCAGCATCGGCAATGCGGTCGGCAAAATTGCCGATGGCATTGTCCAGACGGACGATGTTGCCGCGAGGGTCATCGCCCAGCGGTACCGGATAACTCAGCTCGCCGCGGAGAACGATTTGATGCTCATTCTTGAAACTGTCAAAGCGAATGTTCAGCTCAAAGCCGCGATAGGTGCCCAGCAGCATCATATCCGCATTCGGCATCTCCTTGCAGGCGAGCATCAGCCGCTCACCAGCGGCTTTTTTCTCATCGAACACCATGCCCTTGATCGTCATGCCGCAGAAGTTCTCCTTATCCTGCGGGTGTGCGTCTGCGATTTGGGCATCGTTTTTCAGAGCCGCAATACGGTTCTTCGCTTTCTGAATTTCCTCCGGGTAATGCTTGAGCAGCTTATCTTCCAGACGATATTTCTGGTTCTGGTAATCCGAGCGCAGCACCTTGAGCTTTGCTACCTGCACATCCAGATCCATCTTTTCCCGGATGCGCGGGTCGCCTGCGCATAGGGCCTTGACCTCGGCATACGAAAGAGCCTGCTCATCCACATCATCACAGGAGCGCATCGGAGATTTGCTCGTCATGATCTGCGAAATAAACTTCTGCTTGTTTTCCAGCGTTTGCCAGAGGTAGGCGTCGAATGTCCCCTCCGTGACGTAATTATAGACGTAAACTTGTTTGTTTTTGTTGCCCTGACGGATGATTCGGCCGTTGCGTTGGGTCATATCGGACGGTCGCCAGCCTACATCCAGATGATGCACGGCCACCAGCAGGGTCTGGACATTGGTGCCTGCGCCCATCTTTGCAGTGCTGCCCAGCAGGACACGCACCTTGCCGCTGCGGACTTTGGAGAACAAATCCGCTTTCTTACCTTCAGTATCAGCGTTGTGGATGAACTCGACCTCCGATTCCGGCACCCCGGCGGCAAGCAGCTTTGTGCGAATATCATCGTAGACATTGAACGAGCCGTCTCCCTTGGGCGTGGACATATCGCAGAAAATCAGCTGCGTCAGATTATCCTCTTTGGTTTCGTTCCAGATACGCAGAACATTGTCGACGCAGGCATTCAGCTTGCTGTCCGGGTCATCCGGGGTGAGCGGATTCATCAGCCGCTGGTCAAGGCCGGTTTTACGTCCGTCCGAGGTGATCTTCAGCATATTGTCCACCGAGGGGTCAACCGCACCGCTATGCACCTCAGCAGCACGTTCGCTCAGGGATTTCACCATGTCCTGCTGGATTTCCGAGGGTTTGACCACGACAGTTTCAAACTTGGCTTCCGGAACAGGCAGATGCAACTGGTCGGAAGTCTTGATGTCCGCTGCCTCCTTGAACATATTCATCAGCTCCGGCAGATTAAAGAACTTGGCAAAACGTGTGCGCGCACGGTAGCCGGTTCCTTCCGGCGCAAGCTCAATGGCCGTGGTGGTCTCGCCAAACGTAGAAGCCCATGCATCAAAGTGGGTCAGTTGTTTCTGCTGGAGAGTGCTGTACTGCAAATAGCGCATCAGTGTGTACATTTCCGTCATGGAGTTGCTGATGGGCGTTCCCGTTGCGAAAATCACGCCGCGCCCGCCAGTCACTTCATCCAGATAACGACACTTGCCGAACATATCGCTGGACTTCTGTGCTTCGGAGGTAGAAAGGCCAGCAACATTGCGCATCTTGGTGTAAAGATATAGGTTCTTGTAGTTCTGGCTCTCGTCCACAAATAACCTATCTACGCCTAATTGTTCAAATGTGACCACATCATCCTTGCGGTCGGTGGACTGTAGCTTTTTCAGTTTCACCTCCAGTGTTTTCCGTGTCTTTTCCATCTGTTTCACGGTAAAATGCTCACCGGACTGTTCTTTGGCCTCTGCAATGGCTTTTTCGATTTCCTCGATCTGATCTTCGATGATCCGTGCCTGCCGTTCCGCAGAAAGAGGGATTTTCTCAAACTGCGAGTGGCCGATAATGACGGCATCGTAGTCGCCGGTTGCGATGCGGGCGCAAAAACGCTTTCGATTGGCGGGTTCAAAGTCTTTCTTGCTGGTAACGAGCAGCTTTGCATTGGGGTATAGCCGCAGGAACTCGCTGGCCCACTGCTCGGTCAGATGGTTGGGTACCACGAACAGGCTTTTCTGACACAGGCCCAAACGCTTAGATTCCATTGCCGAAGCTGCCATCTCAAAACTTTTGCCGGCACCCACCTCGTGGGCGAGCAGGGTGTTCCCACCATAAAGCACATGAGCAACTGCATTGCGCTGATGTTCCTGCAGATTGATCTCCGGGTTCATACCGACAAAATGGATATGGCTTCCGTCATACTCGCGGGGCCGGGTACTATTGAACAACTCGTTATACTGCTTCACCAGCAGATTCCGCCGCTGCGGGTCTTGCCAAACCCAGCCTGCAAAGGTATCCTTGATGGCCTGCTGCTTCTGCTGGGCAAGCATCGTCTCCTTCTGGTTCAGGACACGCCGCTCTTTACCGTCCTCCTCAATGGTATCATAAATGCGGCAGTCTCGCAAATTCAAGGTGTCCTCCAAAATCTTGTAGGCGTTGGCCCGGTGGGTGCCGTAGGTTTCGGTGGACATGATATCATACATTCCGGCGGCAGATTTGTTGCCGATGCGCCATTCGGACGTAAATGGAGAGTAGCGGACTTGGATCAGGTTGTTATAGCGGATGCGGTAGGGCGGCTGAAAAGTCTCCATCATAAACTGCTGCACAATGGCGGGATTCAGCCATGTGGCACCCAGTCGGATGTCGATTTCTGATGCTTCAAGGTCCTTCGGCTGCGCTTTGGTCAAAGCCTCCACATTGATCTTGAACTCCGGGTGGCTTTCAGCGGCAAGCTGAGCCATGCGCAGTTTATTCCGCACATTGCCGGAAAGATACTCGTCCGCAGTCTGCCAGCCTGCTTCCGGCTCATCTGCATCCGCAGAAGGGTCTTTGAAAATCACGCCTTGCAGCTCTGTGGTAATACGCTCATAATCGCCGGGAGAGCCGAGAAGTTCCGCCATATAGGGCAGATCAACACGGCCATGTTCTCCAATGGACACTGCCAGTGCTTCGCTGGGGGTGTCCACGCTGGTGACGGTGCGCTCCGGGCGAATCGTTCGCTTGGTGAACATATCCGCCTTGCTTTTGAGCTGTTTATTCTCATCGAGATTTTCCAAAGAGCAGAGCAGATAGTAGGAACTGTCATCATCGAACAGGCGGGCATTTTTCTTGTCGTTGATCAGCCCGTATTTTGCGGTAAAGGCATCGTAGGCGGCGTTCAATTTTGCTTGCGATGCCTTAATATCCTCGTCCGGGAAGTCCAACTGCTGGTCAATCAGTTCGTTGACGATTTGCCGCAACTCCACCATACCAGCTACACGGCCTTTGGCATTATCGGACAACTCCACCTGCGTCATAATCGAATTTTCTCGGTAGTACACCTCACCGTCCACCACGGCATAGGAGAAATTCTTTACATCTGGGTCAGCGGGGAGCGTCTTGCGCTCGACTTCTGCATCCGCAACATCTGGTGTTTCCACCTCGACTTCAACATACTGGCCCTCAATATGCTGTACCGCTTCGGCAAGCTGGTCGGCCAGCACTGCGCCCTCGATGGGGGCAACCGTCAGTTCCTCCCGTCCGTATTGGGTGCTTTCGGTGGTCAGTTCGCCCAGAATCATCTCCGGGTGGTCCACGAAATACTGGTTGATGGCAAAGCCGTCCTCGGTCTTGCCAAGCTGCACCCATGCAGGTTCGATGTCCGCAGGGCGGTCACGCTTCTGCAAAAAGATAATGTCACTCACAACATCCGTGCCTGCGTTTGCCTTGAACGCATTATTCGGCAGACGGATAGCTCCCAACAGGTCAGCACGCTCTGCCATGTGCTTGCGGGCGGTGCTGTCCTTGCTATCCATGGTGTAGCGGCTGGTGACGAACGCCACCACGCCGCCCGGACGCACTTGGTCAATGGCCTTGGCGAAAAAGTAGTTGTGGATGCTGAATCCCAACTTGTTGTACGCCTTGTCGTTGACCTTGTAGTTGCCGAAGGGCACGTTGCCCACCGCCAGATCGTAGAAATCACGGCGGTCTGTGGTCTCAAAGCCCGCCACGGTAATGTCGGCCTGCGGGTACAGCTTTTTGGCGATGCGCCCGGTGATGGAATCCAGCTCTACGCCGTACAGACGGCTGTCCTGCATGGTGTCCGGCAGCATACCGAAGAAGTTGCCCACGCCCATACTAGGTTCCAGAATGTTACCGCTGCGGAAACCCATGCGCTCCACCGCATCGTAGATACCACGGATCACGGTGGGGCTGGTGTAGTGGGCGTTCAGGGTGCTGGAACGTGCGGCGGCATACTCGTCCTCGGAGAGCAGCCCTTTCAGTTCGGCGTATTCCTTTGCCCAACTATCTTTGCCGGGGTCAAAAGCGTCTGCCAGACCGCCCCAGCCCACATACTGTGAAAGCACCTGCTGTTCCTCGGCGGTGGCACCCCGGTGCTCCTCCTCCAAACGAAACAGAGTTCGGATGGCTTCGATGTTCCGGGCATATTTCTGCTTTGCACCGCCCTCGCCCAAATGGTCGTCTGTGATGCGGAAGTTCCCGGCAGGCGCAGCGTTCAAGGCTTCATCCAAGGCAGCGGCATCCGGGAAGGTCTGCACCTCTCCGTCCATTACAGCAGAGATGGGCAGTTCGTCCAGTTCTTCGTCAGACGGCTCCGGCTCGTCCTTGTCTGCTAAAAATTTTGCGTGTTCGACTTTGAGCCACTCGGCGGCTTCTCTGTCTGCAACTTCTTTTTTCAGATTTTCCAGATAAGATTCTGCCTGCTTCTCGTTAGAAAACTGTGGAACGGCGTGATTGGTTTCATAGTAGTCATCATAAAGATCATCCCAGATAGCAAAAAGCGGCATTTTACCGTCAACGACTTTTCGGACAGAGAAACGTTCGTATTCAGGCACTTCGGATTCCTTGGCGATGGCTTCTGCCTGCGCCAGCATTTTATCCACACGCTGAGCAGTCGCACTCTGTCGCAGCCCCTGCTCAAACTGCTGCTTGTTAATAACCTCATTGTCCCAAGACTGCCCGTGCGCACTGGTGTCGATGCGCACATCGGTTTCGCCAACATAGCCGATGGTACCTTCAATCGTTCTGGTGGGCAGGTCTACCACAACTTCATCCCCGACATTGTAGTTGGATGCTTCCTGTCTGGTAGCACGCTGTTCCTTTTCCTCATCTGTCAGATAGCGGTCGGCCTGAATCATAAGGTCGATATACTTTTCCACCTGCGCCCATTTCAGGGTGATTTTCTGGTGGTCGGGATAATGAACAAATTCCAGACCCTTCCAGTCGTGGTTGACGAAGCCTCGACTGCCATCCAGATAATCGTGGGAGTGCCCACCGATGCCGTACTCCTTTGCCAGTGCTTTGGCACAGAGTTTGCGGTCAGGCTGGGTCTGGTACAGCGCCATAATGCGCTGTTTGCCGCCTGCAAACCCTGAACCATGCCGCCGCAGCTCGTTCTCAATTTCCGATTGCGATAACGAAAAAGCGGAGGGCGTTTTTTCGCTCTCCGCTCGGTCGATTTTTTCGATTTGCTGGGCTTCGGTAGGGATGTTCGCATCCAGAAAACTTAGCTGTAGATCAGCTCCGTCATCACCAGTTCCTCTGCCTGCGCTTTCAGACTGTTCATGTGCTGCACCCACATCAGTTGGTTCTGCGCTTTGTCCGGGGCCGGGTTCTGTTTCAGAAGCTGCGCCATGGTCTGCTGCATCTGGCTCTCTGCCGTCTGCTCCACCTCCATCAGGTGCGGGTACAGGCTCCCGTTCAGGAGCATCGTGTTGTACAGCACTGGGCGATGGTCTTTCAGGTACGTCCGGCGCAGCCTGCCGTATTTGCCCAGCGGCTTCCGGGGCTGGTTCAGGGTCAGGTTCGGGAGCTGATAGTCCCCGATGGTCGAGTAGGTCACGTTCCTGCTGTTCGTATTCATATTGGCTCCTTTCTGCATTGCGGCGGCGAATGGTTGTTTTTACGGTGCGCTCGATGTTCCGCAGCACCTCCCGGCTCATGTCGCTGACGGCTGCGCCGAGGGCGTAGACACTGTCTGGGGTGGAAAACTCGTGGATGGCTCGGAAGTCGTCCTTGTCGAACCACCCGGCAGGCTCAAAGCCGCAGCGTTCCAGCAGCGTGTAGGTGACGCTGATGGCGGCGGCGCTTTTGAACTGCATCTCCACCCCGGCTTCATCATAATCCATCAGCAGCGAGCCGTCAACGATGGCGCGGATGTCTCCGCCGTTGTTGTCCCAGTAATCTGCCACCAGTTTCCCGGCAACATCCGCAAGCTGCTGACTGACACGCTCCCCGCTGATGCCGTAGGTCTTGCTCAACATTTCCGAAACCGGCTGTTTCAGGTCGTCGTTAAACTGCCACACCTCCGGGTCACGGGAATTGCGGCGCACCCCGGTGTCGCTTACGTCAAAGACGTAATGCAGCCGGGGAAATCCGCTGGATTCGTCCAGCAGAGCGATGCCCTTGGCACCCCGACGCACATAGCGGTTCATCCGGTTGTTCCAGATGTCAAAATCGGCGCAGGCGGTGGCATCCGGGCGCTGGGCATAGATCATCAGCTGGTCTGCAAAGGGGTACTTGTACAGCCGGGATGCGGTGGTCAGGTAGTCCGTCCAGCTTTCCCAGTACCGGGTCAAGCCGTTGGCTGTGCGCTGGGCAAGGGCGAGATATTCTTCGGTTTTGCTTGGCATTTTGGCCTCCTTCTTCAGATTTTAGGGTATAAAAATAGCGGGCAACCGTTTTGAGGGTCGCCCGCAAGGGATGTAATAAAAATCGATTATTGAATATTGTTGTCCTTTATGAATTTCATGATGCAGCAGCCCATCACGATGACGGGAAGCACGGTTCGTAAACCGAGGTCGCCGACCCGCACATTTACATCAATCACAAGCCCTGCAAACCATGCCGCTAAAGTGAAAACAGTTGCCCATCCGTAATTCATAGAACTGTACTCCTTCATATGTGAATATTCAAAACTCTCTTCTCAGCTTCAGCTTTCATAGCTGCCCGCAAGGAACTTACATTTATTCGACTCGAATGTTTACCGGATTCAGTGTAAGGTTGCCTCCGCCCGCCACCTTATACCATTTGCCTCTTTCGAGTTTGATTCTTTCCGTTACGCCCTGTGTAATATATCCGATTCTGTATTTTTCTCCAGTCTCTACATCGGTAAAGACCACCTCAGTATCACAATCACCGCTCACTTTTACAGTTCCCCAAAGTGGCTGTATTTGTTCTGTCTTTATGGTGCCTTCATCGTTTGAAAGGGTGAAAGTATGGCTTCTCTGAATATTGATATAAATCGCCACCAGAAAAACCGCTGCCAGACATAAGGCAAACTTTCTTGTTTTCATCGAAACACCTCCTGTAAATTCGGTTTTATCGAGTCATATCACATAAGTGGATGCTTCAAACTTACAGCTCAGTTTCCACTGCAAGCTGCTCCTGCTTCTCTTTTTCATCAGCGATTTGGACATCAACATCTTCGCGCATCTTTTTCAGAAGTGCAAGGACTCGCTTGATTTGACCCTTGGTGTTTTCCACCCTGCTCTGTGCCTGATTGATGTGATCCAGAACTGCCCAGTCTGCAAAGAGGCCGTCAAAGAAGAAATCCGCAAATTTCAAAAAGCTGTCCACCGTAACCTGAAGGTCTGCGGTGATTTCAACATCGGAAAGTTCAGTTTTGAACCGCCGCAGTTCCACTTGGAGCTGTTCGATTTGTTCCTGTGCATCGTCCAGTTCCTCATACTTGGCAAGATCGGCCATCAAACCGCCGCCCATTACGTCCCATGTACTCCAGCCCTCGGCATTGTCGAGGGTTTCCAGAACTTCATTGACCGTATGCAGGGCGGTCTTTCCGGCGTTGATAGCTTCCAGCAGCTCCCGTTTTTGGACTTTCAGCGCGGCAATACGGCTTTCGCTTTCCGCAACCTGCTGTGCGGCAGGGTGGGCAGATGCTTTGATGCTTTTGATTTTTTCGGAAAGAGCAGCTTGATACTGCCTTTCGCAATCGGACAGCCGTGCCAGTCTATTTTGAATCTGCCCCAAGTCGGCATCAACGGAAGAAAGGTCATGGAGAGCCGCATCGTACTTGACACGGGCTGCATAGGCTTCCTGCCGTTCTTTGTCCAGCTTTTCATCCATTTTTCCAATCACTTGATAGAAAAATGCGGCAAGGCTGTGCCCCTCCAGACGGTCCACATCAGCCTGCTCTGCCAGCTTGGATTTTTCCAGCTTTTTCAGGCGGTCAGCAAGCGTATCTCTCTGGGCGGTCAGTTCTTTCTGCTTTGCTTCACAGTTCTTCTTTTCTGCGACCTGCTGCCAAAGCTCTTTCAACGTAGAATCACTCATAAGGAATGTCCTTTCCCGGCATTACGTTTCTTCGTTCAGAAGCTGGTTCAAAAAATGCTGCCGATTATTTACAAATGTTTTGGTGATAACGTAGCTGTCCGTATCTTCATACTGACAAGGATGAATCGTGCCATTGTCGAAGCTAAAAATTTCAGCATCAGGCATTCCGAGGAGAATGGGTGAATGTGATACGATAATGAATTGCGCCCCTTCTTGGGCACACCGATAAATGTTGATCAGTAACGTGAGCTGCCGCTGCGGGGATAAAGCGGCTTCCGGCTCGTCAAAAATATAGACTCCATCTGCACCCATGTAGTCCTGCGCAATAGCGAGGAAACTTTCACCGTGTGATTTTTGGTGATAGCCTTTGGAGGGATGATCGTCATCGGAATAGTCGATTTCCTTGGTGGCTACATTGTAGAAGCTCTCTGCCCGGAGAAAATACCCGAACTTTGGTCTGCGATACCCCTTGGAAATCGTCATAGCCTCACATAGTTCCGAATGGGAGTTGTATGTGGAAAATGAATAGTTCTTCGTTCCACCCTCTGCGTTGAAGCCGTAAGCAACAGCGATTGCTTCCAGAAGCGTAGATTTTCCACTTCCATTTTCGCCAACAAAGAACGTAATGGGCTTATGGAATGTAAAAGCGTCGATTCCACTGATGGCAGGAATCTGACGAACATAATTGTATGGGCGAACTCTGTTCCAGTCGATGGTCAGCCCTTGGATAAACAGATCGTTCATACAGTACTCCTTACTATATAATGTAAGAGAACGCTTAGTTCCGCTCGAACCCAAGATAGCGGGTGCCCTGAAAATTCAGCTTTCCAATGTCGCCCTCCACAAGCATTCCGTAATCCGAACCACTTACGGTAAGCTCCATTCGGTCGCCGCTCTCTACCTGAAAGGTCACATAATAGGTCGTGAACGTATGCGCCATCGTATTGTCTGTATGGTGGCGAGAAACTTCCGTGCGCTTTGCCACAACCGTTGCTGGAACGGTCAGCCGCGGCGAATGGTTGTTTTTATTCCATGTGCTGATATTTCCGATGATGGTGTATAGGATCATGCCCAAAACCACAAGGAACAGGATGGGAAACAGAATGCTGAACAGCAGATCAATTCCAGCGTAAAACATCTTATTCCTCCAAAATTTCTTCCAGCAGGTCCTTTACATCGTCCAGAAAAGATTCTTCTCCG